>ERZ857984.2382-NODE-2382-length-11695-cov-15.798969_pt1 | contig 11695 bp, 9 predicted proteins | sample MGYA00519914_ERZ857984 | MGnify/ENA primary metagenome ERZ857984 (study PRJEB31778, sample SAMEA3449417) | human gut metagenome | biome: human gut; feature: human-associated habitat; material: faeces | place: United Kingdom | collected 2010/2012 ... | reverse complement strand
GCAAGCATGTTCGATTTCATGATCTGCGTCATACATTCGCAACGCTGGCGCTGGAAAACGGCATGGATGTGAAAACGCTCTCGGCTATGCTGGGCCATGTGTCGGCGGCCACCACGCTGGACATCTACACCCACATCACCGATGACATGCAGCGGGCAGCCGCCGCCAACATCGACCGTGGCATCGGCAAGGCAGCACCGCAGGAGGGCGCTTCAGAGCCGGGGCGGGAAACTGCCCCGGCCACGGCGGAAAAGCCGAGAATGACCGACTTCAAGCCCTATGTGGGCCGCAAGCGCAGATCCGGCACCGGCTGCGTCAGTGAGATCAACGACCACCTCTTCGAAGGGCGCTACTCCCCCAAGTGGCCCGACGGCAAAAAGCATGCCCGCAATGTCTATGCCCACACCCGCGAGGAGTGCGAGGAGAAACTGAAGGAGCTGATCGTAGAGATGAAAGCGGAGATCGTGGAAGCACAGCGGCTGATGGATTTGGGCGAGGGCGATGGAAGCCCGCCAGAGGAGAAGAATGGCAAACGGGGAAAGAAGAAAAACTCAATCATTTTTTGCAGTTCCGATTGATTTCTCCATATTAACTTCGTGGAAGAACCGAAGTATAAAATGATATAAGGACGAGGATATTATAGGAGCGGCTTATCCATGGATAAACCGCTCCTATGTTTACTCTTTTTCATTTTTCCGTGGTTCCCGTCTACGAATCTTATAATAACCGGGACGATTTTCATCTTCGACATACTCGAATATCCAGCCTTTTTGCTTAAATGCATCAAGTATGATTTCGCTTTGCTGATTTATTTCAAACTTAGGCTTGTTGTGGGAATCGAATATCCTGACATACTCATGAAGATTAAGTGCCGATAGATACTTACACGCTTCATCTTGTTCTATATACGGAAGCATGGCTACAAAAAGATTTACCCGTTTTTCGAAAGCTAAATTAGAATCTATGAGAATTTTCTCTTTTAGTGATTTATCTGCAATATTTGGATCCAGAATAATTTCCTCAATATTCACCATTGCATTTTCAAGAATTATTTTCTGGATTTCGGCTTGCTGATCACTATAGACCTTGTAAAGAACTCCCATATCTTCTTGTTCCAAATTGTGTGTAAGTATATATACACAAATTTGTGTCGAATAGTTTTTTCCGATTATTGAGATTTCGTCATCGGAAAACTCCAAAAGCTTAAGCTTGATAGCATCAGAGATGTTCCAAGATAGTATCTCCAAAAGTTCGGATTGAATAAACAGCTCAGAACTCATCATCCGCTCATATTCATCAATATTTTTCTCAATAAAGAAGGGAATAACGGAAGGGTATTCGTTACGCATATATTTTAGAGTATCTGGGTTCATCCGGATTATATTATGGCATATCAGAATATTTACTTTAGATTCTTGGATATTGGGGATATTGAAAGCCTCGTCATAATGTTGGAGAGACTTTAGTATGCTGGCATATTGAGTATCAAGAATTTCGTTGCAAACTATAGTTTCGCTGAATAAAGAGCTGCTTTGATCTTCTGTGAGCGAAATATTTGTGGAAGAAAAGTCTAAAAGATGATTCGCACTGTTTATGAAACTGATAAGCCCAACATCAAGCTTGCCTTTAACGCAGAAATAATCCAGTACATTCTGTTCGGAACGAATAAGAATGTCGGTATCAAGTAGCGATGCCCAAATCGAATGATCTCTTACGGCAGATAACATATGTAAGGGAGTAATCAAAGGTTTGATATATTCTTCTTTTTGCGAGTTGCTTATGTCTGTGCGATTCAGTAAGTCTATAACAACACATTCGTCATCAATGATCTTTCCGCTGCATTCCCGCAGAACAATATCGACATACTTGGACATATTGCAATCAATGCGCTTATAAAGAGGAGAAGTCTTGTCGCTGCTGATGATGGTATAATTTCGGTGTATAATATTTTCGGAGTCATCGATCCCCCACAGTTTTTCCAAGAACATTGCAATATTTTTGAAATTCAACTCGTACAGATTATTTTCATATACAGCCAGTATGAGGCCTTTGTTAGAATAATCATAGTTAATTTCAGGGAAACAAACATTCAATTGCTGGAATGCAGATATTAGCTTTTCAACTTGAGGGGATTGGATGGCCAAATAGTCGTTAGCCGCATTAATATACTCTGTAAGGACTGAGTTTTCATTGACCTTGTCCAGTGTGGTGGAATCTACAAAATGCAGGGTATGCACAGAAAAAAGACGTAATTGTTCTTTGCTGAAACCAGAATCAGCTTGCATGTCCACAAACAAAGACGGCCATTGTTCGTTAAAAACTTGGATAAAGCGGGACATGTATGACGTGCAGTTAAAGTACTGAGAGACAAATGGATATGCCTTAGAATCTCGAAGTTGTGAGATAAAGTGCGCCAAATGCTCTGAGCTGCTTTTTTCGCTCAAGAGATAATCGCAAAGAATAAAGTTCTGCGTTTCTTCTTGATCAAAATCGTTCGGCTGCAAACGGGAAAAAACCATTTCTGGCGATTTTAGCTCGTAGGTGTAGGGCTTTGCCTTTTTGTCTGTTATGCTACGCAGAAAAGTCTTATCAATACGAGAGAGACTATTTTCGTAGAAATAAGTCATATAGTCTGCATAGGTTTCATCAATGTACCCCTTTCGGATGAGGTACTTAACGAGAGCAAAGTATTCGCTGCTCTTGATTTCACTGAAATCATTTTCTTCCCCGATTTCGTTGGTGACTGTTAGGTTGAACACTTCTTCAACATTTTCTCTGGTTATAAGCGAAGCAAGCGGGGCACATCCAATTTTCCGAAGTTCCTCTTCATATGTAACTATAGTCTCTTCTAAGTCTCGGATAACATTATTATTCCTGTCATTAATCGCTTGTAACCTTCTGTCATAATCAGCTTGATCAGAGCTGCTCAATCGAGAATAATAACCCCTTTTGGGCTGAAATATAAGTCCCAATTCATATTCCGATGTTGCGAGCTCATTGTTTGCATCTGCAATACGTTTTCGCGTTTTATCAATCTTGGACTTTAGTTCATCACATGCACGCGAAATGAAATTTGGCTTATTATCAAAAAGAGCATATACAAACCCCTTGTTGAGCTGTAAATCGCCAAAATCTCGCGGAAACAGATTTTTGTAGGTAATTAGCGCAAACATTTTGTTGTAATCAAGTTCGGTTGTATTCAGCCTGTTGTAATAGATTAAAAATTCATTACAGATATTTTTGAGCAACCGCATGTCATCCACATACAAAGATATGCCCTGTAAAAACCCTTCGTTGAATTTTGAGAGCAGATTGTTCTTCTCGAGATGTGAAATAAACTGGTTGTAGGAATTGGAGCTGTCAACAACTGGAACTACCGGAATAATACAGTCAAAGAACTTTGTTCGGTCTTTAGAAACGAAAATGTCATCCCGAAGCAAATAGAAGAAACGGAGGATGGGTTTATTTTCTTTCTCTCGCTGGAGATTTACGAGGGTATTAATTTCACGCAGCCGTTCGAAAATTTTGCTTGCGTCGAAACGATCCATATCTTCAAACACAATTACATTTTCTTGAACATTTTCAAAGAGGTACAACACTTCGTTGAGATATTTATCAAAATAGGAATCGTCACTTTCCTCGAAAACCTCGATTTCATTTCCCTGAAAACTAAGCTTCTTAAAGATGCTTTTATTCTTTTGGACCAAAAGAATTCGGAAAAAGAAGAAACAAGCTATGGCAAAGCAGCCGATACCACTAAAAAGGAGCGACATATTGGCGGTGGATAGGCTTAGAAAACGCTGAATTATTCCATCGGGAAGAGTGCCAACAAACTGCGACCAATTGTCGAAAAATAGAATATGTAATAAAAATAACAAGAAAAACGCAGTCGCTATAGTATAGCAAATGATAGCGCCATTCCCAGTAGATTTCTTTACTCTAAAATTGGTTTGGGGAATCTTTTCCGCTGGAATTTGGTGGATTAGTTGATTGAGAATTTTGCCCTCAAGGATTGATTCTTTAATAGGTGCATCAGAACTGGCATTGTTTTGATCGTCTTGAAAGTGTGCCAAAGAAATATGCAAAAACTTTGTGTCGGGATGGCTTGATTTATAGGAGGCGAGCACACTGCTCTTTCCTGCGCCATAAGCACCCGAAAGGGCAATATTTTTAACATCGTTATTTTCAAAAACAAAATCTATGGCTGACTCATAGACACTAATATCGCTGTCAGTTATAGGCGTGAGCTTTTCGAAAATGTACTTCGCTTCTGCCATTTTTATGTTCTCCTTAGAATAATATAATGTAAAAAACCGTATGGGATACCCATACGGCTGCCTTAGTGTCACGAAAGCCTACCGTTAATTAATTATACCGCAATTCGGCAAAAATTACAATATTAAGTCTGCGCTTGTCGAAAAGATATGTTGAGAATGACAAGCTCGACATCTGCGCCGCAATAGACAAAGATAAGAAAAATCCCTCTGAAATCAACGATTTCAGAGGGATTTTGGTCCGAGTGGGGCGACTCGAACGCCCGGTCTCTTGATCCCAAACCTATGTCTGAACTTTCAGCGAGGGGTCTTGCGCCCTCTTTGGCACTTTCCGGCACTCCTGCGGTTCCTCTTTGGAACTCTATTGGCCTGTTTATTTCAGGCACCGCTTTCGGCTTTTGGGATTTGTGTGGGATGGAATTCTGTATATTAAAAGTGCTTCCGACCGGGTTTACCTCCAACAGCGGGTGCTTTTTGCCGCAGAGAGCAGCTCAGAAACTGCGCCGCATAAACAAGGAAATAAACCCGACGACAAAGAAACAGCAGGCTGACTTGGATGATAGCCAGCCTGCTGAGCGAAGATGTTTATTCGATGTTTTGTCTTTCAGCAGCAATGCATGTTCTTTTACCAGAGAATGCAATGCCAATTTTTATAATTGACGTAACATTCATTGCCTGCAAATCAACGCTGTATGCATGGTCGTTAATCTGTTGCAAGGCAACATTGGCAAGGTCTTCAAGCTGTGTTTCAGAGCGGTCTTTCCCGGCCTTTAATTCAATCAGAATACCAGGCAGCCGCTTATTCAAAGGAAGCATCTGAATATCAAATCGTCCATCACCAGCTTCGCGATTGGAGGTAATGCGATAGCTGTTGTCCATCACAGCGCACATACCCAATATCAGACCATGGTAAAATGTTTCGTTGGCAGCATCGTGGAAACTTATTGTTTGGAGCAGAAACTTCTCCAAGGTTTTTTGCAGTGAGTCGCTATCTACCTTGTAGATAGCTTCCTGAATAGCAACAGCAACGGAACGAGGAATAATATTCTCAAGCTGAGAGAGGATCTCCTTGCTGTAGACGAAAGAAATCTCTTTGTTGGGCAGAGCCACTTCGCACATATAATCCTCGCCGTAAGACTGGTCGCAGCTCACAGCCTTCAAATAACCTGCCACCAGCAGGAAGCTGTATACAGAGGACGGATCATTCTGGATCTGCGGATAAATGACGCCAGTGTCGATGTGCGTAACGAAGGATTCGCCCTTCATCAACAGCTCCAGACGCTCCATAATATCCGGCGTTGCAGAAGCCAGCACCTCACGGATGATGTCATTGCTTCCGGTGGACTGCCAGAATGCTTTGGGACGGCAGTTATTATTGAAGTATCCAATGACAGACCAGGGATTAAAAATCTCGGTATTGCCGAAAAGGTAACCATCATACCACTCGCAAAGCTCCTGATATTTATCAGAAGCATGATAGTAGTCCGCCATCTCATGTACTTCGCTTGAAGTGAAGCCGAAATATTCACTGTAGCGCTCGTCTAAAATCGAGTTGATCTTCAGGTTGTTCAGGCCACTGAAGATACTTTCCTTGGCAACACGCAGGATGCCGGTCAAGAAACCATAGCTCAGATGCGGATTGTCTTTCAGACCGCCGGAGAACAGGTTTCGCATGAATCCGATAATCGTGTCGTAGAAACCGCTCACATGGCCCTGCTGAATGGGAGTATCATATTCGTCAATGATGACGATGGGTGCGACATTGTGGTGCTTATGGAGGAGCAGCGTCAGTGTCCGCAGGGACATTTGATATTCCACTTCATCAGCAGCTTCTGTTGCAAGAAGGGAATACTCCTCTTTTTCGTAATCACTAAGTGCGGAGCTGGATGCCAACTCGTCGTGACGGCGGAATTCCTGCGCGATCAGCTTTTGGAGCGTCTGATAGGTTTCTTCCCAAGAGGTGTATTTGACATCCTTGAAGGACAGGAAGATCACAGGGTACTTTCTATGGTGGGCAAGATAGGATTCTCCGCAGGACCAGATTTTCTTATCTCTGAAGTAAACGGAAGTGTCCTCGGTCGTCTTTTCGAAGAAAGTGCGGAGCATATCCATGTTCAACGTTTTGCCAAAGCGTCTGGGGCGGGTAAAAAGGGATACTTTGGGGCGCTCGTCCAGAAACTCCTTGATCATCAGGGTCTTGTCCACATAGTAGTAGTTCTTGCAGGCATCCCGGTAATCAGATACGCCAATGGGCAACGGCTTGCGCGCAGATGATATCGTGGGCTTTACTTCACTTCGGTGACCACGCTTATCCACCGGCTTTTGAGTGCTGTCCGGGATAAACCACAGCCTGCCCTCCTTATACGCGCCGGGAATGCGTCCGGCTTTGCAAAGCGCATTGACCCGCCGTTCGGTAATCCCCCAAGCGGCAGCCGCTTCTTTGATCGTCATATAGGAGCACCTCCATTGCAGTTCGTTAAGAATATTATAACCGCTGCTCCGAATAAAATCAACTATATTATTCCGAATAATACAAGCGTTATTCGGAACAGTTTTTGTCTGCAAATATTCCGTTCTTTTCAGTAGCTATTTCCTGCTTTCTGTGATATTGTTCGTTTGCCAAAAGGAGGCGACGATATGCAGAAAGAAAATACCCTGACAGTCGGGCAGTGGTGCGGCCAGTGGTTCACCGCCAATCGGCACAAATGGAACGGAAACACCGAGGGCGGGTACCGCAATCTGATTTACAGCCACATCCTCCCCAGCATCGGAAGTATGGAGTTCTCTGACCTAACAGAGCAGACAATCACCGATTTCTACGACAGCCTGCAGAACCGGGGACTCAGTGCCAGAAGTGTGTGGTGCGTCCACCTGCTTCTGCGGCGGTGCATGGACGAAGCAGCACGGGAACAGTTTATTCCATACAACCCAGTGCGGCTCTGCCAGGAATCAAAGGCGGAGGGATACAAAGCAGCCCCTCTGCGCCTGGGACAACTCCAGCGTTACCTGAACGCAACGGAACAGCTCGGCGTGCTCCCTCTCATCTACACAGGACTATCAAGCGGCCTGCGGCAATGTGAACTGATCACCTTGTCGTGGGCCGATTTTCATGTCCGCTACAGGTACATCCTCAAGGGTCAGCGGTTGCTGACGCTCAACGCCAAAGCAGAACGCCTTCTGAAGCAGCTGCCGGAAACTGACTCGCCCTATGTGTTCCTCAATCCCAAAACCGGAGCACCGTATAAGCTCCACGAGTTCTACTATCTGCACAAGAAAATCCTGAAACAGGCCAGACTCCCGTGGGTGGCATTCCGGGATCTGCAGCGCCAGTGCATGGAGGTGGGAATATGACGCTCCGGGAATACATCCTCTTCTGGCAGGAAACCTATGATAAGTCCCAGAGCAGACCGACCACATATGCGGCACACAACTATGTATTCAAGAACCATATCCTTCCCGGCCTGGGAGATATACTGCTCGCTGAATTGACATCGGAGATGGTCGGAGAATTTCTGGAGGAACGGCGGCGCTTCGGCAATCATCGACCCGGCAGCTCTGGCTTGGGGGAAGAAACCATGCGGCACATCCACCGCCTGCTGCAGCAATGCTTGGATCAAGCCATACGGGACGGCCTCCTGACAGAGAATCCTGCCAAGGCATTCCGCTACCGTAAGTCCACAACGGTGAAAGCAAATATCATGACGCCTCTGGAAATGGAGGACTATCTGGATGCCGCCGAGCGTCTGGGCTATCTGCCCATGTTCATGCTGGCGCTGACGACAGGCCTACGCCAAAGCGAGCTAATCGCCCTGAAATGGAGCGACCTTGATATCGAAAGCCGGACGCTGACCATCGCAGAAAACCGTGCTGTGGTACGGCGAGAGCTGGTGGAGTACGGTAGCCAGACGAGGTCAATAAGGCTGACCCCTGAGGTGGTCGACCTTCTCATCATGGAGCACAGCAAGCACCCAAGCAGCCCGCTCATGTTTATGCACCCGGCCACGCAGAGGCCCTACTCGCCGCAGATGGTGCGCCGGATGCACGATGAGATCATAAAGGAAGCAGGCATCGACCATATCAGGTATGTGGATCTCCGCCATACCTGCGCCATCCTCGCTCTGAAGAACGGCATGGATACCAAGGAACTGGCGCAGATGCTTGGACACTACCGCCCCACGATCACCAGGCAGAACTATGAACCTTATCTGCTGTACACGGCAAAAAAGGACGAAGATATACCAAATGAGGCCACCCAGAGCGAACTGCAACAGGCGGCAAATATTCTGGATAATCTTCTGAAGTTCTGATAGCTATTCCGCAAAAGGTGTGGTATATGTTTGTGTCAAAAGGAGGCGAAGCCCATGAAATACAGATTACTCAAAGAGTTGTACGACTGCAGCTTCATCTCAGGATTTACACTGGCGTGGAAGCTGTCCGCAGAACTGAATAATTGTGAAAACGAGCGCTTAGCCTCCTGCCAAACCGGGAGACTGGGCGCTCGTTTCATATCTCAAAAGGAACATCATAAGGAGGAAACTACATGAGTGATAAACTATGGCGAGCGGTGTATGATCGATTTCACAAACCGCAGACCGATCCTGAAAAAAAGAAAGAAAATGTGGAGCGGTATCATGCGATGGTGAAAATGATGGTGGCTATCGAACGACAAAACCTGCTTCAAATTGCGGAAGACAAGAATTTTCTCAATAGCGATGCAGACCTTGATAGCTTTATTGACGGGCTTGAGACAGCTCTGATAATTTCTATGTTAGTCGAAGATGACACAAACGAATTCATGCACCCTGGTGAAACGCCGCAGGCCATAAGAAAATTTACATTGGGAGGAGAATGAATGAAATGAAAAGGAGATTCATCGTTACTACTGCAATCACCGCCTGTCTCGCCCTGTGTGCCGCTGTGTGGCCACAGACCGAAAAGGTCGGGAAAACACCCGCGCCGAGCGAAACGGCCGCCGTGACCACTCCGCGGTCGACACTTCCGGAGCCGGAAGAACTAATATTGCCAGAAATCACAGAAAAGCAAGAATCGGGAATGCCGGAAGCTGAATCAGCCCAGGAAACAACCACTGAGGAGCTACCCGTCCCTGCACCGGAAATAGAAGATGAACCCATGACAGAACAGAAATCTGCACCTCCTACGCAGACAGATCCCACCCCGGTACAGCCCGCGCAACCTGAATCGGCACCGGAGCCAAAAGCTAACGATAACGAACTGGCGGATATGGTCTATGTCCCCGGCTTTGGCTGGATACAAAGCGAAGGCCCCAATCATGTCGAGTATGCCGAGGATATGTACGAGAACGGCAACAAAATTGGTACCATGGGCTGTCCTCAAAAATTGCGCCGCATAAACAATGAAATAACCGCAGGAGCGAACCCGGACGCTTCTGCGGCCTTTTGCATATTGACTTGATTTGAAATCTGCACTTCGAAAATGGGAGTTCAGATCTGAAAACTGGATTTTCAATAGACAAATTGAAGCTGTTGTGTTAGAATTAACCTGTATTAGTATATACTCTGACACGAGGTGTTACGATGACGATTTGTTATAATAAGCTCTGGAAGCTCCTAATCGATAAAAACATGAAAAAGAAGGATCTCACCGCCAATCCTTACCGCACTGCCGCGCATCGCGTGGCCGAACAGGTGGCGCAGATCACGGGCGCGGAGTGCCGCGCGGTGGTTCCAGGGCACATTCAGCGCGGCGGCAGCCCGTCCAGCTACGATCGCGTGCTGTCCACGCGCTTTGGCGTGCATGCCGCGGAACTGATTCGCGATGAAAAATACGGCGTGACCGTGGCGCTCGATGGCGATACGGTGACATCCAACCCATTGGACAAGGTGGCGGGCATCACTAAGCTGGTGCCGCCGGATCATCAGATGGTAAAGACGGCCAAGCAAATCGGCATCAGCTTTGGCGATTGATGGAGGACGACGGTTTTCTATGAGAAAGAGCATGCGCAGGATATGGCTCGTTGCGCTGGCGCTGTTTTTGCTGCTGCCGGCGGCGGCGAGCGCCAACTCCTCGCAGGACAGCGCGGCCTTCGTCATTTTTCTGGAAGAGGACGGCAGCGCGCGCATCGAAGAAACCTGGCGCGTGCGCTTTGAAGACCAGGAATATTCCCGCTATTGGCGCAGCTACCGGCGGGATGCTTGGTATTCCCTCGGCGATTGGGAAGTTTCGCTGGATGGAGAAGCGCTCACCTTGCTGGAAGCGCCCAGCGAGGAGCGGCCGGAAGGCTGCTTTGCCGTGGTGGAGGATGGATCGGATGTGCGGGTGGAAATCTATCACCGCAGCGAAAACGTCGCGCGCGAAATCCGCATCGCTTACACAGTGGAAAACGCTGTGATTTTGCACGACGACGTGGCCGAATTCCGCTGGGATTTGACCAGCGCCAGTGAAATCTCCTACACGGGCGTGGTCAGCGCGCGGCTCTTTTTGCCCAGCGTCGTGACGGAAGAGGAATGGTTCGCCTGGGCGCACGGCCCGTTGAATGGCACGATTGAGAAAAATGGCGGCGCGGGCGCTGTCCTGCGCGCGGAAGACGTGCCGGATTACACGGTTGTGGATATGCGCCTGGCCATGCCGCGCGCGCTTTTTACCGGCGGCTACGTGGAGGAGGGCGCGGCGCTGGAGGGCATTCTCGAGGAAGAAGCGGAACTCGCCAGGCAGGCCAACCAGGAGCGGGGGCTTTTGCGGTTTCAGGATAGCCCGCAAGGGTTTGCGTTGCTGTTGTTGGGCGTGTTGGGTGCGGTAGCCTCGCTGGTGGGCTGGCCGCTATACCGCAAAAAGCGGCTGGAAGAAAAGCTCGCGCGACACAAAGCGGCAGCGCCCATATTCCAGGCGGAACCGCCCAGCGATTTGGCGGGCGCGCTCGTCAACCGCCTGATCCATTTTTATGACGGCGGGAAGGGCGACCGGGGCAGGCAGTTTACCGCCACGCTGATGGCCCTTTCCCTCAAGGGATTTGTGGCTATGCGCGCGGCGGGCGACGATGATATCGCGCTTGCGCTCAAGGGAATGTCCGGCCAAGCGCTGCCGCACGAAAAGGCGCTGTACCGCATGCTGGAAGAAGCGGCGGATGGAGCGGGCGAAATTTCCCTGAACGCCCTGCGCAAGCGCATTGCGGAAGAGCCGCAGTGGAGCGTGGAGCGCCGCGAAACGTTCGAGCAGGCGGTGGACGCGGATTTTGACGCGCTGGGCCTTACGGAAAAATTGCGCCTGCAGGGCGGCATGCGCTTTCTATGGCAGTTGCTCATCGCGCTGGCGTTGGTAGCGGCATTGGGCATTCCGTATGGCCTCTGGGTGCTCGGCTCCGTGGCGGCGGGCGTGTTGCTCGCGGCGGTTTGGGCGGCGGGCATTTTGCTGGGCAACGCCCTGCGCACGCGCACGGTGCTCAC
>ERZ857984.2376-NODE-2376-length-11719-cov-3.288323_pt1 | contig 11719 bp, 9 predicted proteins | sample MGYA00519914_ERZ857984 | MGnify/ENA primary metagenome ERZ857984 (study PRJEB31778, sample SAMEA3449417) | human gut metagenome | biome: human gut; feature: human-associated habitat; material: faeces | place: United Kingdom | collected 2010/2012 ... | reverse complement strand
TTGAAGCGGAATAAAAGGATAAAACAGCGGCGCGCCGCCCGGTCAGGGCGGCGCGCCGCTGTTTCAGGAGGAAGGTTCACCAATCGAAATCAGCCGTTTGCGGAAAATTTCTGCCGGGCCTGGTCAATTTTATTCTGCTCGACCTGCGTGGACGGGTACCAGCCCTTCTGAGACATTTTGGAATAGATCTCATTCTGCATGCAGAGGCATTTCTGCAGTCCGGCGTCAAAGGCGGAGTGCACCTGCGGAGTGGAGGATTCGATCGTCCCGTGCATCATGAGGTCACAAGCGCCCTTCACACTGCTCAAAATGGTATCCATCATCGTCCTGTCGTCCATTGTTCGTGCCCTCCTTCAGCCCTTCAACAGGGAATAGAATTGGGTGAAGCATTCGCTGTACCTGCCGGAAAGTCCGGAGACAAAGTTTTTGAGTTCCGGATCGCTGATCTGCGATGCGAAGTCTGTGCAGGCTGTCTGCATCTGCTTCGCATGGCCCAGCGCGTCTTCGATATAAAGCAGTTCCTTCGGCGACATCTCTATCTTCCCCTTTTCGATCGATTGACGGCAGCGCCGTCCTTCTTATTGTGACGCGCCAGCGGCAAAATATGAGCGGCGGCGGACACCGGTGAAAATCGGCAGAAAAGGATTTTTTTACAAATCAAAACCACGCGATAAACGCGTGGTATGCACAAGCCCTAGAAGGGCATATTACCGGCCCGCTTCTCAAGAGATTCTGAACATTTTTCCCTGCATCGCATCACACGCGAGCGGCCCGCAGGCCGCCCTTTTCCTCCCGTTCCCCTCTCCCTGCCCGGTGCCCGGCGTGCCCGAGCGGAGGGTGGCACCGCTGAAAACAGGTTTTCAACAGGCAAATTCACCCCGCACCTGCAGGGGCATTTGTGCAAGCAGGGTTAGCTAACACCGGTTTGGAAACCCGCACGCGCGCGTTCTGTCATCTATAGCGCAACAACCGCCTGCCGTCTGTGCCATGTCCGTCCGAAGGAGCGGGCAGAACCATTCTCGCTAAAAGTGAATCTTACCGGACCGCCTCTCAAGAGACTCTGGACATTTTTCCATGCATCACATGCACTGCATCTGCTAAAGCAGGAATGCTCTCTGATTGGCCCTTCTGTTTCCCAATAATTTTTCATTCCGCTGTGCCCATTGCCCGAAGCGAAAGCTTTTTCATTGCCACCCAACAGAGCTGGTGGTTGTCTTGGATACAAAACAAAAAGGACCGCTCTTACAAACGGCCCTTTTTGCTATGGAAAAGAAAAGAATGAAGATAGCAATTCAACATCAAAGGATCTCCTTGACATCCTTAGTATAACCGCTGGCGTGCAAAATATCCAATGTTTTTCCTGCAAATTGACATATCAAATTTGATATGTCATGGAGAGGAACTCTCCGCTTCGGTCAGGGTGAGTACATGGCGTATGCTGCGTGCAAGCTGATCGGAGAACATGTTCTCCACAGAGCTGAAACGATGTCCGCGGCGGTAGATCAGCAGGTCGCGGTAGCGCGCCGTCGCATCGGTGCACCGCAGCTGCACCAGGCCGTTGCAGTTGAGATGGCGCTGCGGCATCGGGGACACCCACATAAAGGTGGACGGCACGTCCCGCAGCAGGTCGAACTGGCTGCCGCGCTCATAGACGCAGATAGACTTCGGCGGCCGGGACTCCGGCAGCGGGCTTGCCGGCCCGGGCCGCGCAGGGGAGAGGCTCGGCACGAAGGGATCACCATGCAGAATCTCGATGGAGTCATGCAGCATCTCCTGCGTGATGCACCCTTTCTCCGCAAGCGGATGCCTCTGCGAGAGAAGGACGACAGGAGTAAAATCCATCACCGGGCGGAAATCGAGTCCGGCGGTCCGCAACATCGATTCGGTGACCGCTTCCGTTTCCAGCGGATAGCGGATCACCGCCAGCATGCTGGCCCCGGAAAGGATGTCGTTGATCGCCTGCATGGAGTTGTTTTCGGCGTAGTTGACGGCGATCCGCCGGCTGCCGCTAATGGCGGAAACGGTATTGGCAAAAGCGTGTGCGATATAGCTCGCCCGCGGAACAGTGAGATTCAGCACCATCCGCTGCTGCTCCTGATCGGGGTGGCCCAACGCATGAATCTCCCCGATTTGATTCAAAATGATTTTGGCGTGCTCCAGAAAGGCTTCCCCCTGTACGGTGGGGATCATTCCGGTGGATGTGCGGCGGAAAAGAGGCGCTCCGAACTCATCCTCCAGCTCCCGGATGGCGCGGCTCAGATTGGGCTGGCCGATGAAGAGGCGGGCGGCCGCCTTGGTGATGGAGCGGCAGTTCGCCACCTCGACCGCATAGCGCAGATGCTGAAGATTCATACTTTCTCCTCCCCGAAGCACCGCGCCGGGAGGCGCGCAGCCGCCCGGACGGGACCCGCGGTGTTTCCTGTGCATGGCCGGTGCACGAACCGGAGGGCCGGGAAGGATCAACTCCGGGTCCGCACCTTTGCCGATGGCATTATCATACAGGAAATCCGCACAAAAAGCAATGCTTGCGCACGCCGGGGCGCTTGCCTGTTTTTTGGGGCTGTGCTACACTCTAAGGGAAAAATTCAGGGGGATGCAGAATGGAACACACGTCAAATCAGGTGCTTGTCCGCGCCCGTCCGCTGCTTCCGATTGCGGCGGCGCTGCTTTCACAGCTCTACCTTTATCCGTTTGACGGGAGCTTTAAGCTGACGGCGGGAGTGCTGCTGCTCGGCTGTGCCGCCTTCCTGCTTCCGCGGCGCAGTCTGCTGCGCGCGGTGCTTGCGGCGGGTCTGCTGACAGTCCTGCTGCGCGCCGCATGGGATTTGACCGCGGGGGTTGGCTGGCCGGAGACCGCTTCCCACCATCTGCCCTCACTGGTGTTTTATCTCGTGTACGGTGCGGCGCTCTGCGGAATTGATCCGGGCAGATTTTTGGAGCCGTTTCGTCCGGCCGCCGCCGCTTTGGCGCTTGCTACCTGCGATTTTGCCGGAAATCTCTCGGAAAATCTGCTGCGCGGTTCAGCCGGCGGAGCGATGATCCGCACGATCGCCGTTGTAGCGCTGCTGCGCGGCTGCGTTTCGATGGCGATGGGCGTGGCATGGCGCTATCATCGGGTTTATCTGGCTGAAGAGGGGCAGCGCCGCCGCTATGTGGAACAGACGATGCGGGTGGCGCAGCTGCGCGCCGAAATGGTCTATCTGCAAAAGTCCGGGGAGGATATCGAACGGGTGATGAAGCAGGGGTATGCGTTGTACCACCGCTTTCGGGAGCAGCCCGATGTTTCGGGACCGGCCCTCGAGATCGCGCGTGGCATTCACGAGGTCGGCAAGGACTACCGGAGGATCGTCTTGGAGCTTCAGGTGCTTCTGGGCGGGATTACCCGGAGGACGATGCGGCTTTCCGAGGTTCTGCAGATGGTTCAGGAGAGCTTCGGACGATTTTGTGCGGCGCAGGAGCCCCCGCCGCGCCTTCTGGTGCGATGCAGCGGGGACGGCGAGATCAGCCGGTGCTACAGCATGCTTTCGGTGGTCAGTAATCTGGTGGTCAACGCCGCACAGGCTGCGGGGGAGGACGGAGAGATTCATATTGACGCTGCGTTCGACCGGGACAGGCTGCGGCTGAGCGTCTCGGACAATGGGCCTGGGATCGAGAAGGAGCTTCTTGAGGATATTTTTCTGCCCGGTTTTACCACGAAATTTGACCCGGCGACCGGAGAGGCTTCGGCGGGATGTTCGGGGGAGGCCGCGCAGCGGCAGACCTTTTCACCGGGAGAAACGTCGACGCACAGGCGGCACAGCCCACGCAGAAGAGCGCATTTACCCAGCAGGCGGGAACGGATGCAAATGCGGCACAGAGCGCGGCACAGGTTGATTCTGCGGGGGCGCAGGCCCTAAAACAAAACGCGCTACGAAAGTATCTGGGGCAGATTGTCGGGGCGATGAAAGGAGAACTGGCGAGCGATTCGCCGATTCGGGTAGGAGAAACGCCAGATATTCTCAGAAAATACGGTGCACAGTCAAGAACCATCACGCTCAACCAGTCCGATATTCGTAAAATTGCCTATCCGGAAGGGTACATGGGCGGAAAGCATAATTTGGGCTTTCATGCGCTGGAGGTGCTTCCCCAACAGCTGGAAAACCCGGTTGCGATTTTGAAGTCATCGTCTCAGCCAAACAGCCTCGTGATCTTTACAGAACTGCTGGATACAGAGAACCGGCCTGTCATGGTCGCCATGCACCTTGATAAAAACGGGGTACTTGGTCTGACCAATCATGTTGCCAGTATGTACGGAAGGAAGAACTTCGAGAATTTCATCGCCGCGGAGCGGGCGGCGGGCAACATTCTGTATGAGAACGAAGAAAAGGACCTGAGTTGGCTTCCCGTCAGCGGGCTACAATTGCCCGAGATGGAAGCCAAGACAGATCCTATCAACATCACTCTACCACAACAGGCAGAGGGTGTCAATACCAGTATACCCGGCTCCGGGGCGGAAAATGATATGCTGAAAAAATTCGGCCTTGACGACCTGCGCCCAAAACAGGCGACAGCCGGAATGCCGGAGGATATCGCGGATTTGAGGCCGGGGAAACAGGATGGCAGGCTCTATGCAGTCGCGCCGGAGCTTCGCGAGGCGGTCACCGGGGAAAGCATGCTCGACAGGCTCAAAAGCTCGGTGAAGCCGCACGAAAGCCTGACGGGAAGCCGCCTCGCGGATGAATCCTCCATTAAGCATCTCGGAGAGGCGGATGCGTTCGACAACGTGAAGGTGCTGCTGGAAGAGGCGATGGACGAGCGGGCCGAGCGGAAAAAGAATGCGGAGGAGCCGGTCGCACAGATTCTCGACAGTGGCGCAAAAAAGGAAAACGTGAACCTTCTCGACAAGCTGGGCGACGCCAAGCTGAAGCTCGTGGATTCCGGCGCTCAGATCGACAAGATCGGAAAGGCGCTGGGGGACGATGTGCTGTATCCGCTGTATAACAATGCCAAGCAGGCCCGTCAGGCCGCAATGTATCACATCGGGGAAGCACAGACCGACCTTCAGGGCAGGAAAATCGGCAAAAGCGTGATGGAAATCTTTGAACCGATCAAAGTACAGGGGAATGACTATTTTAAGGCATTCGAGGAGTATCTGTTCCACCGGCACAACGTGGACAGCATGACGATGAAAACCAGAGGCGCGGCGGTGCTGCAAGGGTTTCTTGATCAGGTGGAGGCGCAGCACCCGAAGCTTGCCGGGAAGAGTGCCGCCGAGGTCAGGCGGATGCGCAGGGACCCCGCCATGCGGGAGGCCGCGAACGAATGGCTTGCGCTCAAGCGCCGACAGAACGGATTGAAGGATAAGCCGGTGTTTGGGTACTCCGTCACCGCCGAGGACAGCATGGGAAAGGCGGACGCGCTGCAGATGGAGCACCCTGAGTTCGAGCAGCTGTCGCAGGACGTGTATGCTTATTACCGCAACCAGCTCCAAAACGAGGCGGACGCGGGACTGATCTCCGCGAAGGAGCGGGAACTTCTTAACCAGCTGTACCCGCACTACGTCCCGGTGATCACCGAAGAAATGGGCGTAAAGCCGACGCAGAACGGGCGGTTTGCCGGGGTGGCGGACGTTCACAAGAGCCGGGAGGGAAACGTCAGAAACCTGATCCCAATCGACGAGGCGATGGCCCGGAACACCCTTTCCTCCGTTGCGGCGGCAAAGCGGAACCTGTTCGGCGTGAGGCTGCTGGAGGGGGCGCTTTCCGAGCGCGGAAAGGTCGGACGGGATGTGCAGTCGGTCTATGACGCGGACATTCCATACGGAACGGACGATGTTCCGAGACTGGACAATGAATTCATGGTATGGGTGGACGGATCCCCGACCGTCATGCGCGTTTCGAACCCGCTGATGGAGGGCGTCAATTCGATGATGCCGAAGCAGGTCAACAAAAATGAGCTTCTTGAGCTTATGCGCAAGGGGAACACCGCCTTTAAGATCGGGGTGACCAGCGCCAATCCGGCGTTTCTTGTGCGAAACGGCATCCGGGATATTCAGGATGCGGTGACCTATACCAAGGACCTCAAGAGTTTTGTGAAAAACTACCCGAAGGCATATCAGGAGATCATGCAGGACGGGGAGATGTGGCAGCTCTATCAATCGATGGGCGGCACCGGGGACAGTTTTTTCGACTACGAAAAGGGGCTGCTGAACAACGAGCCGAAAAATCCAGCGGGGAAATTCATTGCCAAAATGCAGTCGCTCAACGAGATGGTAGAGCAAGCCCCGAGGCTGGCCGAGTTCATGAGCACGATCCAGAAAGGCGGCACCGGCTATGAGAACGTCCAGCGGGCGCTGCTTGATGCGGCGGATGTGACGGTGAATTTCGGGCGCAGCGGAGAGCTGACAAAGGCCCTCAATTCCACCGTTGTGCCGTTCCTCAACCCTTCGGTGCAGGGCGCGAGCAAATTCATTCGGAATCTTTCGCAGGGGAACGTAAAGGCGTGGGTTCGGACGATTGCCAAAATGAGCCTTGCGGGTCTGCTTCCGTCGCTGATTAACGAGCTGGCGTTTGGCGATGACGAGGAATACCAGATGCTTTCTGACAGCGTGAAGGACAACTATTTCCTGTTCCCCATCGGAGACGGAAGGTTCTTCCGTCTGCCGAAGGGCCGCGCGGGGATGCCTGTGGGGAATCTGGCCATCAGAGTGGTGCGGGCCGCGAGAGGGCAGGAGCCGGATATGCTCAGTTATCTGCAATCAACGATAGATTCGACCGCCCCGCAGAACCCATTAACGAACAATCTGCTGGCCGCACTGAATGATTCACAGCTCCTTAATTCCGACAGCCCCGGCAGGACATGGTACGGCGGACAGATCGAGCCGGAACGCCTGCGCTCGCTGAAACCCGGCGACCGTACTGACGAGAACACCGACGCATTCAGCACAATGGCGGGAAAGGCAATGGGGATTTCCCCGAAAAAGATCAATTACCTGCTGGATCAGTACACCGGGTTTGCGGGGGATATGCTTCTTCCTCTGATGACCCCCGCAGCGAGGGAAAGCCTGCTGGTTTCAAACTTTGTCACCGATTCTGTCATGAGCAACCGGCTTGCAGATGATTTCTATTCCGCAAAGGATCAGGCGCAGCAGGCGTTCAACAGCCATTACAATCCGCTGGACAAGGCGAGATATGACGCGCTGAGCGACTCCGCCAAGGATATTTCGGAGGATTATGCAAGAATTCGGGATGTACAGGCTTCCGGACTGCCGAAGGACGAAAAGCTTTCGCAGGTAAGGGAAATCCGCAAAGGACTGAATGAAAAGCTCAAAGCGGCGGTGGCGGCTGCGGATGAGGCATACGAGCGGGCGCAGACGGAATGGGAAGATATTCCCGATGAGGTCTATTACAACGCCTATATCGCCCAGAAGGGCGCACAGGGTGACAAGGACCGCAACGGGAAAACCGTTGCGCTCTCTCCGTCGAAAAACAAGAAAAAAGCAATCGACGCAGTGGCAAAGGGCCTGACGACGGCACAGAAGCGCAAGCTCTATGAGGCGTTTGGCGTGAGTGAAAAGGCATGGTAAAAGGAAAAGCGGGGGCTTCGGCTCCCGCTTTTTTGCTTCGCTATACGGCGCGGCCTCTTTCGAAAGTGTTGCAAATATGTTGCAAATATGACGTTTTTTAAGGATTTTTAAGCGGTTTTTGATATGGATTTTACATAATATGGAATGTTATAAACAAAAAAGAAAACGCCAAAAACCGCTTTACAATGCGATTTCTAGCGTTTTCTCTGGTGGACGCACCCGGGCTCGAACCGGGGACCTCTTGCGTGTGAAGCAAGCGCTCTGACCAGCTGAGCTATGCCTCCGACAGCTTTTTAATTATATCACAAAGATGTCCCGGCGGTCAAGGGTTAATTTTACAGGACGGCGAAAACGCATCCGGGCACCCTCTGCTCTTGACGAAGAGCCGCAGGGCACATAAAATAGGAAGACAGTGCGCCTGTACTTTTTGATGCTATGGAGCATAAGGTGCCCATACTTTAGGTGCCCATACTTTTTAGAATCCGATTCCGGTTCCGGCCGGACACGCCGGCTGACGGCAACAGAAGGGAGAAATTCAATGGCAAAGCTTCTTCGAGGGGCTGATACGGCCCGGGCCCTGACTGAACGGCTGAAGGGGGAGGCCGCGGCGCTTTCGGCGCGCGGAATCGTCCCGACGCTGGCCATTCTGCGGGTGGGAGAGCGGGAGGATGATCTTTCCTATGAACGCGGCGCCATGAAGCGCTGCGGGCAGGTCGGAATCGCGGTCCGCCGCTTTCTGCTGCCGTCCGGCGTAACGCAGGAGAAGCTGCTGGAGACGGTTGATTCCATCAACGCCGACCCGGAAATCGACGGCTGTCTGATCTTTCGCCCGTTGCCGGGTCACCTCGATGACGGGCAGGTGCGCGCCCGGCTTCTTCCCGCCAAGGATGTGGACGGCATTACCGACGGATCGATGAGCGCTGTTTACTCCGGATCGGGGCAGGGCTTTTCCCCCTGTACGGCGCAGGCTTGCGTCGAAATTCTCAAAAACAGCGGAATTTCCCTCAGCGGGAAGCGTGTGACGGTAGTGGGCAGAAGTCTCGTGATCGGCCGGCCGGCCGCGATGCTGCTGTTGGCCGAACATGCGACGGTAACCATCTGCCACACTCGGACGAAGAACCTGCCCGCCGTCTGCCGGGAAGCTGAAATTCTCATCGCCGCGGCCGGAAAAGCGGGAGTGATCGGGAGGGAGTCCGCGGCGCCGGGTCAGATTGTCCTCGACGTCGGCATTCATATGGGGGAAGACGGCAGGCTTTGCGGCGATGTGCGGTTCGACGAGGTGGAGCCGGTGGTGGAGGCGATTACTCCGGTGCCGGGCGGGGTCGGCGCGGTGACCACTTCGGTGCTGGCCGGGCATGTCATTGAGGCGGCAAAACTGGTGCGAGGAGGGGAAATGGAAAATGAACTTCTTTACGCCCGCTGAACTGACTGCCAATTCGGTTCGGTCATGCAAAGCCAAAGCGGAACTGTCACTGAGCAGGATGCTGCCGCTGGCAATTCTAGCGGGAATGCTGATTGCTTTTGGGGGTGCGGTGACCAACACGGCGGGGTACGATCTGAGCAGTTTCTCTATGGTACGTTTGGTTTCAGGACTTCTTTTTCCGCTCGGGCTTGGGATGGTAATCCTTTCGGGAGCAGAGCTTTTTACCGGCAACTGCCTGATGGTGCTGACTTTGCTGGAAAGAGAAATTACTACTGCCCAAATGCTGAAAAGCTGGTTCTGGGTCTACTTCGGCAACGCCGTCGGAGGACTTCTAGTAGCTGCGGGATGTGCCTTTTCGGGGCAACTAGGCTATTCGGCTGGTAAACTCGCGGTTTTCAGCATTCGGTTAGCTGCAGGCAAATGTGCATTGCCCTTTGGCAACGCAGTGGTGCAGGGCTTTTTCTGTAACCTGCTGGTCTGCCTTGGGGTGTTGCTGTCGGGCTCTGCTAAGGATACCCTTGGGAAAATTGCAGGTGCCTACCTGCCGGTCTGTTATTTTGTGATCTGTGGGTTTGAGCACTGCATCGCCAATCTTTTTTATGTACCGGTGGGACTTTTTGCACAGATGGTCCCGGAATATGCACAGCTTGCCGTCGCGGCGGGAGTCGACACTGCGGCGCTGAACTGGGGCCAGATGCTGTTTGGCAACCTGATCCCGGTGACGCTGGGCAACATTCTTGGAGGAACTGCGGTAGGACTTTTGTTTCGGGCCGGGCATCTGAGTACGATAGAGGCTCGAAAAGTATAAACCGGACCGTCGTGGTCCCTTTAACCGTATTCACTGGAAACGAAGGAAATCCGTTTTCTTATCAGCAGAGTAGAAACGGCGCGTCAAGTGCCGCCAGATGGAAAGTTGCCGTCGGACGAAGCAGAGAAGCAATTCTGCGCGTTGCCGTTTCGCATCCACTGCCACCAAAGAGAAGCCCTCTCTTTTCGTGGTCTCGTCGACAGGAGACAATTAGTTATGAAATTTTCAAATGCCCGGCGATTGGCGCAGGTTGCACTGCTCATCGCTCTTTCGATCATCCTTTCGCGCTTTTGCTCGATCAGCATCCCGATTGTTAAGATAGGATTTTCCTATTTGCCGATTGTGATCACCGCAGTTTCGTATGGCCCTTTTTACGCGGGCGCGGGCTTTGCACTGGCTGATTTGATCGGTGCGATTCTTTTTCCGATTGGGGCCTACTTTCCCGGTTTTACCCTGACCGCCCTGCTGAGCGGATTTATTTACGGAGGACTGCTTTACCGACGTCCGATAAGTTTGGTTCGCTGCCTTGTGGCGGCATTGATCGTTTCAGTAGCGTTTAACCTTGGACTTAATACCTTCTGGTTGATGATAATTACCGGCAAGGGGTATCTGGCTCTCATGCCTGCAAGAATAGCTAAATGTCTTGTTACCGTTCCACTTGAGACAGCTTTGATTTGGTTGGTACAGGTAAAAATCAGAGATAGTGGCCCCATTTTTACTCAATTTGTGCGTCCATAGCGATCTAGGGAACCTCTGATTTAAACAATTCTGTCCAAAAGGTTTTTCGTATGGTAAAATAACGCCATCAAAACAAGGCGATGTAGGGATATGAAACAGAGCACATTCACAGACATGGAATACAGCCTTCGCAAGAAGAAAACGAGACGGGAAGAATTTTTGGAGATCATGGATGAGATCATTCCCTGGGGTGAGTGGGTGGATGCAATCAAGCCGTACTATCCAAGCGGTAAACGAGGCTGTCCTCCCATGGAAATTGAAAAGATGCTGCGCATGTATCTGCTTCAGATCTGGTTCAATTTATCGAACCCGGCAACAGAAGATGCGATATACGATAGCTATGCTATGCGGAAATTTACCGGGATCAATTTTATGACGAAGTCTGTTCCGGATGAAACAACCCTGTGCAAGTTCCACCATCTGTTGGAGGAGAACGACCTGAACAAGCTGTTCTTCGGTGTGATCAATCGGGTCATGGTGCAAACCGGTCATATGATGAAGGGCGGCACCATTGTGGATGCAACCATCATCAATGCACCCAGCTCCACCAAGAACGCAGAAAAGAAACGTGACCCTGAAATGCGTCAGACGAAGAAGGGCAACGAGTGGAAATTCGGGATGAAATGCCACATTGGAGTGGATGCAGGCAGTGGACTGGTGCATACCATCATGACCACGACGGCAAATGTCCACGATGTTACGGAGACAGCGAAGTTGCTCCGGGAGGATGACCAAGTTGTCTACGGTGATTCCGGTTATCTGGGAGTACAAAAGCGCCATGAAATTGCAGAAAATGAGCATTATTCCAAGATTGATTTCCGCATCAACCGCCGTCCCGGAAGACTGCCTCATGTCAGCGACAATACCATTGACTGGGAGAGATATATTGAAGGACCTGTTGACAGAAAGAAAAACTGGACCGAGGAAGCACCTCCTCAGCCCACATAAATTGAATTTTTAGTTTATTGAAGATGACCCTAACCATCCATTTCAGGTTTAAGGCCATGACAGCCAGGAGGCATTCCTCGGCTGCTGCTGAAATGCCTCTCTTGCGGATTTTTGAAATGCAGTGCTCCCGCTTTAGAACGACAAAGCTACCCTCTGCCCAGATTTTTTGCAGCCGCATCATGGAGTAAAACACCGGCGTTTCAACTGAACTGCACCCCATTTGTTAGACAGTATGATA
>ERZ857984.2375-NODE-2375-length-11731-cov-5.821000_pt1 | contig 11731 bp, 7 predicted proteins | sample MGYA00519914_ERZ857984 | MGnify/ENA primary metagenome ERZ857984 (study PRJEB31778, sample SAMEA3449417) | human gut metagenome | biome: human gut; feature: human-associated habitat; material: faeces | place: United Kingdom | collected 2010/2012 ... | reverse complement strand
GGCGGCACTGGCCCACCGCGCCGCCTGCGCGCTGCTGGGCGCGGTGTATGCCGTTTGCCTGGCTGTGGGCCTGCTGGAGCTGGCGCGCTATGAAAAAACGCCGCTGCCGGAGACCGGCGCGGGCCTGCCGCTGCTGACGCTGGCCGAGGTGGAGGGGGCGGGCTACCGGCGCGCGGCAGAGGCTGCGCCCAATGTGCGGGACGACGTCAACCAGCTGGTGCAGACCTGGACGCCCGGCGCGCCGCTGGGCCTCTCCGCCTGGGAGGCGGGCTATGCCGACGGTACGCAGGACACCGTGTACCTGGTACAGCGCTACTGCCGTCTTTCAGGCGCGGGCGGTGCGAAGGCCTTCGGCCGGGGGCTGGCGCGCAGGCTGTGGCTGCTGGAGCCGGAGGAATACACGGTGCTGAAGGAAACGCCGGACACGCTGGTGCTGGCAAATTATGAGGACGGGCCGGGCTTCCACCAGACATTGCTGTTGGTGGTGGACGGGCCGGACGTTTTGTTCCTGCATTATTGGGGAGGCGGCGCGCGGAGCGCCGATGTGGGCGCCGCGGCGCAGGCGCGGTTTGCGGAATATACGGCCGCGGCGCGCGGGAGGTGAACCGCCGCAGCCCACAAAAGCGCCCGGTTTGTCTTGCGCTTTTCGACGGATATTGATATATTGATATCAGATATGCGCCGGATGTGCCGGCGGTGGGAGGACGGAATGAAAAAGCTGCTGAAATTTTTGTGCGGGCGTATTTTTATCACGGGTCTGCTGCTTTTGCTGCAGGCGGTATGGCTGGGCGTGTTTTTCTGGAAGCTCGCGGCCTATTCGGTGTGGCTGAACGCCGCGTTTACGCTCCTGAGCCTGCTGATCGTGCTGCATATCCTGTACCACGACGACGTTTCGGGCTTCAAGATCGGCTGGATCATCCTGATCCTGCAGCTGCCCGTGATGGGCGGCCTGCTGTACCTGCTGTTCGGCGGCAAGCTGCCGCAGTGCGGCGGCCTTCTGCCGCTGGTTTTCCCAGTCGAACTGGGCGCGGCGAGCGGAAGAAGCGTACCAGTAGCGCACCTCCTGCAGGGCGGGCTTTTCCGAGCCGTCGGCAAACAAAAGGCCGTTGCCGCTGAAGGCGTAATCGGTGGGGCGATCGCCAAAGTCGCCGCCGTAGCCCAGCGCCCTGCGGCCCAGCGGGTCGGTGCGCCACAGCGCCTGATCCATGTAGTCCCAGATAAAGCCGCCCTGGTATTGAGGGAATTCGTCCAACAGGCGGATATAGCTCTCCATGCCGCCCAGTGAATTGCCCATGCAGTGCATGTACTCGCACAGAAGGTATGGCTTTTCGGGCTTCGATTCCAGGTATTCCCGCACCTGGGCGGGGGAGGCGTACATGCGGCTCTCCACGTCGCTTGCCTCGTTGAAGGCCCGGTTCCAGAAGACCCCCTCGTAGTGCACCAGGCGGCTGGGGTCCTGCCGGCGGAAATAACGGCTCATGGCCAGGATGCACTCGCCCGCGTAGGACTCGTTGCCGCAGGACCAGAACAGGATGGAGGGGTGGTTTTTGTCCCGCTCGAACATGGAGCGGGCGCGGTCCAGCACGCATTCCCGCCACTGGGGCAGGCTGCCCGGCACGTTCCAGGAGGGCTCGCAGGCGCCCATCTTCTGCCAGGAACCATGGCTTTCCAGATTGGCTTCGTCCATCACGTAGATGCCGTTTTCGTCACACAGGGCGTACCAGGCGCTCTGGTTGGGGTAATGGCAGGTACGGACGGCGTTGATATTGCTGCGCCGGAACACCTCGATGGCCTGCTCCATGTCTGCCCGGCCGATGCTGCGGCCCCGGCGGGCGTTCCACTCGTGCCGGTTCACCCCGTTCAGCACCAACCGCTCGCCGTTGAGCAGCATCAGGCCGCCCTTGAGCTCGAACCGGCGGAAGCCGATGGGATAGGGCACCAGCTGCTGCAGCCGGCCCGCGGCGTCGTATACGGCCAGGGTGACGGTGTAAAGGCAGGGGTCGCTGTGGCTCCAGGGGCGCACGCCCTCAAAGCGCAGCGGCCCGGCGGTAAGAAAGCCGCCCTCCGCGGCCGAGAGGGCCAGCGGGCCCTGCCGCAGCACCCCGCCGCCCGGCGCCGCAACGCGGCATTCCACCCGCAGGGCCGCGGGGCCGCAGGGTTCGGCGCTGCTTTCCCGGGAAAAGCGCAGGCGCAGGCCCAGGGTGCCGGTGCAGAGGTCCGGCTCCAGCCCGGCCTGGAGCCACAGATCCTCCAGGTGGAGAGAGGGCTTTGCATAGAGGTATACCTCCCGGAAGATTCCGGAAAAACGGAAGAAGTCCTGATCCTCCAGCCAGGCGGCGCTGCTGCGCTTGTATACCTCCACGCACAGGCGGTTGCCCGTGGGCCGCACATAGGGGGTGAGATCGAAGTCTGAGGGGGTGAAGCTGTCTTCGCTGTAGCCCACGAACTGCCCGTTCAGCCAGACGTAAAAGGCCTGTTCGACCCCCTGGAAGGAGATGCACACCCGCTTGCCCTGAAGGGCTTGCTCCAGATCAAAGAAGGTGACATAGCTGCCCACCGGGTTGTCGTTCCAGTCGATCTGGGGCGGGCGCAGAAAGGAGCGGCCGTCCCAGGGGTACATGGTGTTGATGTACTGAATCTGCCCGAAGCCCTGGAGCTCGATGTGCCCGGGCACCTGGATGCCGCCGAACGCCGAGAGGTCGAAATCCTCCCGGTAAAAATCGGCCGGCCGGGCGGCGGGCGCCGGGCTCCAGGCAAAGAGCCAGCGCCCGTTCAGGGATTGGCGCAGCGCCTGGCAGCCGGCGGCCAGCTCCTGTTCGCTGCGGTACCAGGTGTGATCGGAGTGGGCGGGCAGCCGGTTTACCTGAAATACAGCCGGGTCTTCCAGCCAGTTGAGTTCTGCCTGCATGAGGGGCCTCCTTGTTCTGTGAAATTGTTTTTTACCGCGCCGGCGGCAACGCCGGCCAGGATGTATGTTTGGAAGAACACGCAGATCAGGATGGTGGGCAGCATGACGATGATGCCCGCCGCCGGCGTTTGCCACCCGGTTTTGGCAGGCAAAAGCGGGGTGAATGGATTTGCGGGCGGGGGAAAACCTAAAAGAGAATGCGGGCCGGGGCACAGAGCTTTGGCCCCCAACAGGAGGAGGGAGCGCAATGGCCGGAAAGTGGATCTCGGTGCTGGGGGTGGTGCTTGCCACAGGGGGCACGGTGTGGTCGCTGTGGGATATCATTGTAAAGACCGACCGGGAGCTTTTCAGGGAGATAAGCCAGCGCTTCAGCACCGGCAAAAAGCTGCGCTCGGCAAAGCGGCAGCGCCTGCACACGATCTGCGGCATGGTGTGCATCGTTTTGGGGGCGGCGCTGCAGACGGTAGGGCTGTTCCTTTTATAAAAGGGAAGGCTGCAGGCACCGCCACACAGAAAAGCACAATGGAAGCGCAGATAAAAGCGCTTCAACAGGCAGACCAAAAAGACCGACGCGCCCGCAGGAACGGCTGATTCCTGCGGGCGCGTCGATAAAAGGCGCTGTGTGTTTGCCGCCGCTCACACCGGCGCGGTCTCGCCGCCCAAAAGGAAGCGGCGCTCAAATTCATCGGCGGGCATAGGGCGGTAAAAAACAAAGCCCTGGATGTACTCGCAGCCGAGCCGCTTGAGATATTCTACATAATCGCGGGTTTCGACGCCTTCGGCCACAGTGGCGATGCCCAATTCATGAGCCATCTGCACGATGTGGCGCACCAGCACCCGCTCGCGGAAGTTGCATTCATCCTGAAAGAGGGAGCGGTCGATTTTAAGGGCGGAAAAGCGGGTGTTGGTGAGCACGCTGAAAGAGGAATAGCCGCTGCCGAAATCGTCCAGCGAGTAGGAAAAACCGTATTCCTCCAGTTCCTGCGTGACCTCGCGCACCCGGTCCACCTGGTTCAGCACGATGCTTTCCAGCAATTCGAACTCGATGCACTCTTTCGGCGCGGGGTACTGCCCATGAATCCGTTTATAATCTTTAAAATAATACCGATAGTTGAACATCTCGCCCGAGAGGTTCACGCTGATCTTCAGGGTTTTTCCGTAGGTGCGTTGCCAATGGCACAGCCGTTTACAGACCTGCTCGAACATATAGAGATCCAGGGTTTCGATCAGACCGTTTTTTTCCAGCTGGGGCATAAATTCGGCCAGGGGGATCATGCCGCGCTGCGGGTCGAGCCAGCGCACCAGGGCTTCGGCCCCGGCGATCCGGCCGGTGGCCAGTTCCACCTTGGGCTGCAGATACAGCTGGATGTGCCCGGCGTCCAGCGCGGGCTGGAGCGTTTGCAGAAGATCGAACGAGCGCAGGCCGTCGTCGTGCAGGGTAACGCCGTAGATCTCGAAATGGGAATTGCGGAACTTGCTTTCAGGGCATTCAAAACGCGCCACATCCGCCCGGTACTGGGCAGTGTAAAAATCCACGGGTTCGGCAGGCAGGGGATAAATGCCGAAGCCGGTAAAAATGTTTCCGAAAAAGCGCTCGTCCGGCATATCCCGGATGGCGGTGTTGATCTGGATGATGCGGTGGAACAGATCGTCGTAATCGGAGGGAAGGCGGGCCAGCAGGTTGAAGCAGGCCAGGTGGATCTGGGCCAGGTACTCGCCGGGGCCAAGCTGTGCGGCCAGGATCTGGTAGACGCTGCGGATGAGTTCGTCGCCCACAGCCCAGCCGAACCGCTGGTTGATGGTGCGGAACCGCTTGAGCTTGACGCTGATAAGCGAATAATGAGGCCGCTCGGCGGGGGTGAGGGCTTCGTAGCGCTCTTTGAGCCAGGCTTCGTTTTTCATTTGCGGACCCTCCACCGGCGCACCCCCTTTCATTTCCAGTTCAGTATATCGGAAATAAGCGGCAAAAACAAGCGGGAACGGCGGTTTGGGTAAAAAAGTCGGAGCTTTTTGGGGTATAAGGCCCTTTTCAAGCGGCGCGGCGTCTGGTATACTAAAAAGCAGAACGACCGGTGCGGCGGTGTGAAAGGAACGACAGGCATGGAAACTATTTTGCACGAGGTGCTCGTTGAGGTGGTCAATCTGGCCATCATCATTTTTGAGTTTATGGGAGTAGCGGTTATTATTGTGGCCGGCCTGCAGGGGATCTTCAACTATGTGCGGCGCGACCCCATGACCCGGCTGAAGCTGGCAAAGGGCATGGCGATGGGCCTGGAATTCAAGCTGGGCAGCGAGATCCTGCGCACGGTGGTGGTGCGTGAACTCAGCGAGATCGCCATTGTGGGCGCCATCATTCTTCTGCGGGCGGCGCTGACCTTCCTGATCCACTGGGAGATCAAGAACGAGGAAGCCCAGGTGGAGCAGGAGCTGGAGGAAAAGCGTGCCGAGATGGACCGCGCCGACGAAAAGCAGCCCGGCGCCTGATGGAAAAAACACGGCCCCCCGCATTGACGCGGGGGGCCGAATCGGGTATAATAATCTGGCGCTTGGAGCCGGGGAAAGTGCCCAAAGGGGTGAAAAGCTGCGGGACCCGCCCGCCGGGGCGAGTGCAGAAAAAGGCAAGAGGATCGTGTAATATTGATACCGGGATGTAGCGCAGTTCGGTAGCGCGCCTGCTTTGGGAGCAGGATGCCGCAGGTTCGAATCCTGTCATCCCGACCAAACCCCTTCTGAAATCATTGATTTCAGAAGGGGTTTTCCGTTATATCCTTGCGGAACATTTGGGTTTCATTCGCTCTCGTGTGCGTCAAAGGACTGTTTGATTATCTCCATCACATCATCCAGTTCATCCAAACTATCCAAATACAGTTCAACATCGCCATTACCCCATTTGCCAAGCCCTGTCATATCTTTGCAAAGTCCCTTCGGATCGACAATATCGGAGAATTTCATATTTACGGAAATGCGAAGCCTCGATTTCTGGATGACAATGTCTGTAAAATTTGTATCCGTTTTATATGCCACATAGAGTTTCTTAAATTCTCGGCGGACAGATGTGCCGAGGTTCATAATCCTCATATTCACTTTTTCAAACAAAATACGGTTGAGAGCATTGATATTGTCATAGCTGTCAAATGAATACTGTTCTTCTTCCTCTTGCTTGTGGTAAGGAACCAATTGTTCTGCCGTTAGGGCCGGATATGCCCATACCTTTTTTGCTATTTCTCCAAGCATAGCAGCCCTTTTTTGAAGCTCATCACTACCCCATGTGGACTGCGCCACGACATATTTGTTGAGGCGGAGAGCACTTTCCTTAAAGCCGCCCCTCATTTCGAGCTTTTCGGAGAAAGAAGAATCGCTCATCTCGGAATTATATGCCGTCAAGGTAAGGTTTCCGATGGTGTTAACATATTGCTTCCAGATGCTCATCCATTCATCGCCAAGCATTTGCTGCCAGGCCAGCGGTAGCACGCCGCCACCGTGTTCTGCCGGGATAATATGCTCAATCGTAAGGTTGTCCAGAGATACGACGGATTTGTTATCCCATGTTTCCAGTCTCGCTAAGATATAGCGGCATCTATTCATATTGTAAATATCTCGCGAGATGAAGGTTTCAATAAACCGTTTATCATCTGGAAATTCCTTGTAAGAATCCAGCATAACAAAGAAAGCTTTTACCGAATTTAGGTAATCGTCTGGCTTGATTGAATTCTTCATTGTTGCGAATGTTTTATTGAGAGAATTCGTCGGGATATCGCAAACGGCACGGCGTAGGACATAGCTTACACAAAGCCCGACAATTTCACGCAGCTCCTCAATGGTGATAAGGCCGCCATCGCAGTCATCATGTACTTTAAGTAAAAACGGATATGCTACCTCCATGCGGATAGCTTTCATGTCCTCGTAAAGTGACTGGAGTACTGGGTCATCACTACGTGCAAAATACATATCAGTATAGTGCTTGGCGTAGCTATATATGTCTTGGCACAAGTCGCTGATGGGCATTTTGCCGGTGCTATGATAATTTCTAAATTCCTTATATACTTCGGACTTTCTCGGAATACGCCCCAATTTCATCGTCAGATAATCGCGGAAAAAATTATCGAGCAATTCGCTCTGGTGCTCATAATCAAAAAGAATTTCCGTGGGACGCCAGATGTTATTGTAGACTTTTGTCTGTTCAATAGAATCAAGCCCCATAAGCAGGTAGTTGCGGATAAGGTCAGAGTCCTTTAAATCCATACCTGTGGAGTTCAGGCTTTCAAATATTGCTTGAGGGTCGTCATATTGACGGTCGAGGACAATATCTACGATTTGGAGCATTCCAGTTGCATCGTACAAGTCTAAAGCATCGATTTCCTGCTTGTCAAGCTGCTCGGCAAAGAACGCATAATTATCAATTACTCGTGACCGCAAGCCCGCCGGTGTCGGTGCTGCTTCTATTTTCTTTATAAGAGCGTCTCTGTCCGATTGAGTGAGCAGCAGTTTGTATCTTTTGTCACCCTGCTCAAATTCGTTAATCAACAGGCTTTTCGTTATTTTATCAGGATTCACACCGCAATCAGGGTGTTTCGCCGCAAAGTCGCGCAACGCAATCAAAAGCAGAGTCAGGGTTGTCAGGCGCTGCTGCCCGTCGATTATCATCGCCGTTGTAGACCCCGCGGCGGAGGCCTCGTCAATGCGAACTATCGACCCCACAAAATGTCCCTCTCGTTTTTCTTTATGCAGCGTGACGATATCGTTCCAGAGGCGAGCACATTGCTCCCGTTTCCAGCTATATGTGCGCTGATATAGAGGAATGAGGTATTGGCAGGTACCGCCAAGATATTTGTAAATGTTGCTCTTAAATGCGTTCATCCTTCATCCTCCTCAGTTATCAGTCCACATTTCGCACTGCCCAATCACAGTGGCAATGGCATCGTCCATGCCCTCTGGCGGGTATTTGTATTTTTTGAGGAGCTTCTTAACCATCCGGCGCATACCAGCACGGGCGGACTCCTTCTTTTGCCAGTCAACCGTGCGGCTCTTTCGCAGAAGGTCTGTAAGTTCACGGGTCATTGCAACAAGCTCGTCGTTCTGATATATATCCTTGATCGCTTCCGGGCGCGTGAGTGCATCGTAGAATGCCATTTCTTCATCGGATAATCCCATAGCAGCGCCCTCGGCGTGAGCATCCGCCATGTCCTTTGCCATTTTCATAAGCTCGGCAATGACCTCTTCGTTAGAGAGCATTCCGTTGAGATAGGCTTTCATGGCGCGGGATAGTAGGTCAGAGAACTTATCGGATTTTACCAGATTTGTTCTGCGGTAGAGAGATACCTGCTCGGCAAGGAGTTTTTTCAAAATCTCGACGGCGAGATTTTTCTCTTTCATTTTGGAAATTTCATCAAGGAATTTCGGGTCGAAGAGAGAGAAGCCAGTGTCAATATCGGAAAACAGGTTGATGACACCCTCACTCTGAATGCTGGCTTTCAAAAGTTCATTAATACGGCTGTTGATTTCTTTAAGTGAGAGCGGCTTACCATTACCTGCAATACGGGTGAGCAGCGTGCGTACTGCTTCAAAATATGCCGCTTCAAAACGCTGCGCAGGGTTAAGCAGCGAGCGGCAGAGTGACAACGCCTGACGCAGAAGCATAGCTTCTTTGATAAAGGCTTCCTTTTGCTTTCCTTGTGGAATGCCAGACAGGAAGTTCACACCGCCGCTGATGGCTTTTGCACGAGAAAGGTCGGTAGCGTGATCACGCATAAAGCCGGAGTAGTCGAAACCGTGGAACAGGTCGCGGCACACTTCCAGCTTCTCAATGAATTTCGGCAGTGCAGTTTTTGCAATGTCAGTATCGCCGTAGTTGTGTTTATCACGGTTGGTGTAGTCGTTCATGGCTTGCTTTAGCGCAGATGCGATTCCGACATAGTCAACGACCAAGCCGCCCTCTTTATCCTTATATACACGATTGACCCGGGCAATTGCCTGCATGAGGTTATGACCGGACATCGGCTTGTAAACATACATCGTGGCAAGCGATGGTACATCAAAGCCGGTGAGCCACATATCAACCACGATGGCAATTTTCATCGGGTCATCATTATTCTTGAATTTTGCAGCCATTTCGTCGCGATGCCGCTTATTCCCGATAATGCCGCGCCATTCTTCGGGGTCTTTGTTGCTCTCGGTCATTACAACACCGACTTTCTCCGTCCACTCAGGGCGAAGCTCCATCAGCTTGCGGTATATTTTCATGGCAATGGCACGGGAATAAGCGACAATCATCGCCTTGCCCGTGAGCTCATTCTGCCTATATTGTTCGTAGTGTGTCACGATATCCTCGCAGAGCGCAGAAATTGTCTGCTCCGCACCGAGGATGCTTTCCATTTGACCGAGTTCTTTTTTGCTTTTTTCGATGGCATATGGCTCGGCATTTTCAGCCATAAGGTCGTATTCGGCATCGATGAGATGGAGAATATCTTCGTCCAGTTTGAGGTGAATGACGCGGCTCTCATAATAGACCGGGCGCGTGGCGCCGTCCTCGACGGCTTGCGTCATATCGTAGATGTCGATATAGTTGCCGAATACCTCAATGGTGGAGCGGTCTTTCGTGGAAATTGGAGTGCCGGTGAAACCAATATATGTAGCATTTGGCAGGCTCTCACGAATGATAAGACCGAAGGACTTTTGGATACGGCCCGTTTTGGCATCGACCTTTTCATCGATAAACTGGCTGCGGTGTGCTTCGTCCGCCATAACAATGATATTGCGGCGGTTGGACAGGATATCATTGCTTTCCCCAAATTTCTGCGCTGTGGTAAATATGATGCCGTTTGCCTGCCGCCCAGATAAAAGCTCTTTCAGATTATCACGGCTTTCTGCTTGCTGGGGTGTTTGCCGCAGGAAGTCGGAGCACTTTGCAAACTGCCCGAAGAGCTGGTCATCAAGATCGTTCCGATCGGTCAGCACCACAATGGTAGGCGCACTGAGCGTGTGTTGGAGCAGGTGGGCATAGAATACCATCGACAGCGACTTACCGCTGCCTTGCGTATGCCAGAACACGCCGCCTTTACCGTCTGTCTCCGTAGCCCTTGCTGTGGAGGCGACAGCTTTTTTGACGGCGAAGTACTGATGATAGGCGCCCAGAATTTTTGTATCAGCGCCGGAAAAACAGATGAAGTTTTTGATAATATCAAGCAGCCGCGCCTTGTCGAACATTCCTTCAATAAAGGTGTCAAACTGTGCATACTGCGTGTTCTCATAACTACCGTCCTTTGTTTTCCATTCCATGAAGCGGTCTTCACCGGCGGTGATAGTGCCTGCTTTGGAGATGGCGAGGTCACTCATCACGAGGAAAGCATTATAAATGAACAGCGACGGTATCTCATGCATATAGTTACGGAGCTGGAGGAACGCTTCGGAAGCGTCCGTTTCCTCACGGGACGGACTTTTCAATTCAAAAATCACTACGGGCAGACCGTTGATGAAAACAAGCACATCCGGGCGCTTTTCACTGTTCTCAACGATAGTCCATTGGTTTGCAACGATGAACGAGTTTTGTTCTACATTTTCATAGTCAATCAGCCGGACAAGCGAAGAGTGCTGCTCCCCGTTGTCATAATAGTTGACGGATACACCGTTTTGGAGGTAGTCCATGAATTGGATGTTCTTCTGCAGCATGGATCCGCCCTCAAAATTCCGCAGCTTATAAACCGCCTCGGTAATGGCGGCATCCGGCAGTTTGGGATTCATCCGATGCAAAGCTGACATGAGTTCGTCGAAATACAGCGGATCGACATAATCACGCACGAGGTCAGGGGCATAGATGTAGTCGTACCCCAGCGTATCGCGGAACACCTCTATGATTGCATTTTCATAATTGGCTTCGGTATACGCCATACGGCTACACCTCCTCGTACTTGTCTTTTATATAAGCTGCTTGATGTTCTAACTCCGGAAACAAGAAGCCATGATTGATGCCAAAAGCATCAAGTTCTTTCAACAATTCCGTCTTCTCTTCTTTCGGGATAATAATTGAGCGGCTGATACCGTCATGATAATCTCGAATCAAAAGGGGTTTTAAATCAAACGCCGTTTTTTGAAATGGGTTTCCGCCATCGTCACCTCGCATGCCAACAAGAAGGAAAGCTCCATGTTGCCTTTTTATTCGTTCGTTGTTGAGCGGTGCTTCAATTGGAATATGCGTAATGGATGTGAGCTTAACAATTTCAAGATTATTGAACCCCCTATCCGTTAAGAAGCCCAACATCTGCCGCTCCGACGAACCGTTATATTCAGATAAAGCGGCAAGGCAGCGCACATTCATTTCAGAAGGGCGTTGAATATAGTCGTAAAATGCGAATACCTCTCCGTCCACATCTGGATCGTCTTTACACGCAAAGTGTAGTGCCACCAGTGGATTTAAGGTTATGTCTAACAGCCTTGTCGGAAGTCCATAATGCTGCATTTTAATCAGGCGTTCAAGGCCATTATTGAGCCCGATAAACTCATCTGGCGAGTTAAGCATCATGTCGTTTATTAGGGTATGCTCCTTTGAAAGCAATCCTCTTCTGAAAACGCTCGGAGTTAATGAATATCCTTTATTGGATTGCCCACGATAAAAAAGGACCCGGTTATCTTCTTGTGCACTTACAATCCTCGCATTATGTAAAAATATGCTCAAATACTCTTCTAAACAAGAGCCTTTTTCGATGTGAGAATCGACTTGTTCCATGTAATTGTCCTCTGCGAGGATAGTTCCCACTTTTAGTCACCTCCTATGGTAAATCATCATTTAGTGGCGAGATCGGCTACGGATAACTCGCCGGACATCAGGCG
>ERZ857984.2369-NODE-2369-length-11753-cov-2.495127_pt1 | contig 11753 bp, 10 predicted proteins | sample MGYA00519914_ERZ857984 | MGnify/ENA primary metagenome ERZ857984 (study PRJEB31778, sample SAMEA3449417) | human gut metagenome | biome: human gut; feature: human-associated habitat; material: faeces | place: United Kingdom | collected 2010/2012 ... | reverse complement strand
TCCAGTTTGGCTTTTTTGGAGTTTTCGGAAGAGTATTCCGAAAAGTCTATTGTAAGTATTCTTTTCCCGATATAGAATGTACATAATATCGCAAAGGAAGCCGCAATAATCAGTGCTACTGATAAATCCATAAAAGCACCTCTGATTTATTCCTAGCTGTTCATTTCGTTTTCGCTTTTCTTTTTTCGGTTGTCTTTTGCAATGTTGCATATCATTATAACAACAAAGAACAAACCGACGGGGATTGCCGCACAATAGAGCAGAAAATCAACGGGACTTCCCTCAGGAGCAAGCTTGTAATCACCTTTTGAGGTTTTATAAACCTCGACATCTATTGTGTCGCCTTTTCTCAATTTATCATAGGTATATTTTTTTGTGTAGCTGCTCGAACTTGACCAGACGCGTTCTTCATATTTTCCCTTATAGGTTTTTCCGTCAATAACATATGAAACTTTAAATTTATATGTTGTATAACGAACATCACCGGAATCATCCTTATCGTCTTGGGTTGAAAAGTCAACAATGACAGCAGAAATTTTCCGTATATCGGTTGAGCTTTTATATTCCCTGCAGTCGATTCTGCTTGTAACAATTCCGATTACACCCGCAACTATCAAGCCGATGCCGACGACCATGATAAATATGGTCATTTTAATGTCTTTATTTCTTTTACTCATAACAGAATCTCCTTTTGCGAGCAAATATAAAACCACTCCTTAACAAATCCTACGAAAAACTCTTTGCCGTTTCGCCGGCAGGAGAACCTATCCTGCCGCGCAAATGCCCTTCGGCGGTATGAACGGCTTTTTTGCTTAAGCCGTTCATACCTAACCGAAATAACACTTCCGTTAATACAGTTCCTTCTAAGCGGCAGTTTTATTTTTTATCGTTATCGTCGAATATATCTCCGCATTCGGGGCAGAACTTCGGCGGGTTCTTCGGATCCTCCGGTTCCCAGCCGCATTTATCGCAGCGGAAGAGCGGCGCGCCCTCGGGTTTTTTGGCACCGCAGTTCTGGCAGAATTTCCCCTTGTTCACCGTGCCGCAGGTACAGGTCCAGCCCTCGGAATTCGCCGGCTTGGGAGAGCCGCACTCGGGACAGAATTTTCCTGTAGCCATGGCGCCGCATTTGCATTTCCAAGCACCTGCCGCAGGCTGTGGCTGAGGCTTTTTTCCGCCGCAGTTCGGGCAGAAATTGCCACTTACCGTAGCTCCGCATGCGCATTTCCAACCGTCAGCCGCAGGTGCTGCGGGTGTCGCCGGGGTCTGCTGCTGCGCCTGCTGTTGCTGCTGGCCCATAGCAAACAGATTTTGCGCATTCATTCCACCGCCTGCATTCATAGCCATACCCATGCCCATAAAGCCGGTCATAGCGCCTGCTTCGTTGGAAGCCGCCGCCTTCATAGCGTCTGCCTGCGCACCCACGAGTGTTGCCACCGCCATAGTCGGGTCCCGCATAATAGCCGTGCGCTGAGCCTGCTTGATCATCTCCGCATCCTCGTCCGGCAGCGTAACCGAGCCAAGAGCGATGCTGACAACCTTTAAACCGCGCAGCTCTCCCCATTTTTCCGAAAGCGCCGTATTCATGGCATTTTCAAGGTCGGTATTGTGCGTCACAATTTGATTGGGGCGAAGCTCCAATTCGGAAAGCCGTCCGAACGCCGGCTGTAAAGCGCTGACAAACTCGGTTTTCAGCTGACCGTCCAGCTCCTCGCGGGAATATTCCTGCTCAACATTGCCGCAGACATTGGTGTAAAACAGCAGCGGGTCTGCGATCTTATACGAATACACTCCGGAGCAGCGCACCGAAACATCCACATCCAATCCGATCTTTGAATCAACCACACGGAAGGGGATAGGGTTCGGCGTACCGAATTTGTTGTCGATAAGCTCTTTGGTGTTGAAATAGTAAACGCGCTGATCCTTACCGGTGTCTCCTCCGTAGGTAAAGCGTTTACCGATAGTCTTAAAGGTTTGCTTTATGCTATCGCCCAAGCTTCCCGAGAAAATTGAAGGTTCGGTTGAAGTATCATATGTAAATTCGCCCGGCTCGGCGCAAACCTCCACGATCTTACCCTGTTCAACGATAATCATACACTGACCGTCGGCAACGGCAATCCCGGAACCATTGGAGATGATGTTGTCATTTCCTTTCGTATTGGAGGAACGGCCGCTGACGCGTTTTTGTCCTTTGGTAACAAGTACCTCCTTAGGCATAGACTCGCAGTAGAAGAATTCCTTCCATTGATCGGCAAGAGTGCCTCCCAACGCGCCGATACCTGCTTTAATAAGACCCATAATAATTGCTCCTTTCCAAATGTAAGAAAGATCTGTATATTCCCCGACCGAGGCCGGCAGATCACTGTTTATTTTCCGTGTTCCCTACGGAATACGGATTTTTGTTTTCTTTCGGCAAATCGCGCGCCGAGCCGCATTTACCTGCCCAGCCGATAAAGACCATCCACATGATCAAATATAAAATCCATGCGATAAATGCACCGACCGACCACCACACCGATATTTTCAGCCAAAAATGTAAAACCAATAAAATCACAGCCGGCAGCAGTCCTTCAATATTCATTAGTATATTGATGAAGAGACAAGGAAAAAAACTGCCGCTTCGTTTTGAATTGCGCATTTTTTCCTCCTTTTATCTTACTTCCTCCCGAGAACCGCCCATGTATCGCTCACTGCGTCATAGACATAGATGAGATTGTCGCACACGCCGTAATAGCGCTCTCTGACAAACTGATCCTCGCTGTCGGTTCCGAGAGCGAACAGCAGACAGGTTCGACCTTCGATCATCTGCGTATTTCCGGTATACATGATCTTCATTCCGTGTTCGATAGCATCCTTCACCTCATCGGCTTCAAGAAGGATCTCTGTTGCGATCTGGACAGAGCGCTCGTCCGGTGTTTCCTCGTATATTGAGAAATCATACACCCCTGCGATTTCCTGCAAATGACCGTTTTCCATAGAAAGCGACGGGCGGAAATCCAAGGCTCCTCCGCCATCGGTAACGGCGATCAACACATTGGCGTATATTTCGCTGAGGTTGCATCGCAGCAAAAGTGCCTCGCCGGGTTCCCCTATACAGAGCGGGTTACTCTTATCATCTGCATACTCGCCGTCATCGGTCATCGTGGATGGATACACTATTATCGTTCCCTTGTCATTCGGCGGGATGATCGCATACAGCTCCTGCCCCTCAGCCATGTAAAGCGGTGCACGCACTAAGTCGGGATAGGCCTTTCCCGTTTCGCTGCCTGCATAATAGGCGCGCAGATCGACCTCGGAGCTTTCGCTGTCCACATAGCCGATAAAAGCGACGCCGGCGCCCTTGCTATGATGATTTATCTTCTGCTGCAGTGCCGTCAAAGCAGGGTCTTCCGCGTTTGTGTTATTCGGTTCCTTCGGGGAGCTGCCATCGGAGACCTGATTTTCATCCGGGTATGAGGTCTTTTCTCCGGGCAATACCGAGCATCCGCATAAAAAGCAGACAAGTAATACTGCTGTAAAAAACAGACAAAATACTTTCTTCATACGCGATCCTCTCTTCTTTCAAAATTATTCCGAACAATACCCGATAAACCTGACCGATATCTGTCGTATCAATTGAATTGCTGGATATATATCGGCAGCTTTCAGGCGATATTGACGGGGAGATGTCTCTCCGATTTATTTTTCGGGTTCCGGCATCCGCGCGTATGATCACAGAGCGGAAGTCTCCGCATTAAGACAGAATTTTACCAAAGAAGATTTACTTTTTTGGCGTGAGAATTTATTTTGTTAACGTCCACCGTAGATATCTTTCCGTCCCATATGGCTTATGGGAAGGAAGATACAGTATTAAGACGTTTTATCGGCATTCCTTATGACCAGAGTGACGTGCCCTTCAGATGATTAAATATCAGTTTCTTGTCCTTGACATTTATCGTGCCGTCTCTGTTGACATCGCCAACATCCAACGCATATCCGGTGAGGGCTCCTGATGGATCATTCAGATGGTTAAATATCAGCTTCTTGTCCTTGACATTTATTGTGCCATCGCCGTTGACATCGCCCAGCAACCAAATTTCCATATCCTGCGTCACATTCTCTGCGCCCACCGTGACGGTATACTCACGGGTGACGTGGTTATTTTTCATCACCTTCATGGTGTAGGTACCGGCGGCAACCTCGGGGATGTCGTAAACTGCGGTATATTTCCCGCCGCTCTTTTCCCCGGCGGGCACCGTTGTGGTGTATTGGGGCTGCGCGCTGCCGTCGGCAAACAGGGCGACGGTTACATCGCTGTCATCGTGGAAGCTCACCACCTGTCCGCGTAGGCCGGAGGAAACGGCAAGGGAATATTCGACCGTAAGGGCGGTTCCGTTGCCTGCCGCTTCGGTGACCAGCGCCTTATTTCCGTTCACATAGGCGTCCATGCTCTCGGAGTCGGCTAAATAATAACCGTCCTCGCAATCCAGAATCACCTCAAAACGGTAGGATCTGCCAGCCGCAAAGGGCGTATTCTCTCCCAGCCGCGCCCCGCTTTCGACATCCAACCAGGAATAATCCCGAACCGTGACACCGCCGGGCACCCCCGTGATCCAGTTGTTGTTGAATCCAGGGCAGGAGCCCGCCCATGGATAGGGCGCGCCCAGGGACAGATAGTCGTATTCGACGACATCCGGCTCCGGCGTCAGCTCTATGGTGTACGCCTGTGAGGCTGTATCATACGGTGCATCCGTATAGTCCGCGAAGTCGCCGACGGTGTTATTCATCCGCAGCTTGACGCATGTGTTGACATAATAGCCAAATGTGTGATCAAACTGCTCCGGACCGTTGCGGAAGGTCATCCCGCGCTTACCCACGCCCACCAGCTTGATCCGATAGGTATAGTCGGGATCGATCGTATCGGACGGGCTCGTGCTGTAAGCAACTCCGTTTTTGACTCGCTGAATTTCCTTTATCTCAAAATCAAAGTAAGTGTCTTTCGGTCGGATGTTCACTCCGCCGACCAGGCTTCCCGCCCGCAGTCCGGTGACGGTACCCCAGGCGCTTTGGATTACCTCGGAGGGACGGGAGGCAATGGACACCCCCAGGGACCTTTCATCACTGGCGACCGAAACAGATATACTGTCACATTCCCGGTTGAGACCCCGGATCTTGATCTTTGGTGGGTTTTTCTTATCGAATTTATACCCCTCATAGCCGTCCTTGAGATACACACGGATGAAGCGATAATACTGGTCCCCCAATATCGCGGGAACACTGACGTTTCCGGTCAGGTCCCATATGTCCTCGTGTTCCCAGTAGCCCTGTCTATCCTCGATGGTGTAGGGAGCGCTCCCATCCACAGTGAAGGTGCCGCTGCTATAATCCCCCTGCACCAGAGGCTGGCTGATATCCAGATAGACGGTGTCAATGGCCTGGGTCCGATCCACCCACTGGGCCACCTTTGCGCCCTTGTATCCGGTCGTAACCCGCCTCTTTACCCCGTTGGTCTCCAGCATGAGGTCATATTGCAGCTCCATGGTGGTCAGTGCATCCACATCGGATTCACCAATATAGTAAGTCACCGAAAACGGCTCTTTACCTGATTCCGGAACATCGGGATAATGCACCATGCCCTGTCCCGTATAGTCACTAACGAGTATCCGAATATACCCGGTGGAATATTCGTTGGAATAGCTGTACCCGAGCACACGCAGCATAGAGGAAATCGGATACATAACAAACGTCACCCGATGCTCGCTCTCCGCGGTGGTATTCACCTGCGGTGCGCTGTATCCCCACTCGCCGTATTCCATCGGCTCGCCGTCCAGCAGGACCTCCTTCACGCCGTAGGCGTTGGAGATCACCCGCGCTATGCCGCCCTGCACGCCGAGCGACATGCCCTGGAAAGCCATGATCGGCCCGCCGTTTTCAACCGACCGGCGCATATTGCCCCGCACATACCAGTTTCCGTCGTGCACATCGGTGAAGATCGCGCCGTTTTCACTGATAAGGTGCGGCGTCAGACCCCACATCATAGTCTTTGCATCATCCAGGGTCGCGCCCGGAATATCGTTATAAAGTAAGTCGTAATCCCAGTTTCTGTCATAAAAGTTTTTCATCTTCCCGCCTATCACCAGACGGCACTGGTCCAGCTTATCGGTGGTGCGCATGAAATACGCATCGTTGATCTGCATGGGCAGATGATCGAAATTGCTGGCATAGACATCGCCGACCAGGATCAGAGCGATGGACTGCCGGAAAAAGCCGCCGTTTACCACCAGCTCATACTTTCCCAGGTTCTCCGGTGTGGGGGCGCTGTGCAGAACCACCCGGTCGAAGGTGCCGCCGTTGATGGTTACGCTGCCGCCGCTTTCCGCCCCAATTGCCTGCAGGCGACGGGAAAGATACCGCTCTTCCCTCTCTCCTCCGGGACTGGTCACCTGCGTCAGTACCTCGCCGCCGTTAAAGATTGCCGTACCGGATACGCTGATGGCACACTTCTTATACTGATTATCATTGGAGGGACACAGCATCTTGACCGTGCCGCTCTCCATCACCAGCGTTCCTCCACTCACATTGATGAACTGAAAGTAAAATTCCTGATTAAACTCGCCGATCAGAGCGCCGCCCCCCACGCTGTCGCGGATGGTCAGCCGGGCATCCTTATGACTTATATTGATCAGATACCCCTGCGAAACCTCCGAATAGTATTTCACATACGCATTGACGGTGTGTCCGTTCAAATCCAGCACCTTGTCCATGGCCATCGTCATGAAGATGATGTTGTTCTGATGCAGACCGGTGTGTCCGTTGAGGTCTTTTGTTTCAATATCCGCGATAACCTTCACCACCGAGCAGTTCGTTGTATAATCCAGGGCTCTTTTCAACTCATCCCAAGTGGAGACCTCTACCGTGACGTCCGCCGCGCCTACCGTCACCGATGAGAAAGGCGTCGCTGATACAAACATCATCACTGCCAACAGAAAGCTGAGCCATTTTCTTTTTCTCACTGTGTTTCACCCCGCTTTTCATATGTCATCCTGACATAAAGCTCCTGCCCTTCGGCCATGCAAAGGGTTGCATCGGAAAGGAAGGGGTATGTCTGCCCGGTGGCGCTGTATTCCAGATAATCGTAAAGGTCCGCCCCGGTGCTGTCATAGCCTACATATCCGATAAAGGCTGCCCCGAAAGTGCCGTTTTGCAGGATTTCCTCCCGCAGCGCTTTAAGACCGGGATTTTCCAGCATTTCGTCATCTGACTCTATAATGGAGCCTCCTTCCTCATACACCGAAAAATCATATACTCCTGCGATCGCCACCAGGTGACCATCTTCCATAGAGAGGGACGGACGGAACGAAATGGCTGCGACACCATCGGTGGAGACGATCAAGATATTGGAATATATCTCGCTGAGATTACATCGCACTAAAAGAACCTCGCCGGGATCTCCTGTATAAATTGGATCGTTCAAAACATCCTCATAGGTGCCGTCGTCAGTGATCATGGAAGGATACACCGTTACCGTCCATTCTTCATTAGGCGGTACAATGGCGTATAGTTCCTGTCCCTCCACCATAACAAGAGGTGCTTCCGAGAGGCCGGGATACTTTTGACCAGTTTCGCTGGCTGCAAGATAAGTGTACAGATCCGCTTCCGTACTCTCGCTGTCCACATAGTCGATAAAAGCAACGCCAATATTACTTTCACTGTCTAAAATATTTTTTCTTAACACAGTAAGTTCCGAATCTTCCTCTTTCATATCATCTGATTCCGCATCTGAAACTTTTGGCAGATCAACATTTGGATCAGGCTTTAATGCACATCCTGCCAACAATGCAAAGCAGAGCAACCAAACGACCAGAAAAGGCCAACTGTTACGCGCTTTCATTTTTTCACCAACTTTCATTTTCATGACTATGTTCGTGACATATATCAGCTGCTTTGGCTTCTGTATTTCCAAATCAGCAGGTGATGTAATTATCATTAATATTCCATTGCGGACTTCCTTTTTTGAATTAGGGCTTGATATATCATTTCGTGTGCAGCAGGAGAGTCTTTATCATTTTTCCTTTCTCCTTGCGGCAGTTATCGTTTTCACAAATAATTTTTATTATGTTTTCATCCGCGACTTTCGGCAAATACCGTAGCTTTTGTTATCTGTTCTGTCGCAGATCTTACAACTGACAGAATAACTACTTTCTCCAAATCGGATTGCCGTCTATCTCAGTCAGCGGAAATTTTCAGATATAGCGACTGCCCGCAGTGGGGGCAGAATCTTGCGTCGGCGGCAAGCACCGTACCGCAGCGGTCACAGCAGAGATGTTTTTCCCGGTAGCGGTCATACAGGGTTTTGGTCAGAAGCCGCATACCGCAGTCGGGACATACGCTCTGCTCACTGTCCACTACCGTGCCGCAGTGGGGGCAGACCTTTATGCGTTTCATTACCTTCGGGCCGAAGCCGCATTGCTCCAGCCAGTTCATTTCCGCTTTCGCTGCCACAGCTATCCACTCCCTTCATAATGTAATTTTTGTTTGCATACGGGACAGAACCGTTCCTCTTCCTCTACGTCGATTTTTGCGCCGCATGATTTGCAGTATCTGGTTTCATACTCAAAGGGAGCGCAGTCGGTACATTCAAACACCACCGGATTATATACCGCGTCGATAATAAATCTGCCGCATTTCCGGCATTGGTTAAAATACTGCCTGCCTTCCTTTTCCCACGCAAGCATCAGCTCCTCTTCGGGTGTATCCGCGTGATACGGTGATGTGATACACACCAGTGCTCCTGAAACGTCACAGTAAAAACGATAATGGTTACCGCCGGTATCCGGAGTAATTTTATATGTAGCCGTCTTTTTTCCCCCCATTTGTGTTTCGCCCCCCTTTCGGATAAAAAGTTGAGTTACGGCTTCTTAACAGAAAATCACATTTTTATATTGACTGAGTCAATCGTTTTGTGATATAATTTATATAATAGGTGGGGCGGAACTCTGCACTTCGTTGGCGCGCAGACAGAGTTCTTTCTGCAGATGTGTTTCCTGCAAATAGGGGTACCCTCACCGATTTATAAGCGACGGCAAGACTTTATACCCTCCTTAAAGTATTCTTGCTGATATCATTTTGCCAACTGATTCTTATTTTGTCCCCGTCAAAAACCCTCGAATTGATAGGTAAAAATAAAATTTTTTTTGAATTGATAGGGAAATTGATAGGTTGAGCAAAAAAAGCCGCCGAGGAGGATTTTAAAACATGAAAAAGATATTTTTATGCTTTCTGGGACTCGTCATACTTTTTTCGTGCATGACGGGATGCTCAGACGATTCAAAATTGAATCCGAAAAAGCCTGTTACGCTGTCCATGTGGCATATCTACGGAGAGCAGACCTCCCTTAAACCAACTGGTGCAGGAATTTAATGCCACCGTGGGTAAGGAGAAGGGAATTGTCATTAAGGTTACCAATATGATGACCACGCCGGATCTGAAAAATCAGCTTCTGGCGGCTAAAGAGGGTGCGCCCGGTGCACCGAGTATGCCCGACCTGTTTTCTTCACGCCCGGATACCGTTTTGAATTTAGGCGCGGAGAATTTGGTGGATTTCAACGACTATTTTTCCGAGGAAGAACTGTCGCAGTATGTGCAGGAATTTGTGAATGACGGTACCATTGACGGACATCTTGCGGTGTTCCCTGTGTCCCGCTCTACCCGTGCACTGTTTATTAACGATTCGCTGTTTTATCGTTTTGCGAAGGATACAGGCGTAAGTTATGAGATGCTGGATACCTGGGAGGGCTTTTTTGAGGTTGCCGCCAAGTATTACGAGTGGTCGGGCGGAAAGTCTTTCTGCGCCTTTGACTATCTGATCCAGAATGTGGAATACGATATGCTGGCGTCGGGGCACGAGCCTGTCTATAACGACGCGGACTGGTACGACACCTCAGACCCGAATTTGAAGGCTTCCTGGATGAAGTTTGCCGTGCCTTTAGCCAAGGGGCATATTGTGGTTTCGGATAAATATGCCAATACGCAGATTATGACCGGCGAGGTTGCTGCCGGTGTCGGTTCTTCCGCTGCTATCAACTATTACAATGATACTGTGACCTATCCCGACAACACATCTGAAAAAATGAATCTGAAGGTGCTTCCGCTGCCGAAGACAGGAAGCGGCGAGCAGTTTATGCCGGTGACCGGAACGGGGTTCTCTGCCTATAAGACGACTGAGGCAAAAGCGGAAGCGGCGGCGATTTTCCTGCGCTGGCTGACCGAGGGTGAGCGCAATCTGGATTTTGTAGTGGAATCGGGCTATATGCCGGTACACGATTCCGCTTTTGAAGCCATTGACGGCTACGAATTTCCAAGCCCCGCACACAAGGAGCTGTTTTCTGCCGTGAAGACCATGCGCAAAGAATACACCCTTACCATTCGTCCGGAGTTCACCAACTACTATAACTATGTGGAAGCGCTCTATCCCGCACTGAAAAAACTTTGTCCTGCCTTACAGGAACGAGCGGACAGCGGTGAGGATGCCGCCCTTTTGGCTGAGGAAACATGGGATCTGTTTCTTGAGATAAGCAAAGGCGGTGACTGAAGATGAAGCGTTTGCTTAACACGAAATGGACAATGCAGAAAAAACTGATTGTCTATATGATCATATTGGCATTGATTATCATATTTGCTCTGTTTGCGGGTATTATGGTGATCGGGCGTTTCGACAGTGCGGAAAAGAACATACAGAACTCTCTTGATTTCCAAATGGAAGCGTTTGAGAAGGATATGTCCGATTATTTTAATTCTTTGGCGGCAAGCAGCATTGACCTTTCCAGCCACATCAGCGATTTCATTGAGTCGGACAGCGAGATCAGCGGAGCAAACTTCAAGAACCTCACCGATAATCCTGAAAAAATCGAACAGGTGCAGTCCGTGCTGCTTGGTCAGCTCAGCCAAAAGCTGCAATACCACAACTGTTCCGGCATTTTTGTGATGCTGGATGCCACCGTCAACAGCCAGGTGGAAGACGCCGCCTTTTCCAGAACGGGCTTATACCTGCATCACAACCGCTATCAGAATGATGATGATATGGTCTTGTTCCGCGGCATCGCCTCCCTTGGCAAATCAAATAATGTTATGCCTCACCGCAAATGGCGGCTGGAATTTCGCATCGATTTGTTCTCGGACTATGATAAAGTGGTAGCCAATGCCAAGCTGCCGATGAATCAGTCCTACATGCTGACTGACAGTTTTACCCTTGCAGGCACATCGGATGAAGTGGTATTTTTGGCAGTGCCGATCGTGGGCAGTGACGGCACCTTTTACGGTGTTTGCGGTTACGAAGTCAGTGCCGATTACTTCACGACCTACCACGCACAGCCTGCCGCAGAGAAGCGCCTGTCCTGTATGCTCTTGTCGTGCAAGGATGATACATACATTCCAACAGGTCTTGCCTGCAGCGGTCAGGATAACTATGTGGAGCCTCTTTCCGGAAACATACAAGTTTCCGGTATACCGGGAAAGCTTTCCAAAATTTCCGGCGGCAGTCAGTCTTTTATCGGTATAGTTAAGGAAATTACCCTGACGCCGAACAACGCGCCGTTTACTCTGGCGGTTATGATTCCGCAGAGCGATTATAGTTCTGCGGTCATCAAGAGCATTGTGCAGTTTGTTTTGCTGATCACCCTTTTGCTTTTCTTTTCGGTGAGCTGCTGTCTGTTCTTCAGCAAGCGGTATCTTTCCCCGATCCTCAAAGGGCTGGAGCATATCAAGCACGACACTTG
>ERZ857984.2365-NODE-2365-length-11767-cov-3.271602_pt1 | contig 11767 bp, 10 predicted proteins | sample MGYA00519914_ERZ857984 | MGnify/ENA primary metagenome ERZ857984 (study PRJEB31778, sample SAMEA3449417) | human gut metagenome | biome: human gut; feature: human-associated habitat; material: faeces | place: United Kingdom | collected 2010/2012 ... | reverse complement strand
CATCAGCGTGGTCGCATGCCACGGTAATGCTCTCGGCGGTGCAGTGGCAGGCCTTATCGTTGTGAACACAGTCTTTCACATCGCATTTGATACCGGGAATGCAGCTGCAATCGGTAGGACGGCTAAAATCGCTCATAATACATATTCTCCTTTATGGTTAGTTCCCTTGGGCGGGACAGCAGTATTATGGGCGCAAACGACTTTGAATATTCGGGGAACAGGGGGCGGGCTATGTCCATTTTTGCCATCGGCGATCCACATCTTTCGCTGGGCTGCAATAAGGAAATGAATATCTTTGCCGGCTGGCATGATTATGTACAGCGGCTGGAGCAGAACTGGCGGGAGTGGATCAGTTCGGAGGACACCGTGATATTGGCGGGAGATATCTCCTGGGCCATGAATATAGAGGATACTTTGGACGATTTTACCTTTCTGCATCGCCTGCCGGGGGAAAAGTACCTGATGAAGGGCAATCACGATTATTGGTGGACCACCCTTTCCTCCATGCAACGCTTTTTGGATAAGAATGGATTAAATACCCTGCATTTTCTCCATAATAACGCGGTGACGGTGGAGGGCGTTTCTCTCTGCGGCAGCCGTGGCTGGATGTTTGAGGAAGGGGAGCGAGCCGAGGGCAGCATCACCGCCCGGGAGCTGGGCCGTATCCGGCGCTCTTTGGCGGCCGCCCCGCCGGAAAATGAGAAGATCCTGTTCCTGCATTACCCACCGATTTTCGGCCAGCAGGTCATCCCGGAGTTCTTCGATGCTATGAAAGAATACGGCGTCAAGCAGTGCTTTTACGGCCATTTGCACGGCGGAGCCATCCCATTGGCCTACCAGGGGGAATTTTTTGGAGTGGATTGCCGGTTGATCTCGGCAGATTATCTTAAATTTTGCCCCATAAAGATACGATAATTACCGAAAAACAGTGGCAATTTAGTTTGCTATGTGCTATAATCAATAAGATTTACTGGAATCTAAAATTTTGCTGGAGGACATCATAAATGAAACTGAACGAAACCCAAAAAGTGGACACCAACCTGTACGAACTGAATATCACCGTGGATGGCGAGCAGTATGCTAAGGCGCTGGATGCTTCTTTCAAGAAGAACGCTGCCAAGCTCAATATCCCCGGTTTCCGTAAGGGCAAGGCTCCCAAGAGCATCGTTTACAAGATGGTAGGCGAGAGCTATTTCTACGAGGATGCCATCAATTCCAGCTACGGCGAAGCCTACGAGGAGGCCCTCAAGGAGTCCGGCCTGGAGGCGGTCGCTTATCCAGAAGTGGAGCTGAAGGATGTTGACGGCACCCATTATACCTTTGTCGCCAAGGTTACTGTTAAGCCTGAGGTTACCCTGGGCGAGTACAAGGGCCTGAAGGCCGAGCGCGAGAGCGACAAAGTGACCGATGCCGATGTAGAGACCGAGCTGAACGCCATGGCTGATCGCAATGCCCGTATGGGCGAAGCCCCCGAGGGCGCTAAGGCCGAGATGGGCGATACCGCCGTTATCGATTACGAAGGCTTTGTCGGCGATGTTGCTTTTGAGGGCGGTAAGGGCGAGGACCACCCCCTGTCCCTTGGCTCCGGCCAGTTTATCCCCGGCTTTGAGGAGGGTGTAGTCGGCCATAAGGTCGGCGAGAGCTTTGATGTCAATGTAACCTTCCCCACCGAGTACCACAGCGAAGAGCTGGCTGGTAAGGACGCCACTTTCAAAGTAACCATCAAGGAGCTCAAGCGCAAGGAGCTTCCCACCCTGGACGACGAGTTCGCCAAGGATGTCAGCGAGTTTGATACCCTGGAAGAGCTGAAGAAGGATCTGACCGAAAAGATGGCCGCTGAAAAGAAGGACCAGGCCGACAGCAAGATGGAAAACGATCTGCTGGAGCAGGCCGTCAAGAACATGACCGTGGAGATCCCCACTGTGATGTTTGAAAACAAGGCCCAGGATATGGTCGAAGAGTTCGGCTACCGTCTGCAGACCCAGGGCATGAACATGGATATGTATATGAAGTACACCGGTACCACCCCCGAGGCACTGACCGCTCAGTTTATGCCCCAGGCCGAGGCCCAGGTGCGTACCACCCTGCTGCTGGAGAAGATCGCTGAGGTGGAGAATATCGAGATCACAGAAGAAGATATTAACGGCGAGTACGACCGTATGGTCAAGGATTACGGCATGGAACTCGATAAGGTCAAGTCCATCGTTCCCGTAGAGGAGATCAAGCGTCAGCTCACCATCCAGAAGGCCGCCAAGGTTATCACCGATAGCGCCGTAGTGACCCAGCTGTAATCTCCTTTGACAAATTCCTAGTGCTACATACCATAAACGGAGGTGTATGAAAAAATGAGTTTGGTACCAATGGTAATAGAACAGACCAACCGCGGGGAGCGCAGTTATGATATCTTTTCCCGCCTGCTCAATGACCGCATCGTTATGCTCTGTGAGGAGGTAAACGATGCCACAGCCAGTCTGGTGGTAGCGCAGCTTTTGTTCCTGGAGGGCCAGGATCCCGAAAAGGATATCCACCTGTATATCAATAGCCCCGGCGGTTCCATTTCCGCCGGTATGGCCATCTATGATACCATGCAGTATATCAAATGCGATGTTTCCACCATCTGCATTGGTATGGCGGCTTCCATGGGCGCGTTCCTGCTGTGCGCAGGCGCCCCCGGCAAGCGCCTGGCGCTGCCCAATAGCGAGATCATGATCCACCAGCCGCTGCTGGGCGGGCTGCAGGGTCAGGCCACCGATATCAAGATCCATGCTGACCGCATCATCAAGATCAAGGAAAATCTGAACCGCATTATGGCGGAGCGCTGCCATAAGCCGCTGGAGCAGGTGATGCAGGATACCGAGCGGGATAACTTCATGTCCGCCCAGGAAGCCTGTGATTATGGCCTGATCGACCGTGTCATTGCCCACAGAGAATAAAAGGAGTCCATAATAGCATGGCAAACGATGAGAACAAAAAAATGATGCGCTGCTCCTTTTGCGGCAAACCGCAGGATCGGGTAGCGCGTCTGATCGCCGGCCCGGGCGTATGCATCTGCAATGAATGTGTAGAGATCTGCCGTGCGGTGCTGGAGGATGAGGAGGTTCCGGCCCCCCGGCCAGTAAGAAACGAGCCGCAGGGAGAAGAGCTGAATGTCCCCCGGCCCAAGGAGATCAAAGCTTTCCTGGACGAGTATGTCATCGGGCAGGATGCCGCCAAGCGCGCGCTTTCGGTGGCGGTATATAATCACTATAAGCGTATTTGCTGCGGCGATGGCGATGATGTAGAGCTTGGCAAGAGCAATATTCTGCTGCTGGGTCCCACCGGTGTGGGCAAAACCATGCTGGCGCAGACTCTAGCCAAGGTGCTGGGCGTCCCCTTTGCCATTGCGGATGCCACCACCCTGACCGAAGCCGGTTATGTTGGCGAGGATGTGGAAAACATCCTGCTGCGCCTTTTGCAGGCTGCGGATTTCGATGTGGCCCGGGCCGAGCGCGGCATCATCTACATTGATGAGATCGATAAGATCGCCCGCAAGAGCGAAAATCCCTCCATCACCCGCGATGTCAGCGGCGAGGGCGTTCAGCAGGCACTGCTTAAGATCCTGGAAGGCACTATCTCCAATGTTCCCCCGCAGGGCGGCCGCAAGCACCCCCAGCAGGAGTTCATCCAGGTGGATACCTCCAATATTCTGTTTATCTGCGGCGGCGCGTTCGATGGTCTGGAAAAGATCATCAGCCACCGTACCGATAAGTCCTCCCTTGGCTTCGGCGGCACGGTAAAATCCAAAGCCGAGGTGGAAGAGCAGGGCATTTACCGCCAGGTGGAGCCCCATGACCTGGTTAAATACGGCCTGATCCCCGAGTTAGTGGGCCGTATTCCGGTCATCGCTTCGCTGGATGCGTTGGATGAGGAAGCGCTGGTTCGTATCCTGCGGGAGCCTAAAAACGCCCTCATCAAGCAATACAAAAAGCTGTTTGAGATGGATAATATCCAAATCGATTTCGAAGAGGATGCGCTGCGTGCTATCGCCAAAAAGGCGATCGAGCGTAAAACCGGTGCGCGTGGTCTGCGCGGCATCATGGAAGAGCTTTTGGGCAATCTGATGTTTGAAGCGCCTTCCGATGGCACCGTGGCCCATATCGTCATCACGGCGGATATGGTAAACGGTTTGGGGGATGCCATGATCATGCGTGACCCCATGAAGCAGCCCACCCGCCTGCAGCTGCGTCTGCCCGGCACACCGGCACAGAAGCGCCGCCGCGGTGCTGTTTCTTAAATAACATCCGGCTGCATATCCTTGCCCGTGGGGCGGGGAAATGCACCCATGGGATATGACATGAATCGGGGGCTGTACGGGGTCGCGTGATCCCATACCGTCCCTTTATTCAATCGTAACCCTACTTTTATGACCATAGTGAAGGGAGGCAAAAGCTATGGAGAAAAACACAAAAAATACTGAGATGAAGCCGGTTCGGGTACCGGTATTGGCGCTGCGCGGGCTGGTTCTGTTCCCGCATATGGTGCTGCACTTTGATGTAGGCCGGGAAAAATCGCTGCACGCTTTGAACATGGCGATGAACGGTGACCGCAAGATTTTCCTAGTGGCCCAGATCGATCAAAATGAAGAAAATCCGTCGATGGACGGTTTGTATAAAGTAGGCACAGTGGCGGAGATCCGTCAAATCGTGCGTTCGCAGGGAGAATCACTGCGTGTATTGGTGGAAGGCTGCTACCGCGGCAAGCTCATCGATATGTTCGAGGAAGACCACACCTCGGTCGGTGAGATCCTGCCGTATCCCGCGGCCGGCCGCATTGCGGGCCGCCCCTTCAGCGATGCGCTGGTTCGCACTGTCAAGGACCTCTTCGATGAGTATATCAGCCTGGCGCCCCGGATGCCTAAAGAGATCGTGGATAATATCCTCGATTGTGATGATCCGGCGCTCATTGCAGAATACATAGCGGGGAACATCCCCTTCGAGGTACAGGATAAGCAGCGTCTGCTGGAGCAGAACAGTGCCCGCCGCCGGCTGGAGATCATCGCCCAGCTGCTGGAATCCGAAAATGAGATTTTGGCGCTGGAGGCCAATATTCAGGACCGTGTCAAAGAGGCCATGGATAAAAACCAGCGGGACTACTACCTGCGGGAACAGCTCCGTGTCATCAATGAAGAGCTGGGCGAAGGCGATATGGGCTTCGAGGAGCCGGATGAATTCCGGGAAAAGATCCGCGCCCTGTTGACCACCGATGAAAACAAGGAAAAACTCCTCAAAGAGGTCAGCCATCTGGAAAAAATGCCCCCCAATTCGCAGGAAGCGGCGGTTATCCGCAGCTATCTGGAAACCTGCCTAGAGCTGCCCTGGGGCTGCTATACCAAAGATGTGATAGATCTCAAAAAGGCTGCCAAGCTCCTCGATAAGGAGCACTACGGCCTCAAGAAGATCAAGGAGCGTGTACTGGAAGCTCTGGCTGTTCGGGCGCTTGCGCCGGATATCAATGGTCAGATCCTCTGCTTTGTGGGCCCTCCCGGCGTGGGCAAAACCTCCATCGTGCGCAGTATCGCGCAGACGATGGGACGCCGCTATGCTCGTATCGCGTTGGGCGGTATCAAAGATGAATCCGAGATCCGCGGTCATCGGAAAACTTATGTAGGCAGTATGCCCGGTCGTATCATCAATGCCATCAAGCAGGCCGGCAGCGCCAATCCCGTGCTGCTGCTGGATGAGGTAGATAAGCTCAGCAATGATTACCGCGGCGATCCTTCCTCCGCCTTGTTGGAGGTACTGGATTCCGAGCAGAACTGCACCTTCCGGGATCATTATATCGAAATGCCGTTCGACCTTTCCCATGTGTTCTTCATCGCCACGGCCAATGACCGCAGTGCCATTCCGCCCGCCCTGCTGGACCGCATGGAGGTCATCGAGCTGCCAAGCTACACCCGGGAAGAAAAGTTCCAAATCGCCAAACGCCATCTGCTGCCCAAGCAGCGGGAACGCCACGGCCTTTCCGTCGGGCAGATTGCCGTGACCGATGGCGCCATCTATGATATCATCGATCACTATACCCGGGAAGCCGGTGTGCGTACCCTGGAGCGCCGTCTGGCCGCCCTTTGCCGCAAGGTCGCTGCCAAGGTGGTATCCGGCGAAGCCACCGAAAAGGTTACCATTAAGGCCGCTGACCTGCCCGATTACCTGGGCCCCCGCTACATCACCGAGGATATCGTCCCCAAGGAGGACAGCATCGGCCTTGTCAATGGGTTGGCCTGGACTGCCGTGGGCGGCGAGCTCCTCCAGGTGGAAACCGCAGTCGTCCCCGGTACCGGCAAAACCATTACCACCGGCTCGCTGGGCAATGTGATGAAGGAATCGGTAACGGCTGCCATCACCTACATCCGTTCTGTCGCGGAGCATTACGAGATCGAAAATACCTTCTACAAGGATAAGGATATCCACATCCATTTCCCGGAGGGCGCGGTCCCCAAGGATGGCCCCTCCGCCGGTATCACCACCTGCACAGCGCTCGTTTCGGCACTGGGCAATATCCCCGTTCGGCACGATGTCGCTATGACCGGCGAGATCACGCTGCGGGGCCGGGTACTGGCCATCGGCGGCCTGCGGGAAAAGAGCATGGCAGCCTACAAAAACGGCATCAAGACCGTCATTATCCCGGCCGCCAATGAACCGGACCTTGCCGAAATTGATGATGTCGTTAAAAAAGCCATTCATTTTGTGCCGGTCCACACCATGGAAGAGGTGCTGGAACAGGCACTGGTACAGTTGCCCGGTGGGGCCCAAAAGCGCGGCTATCACGCCGCAGCCACCGAGCACAAGGAAGCATCCTCGGCGGTGCTGTGCCGTTGAGTAAAAGAAAGGGAGGACGCCAACATGAATTTTCATCTGGTGAAATTTGAGATGAGCTGCGGCCTGGCCAACCAGCTGCCGCAAAGCACCCTGCCGGAGGTCGTCTTTGCGGGGCGCAGCAATGTGGGCAAGTCCTCCCTTATCAATAAGATCTTCAACCAAAAGCAGCTGGCGCGTGTCAGCGCCACCCCCGGCAAAACCGCCACCATCAACTTTTTCCGCTGCGGCGATGTTGCCCGCTTTGCAGATCTGCCCGGCTACGGTTATGCCAAGGTCAGCGATAGCGAACGCCGCCGCTGGTCCGGCCTCATCGAGGGCTACTTTCATCAGGACCGGGACATTCGGCTGGTGCTGTCTCTTCTTGATATCCGCCACGCCCCCAGCGCTGATGACCTCACCATGCTGGATTTTCTCATTGATAGTGAGCTACCCTTCGCGGTGGTGCTTACCAAGACCGATAAGCTGACCAACAATCAGCTTCGGGCCCGTCTGGAGGAGATCCGTACCGAGATCCCCTGCGGCGATCAAGTCACGCTGTTCCCGGTGTCCTCCATGAATGGCCGGGGAATCGAGGAGCTGCGGAAGACCATCGAAAGCGTAGTGGAAAGCGAATAACCTTTACACACAAGAATTTCAGGCGAAACCAGGTGTTTCGCCTGTTTTCTTTTGCAAATACGGTTGACTTTTGCCGGATAGTGATTATAATAAACAGGTATGCCAAAGTAAGAAAAGTGGGAAAAGTGGGAAGAAAGGAGCGCCGCCATGCCAAAGGGAAAGCACATTCTCAGCGGTATGCCAAAGGGCAAGCATGTGTTTGGCACGGTCAAAATCGGCGATAAAGGCCAGATCGTGATCCCCAAGGAAGCCCGGCAGGTTTTTGGACTCAGCCCCGGGGATAGCCTGCTGGTGTTGGGCGATGAGGAAAACGGCATTGTTCTGGCCCGGGCCGAGGTGCTGAATCATGTCGCCATGGAGATACTGGGCAAAGTCAATTCGCCCCAAAAGGATGAAAGAGAATAAGGAGTAACAACAATGGATACACAGAAGATTTATCATGAAATGGGCATCAGCAGTGCGGTGCTGGCGTTTTGCTGCTCTGCGGAAGAGGAGCTCAAGCCCCGCTTTGCCGCGATCGATGCCATCGCGGAATACAACCAGGCCAAGGTCGTGGCCGCCATGCAGAAAAACCGTGTCAGCGCGGAGTGCTTTGCGGCCTCTACCGGCTATGGCTATAATGATATCGGCCGTGAAGCGTTGGAAAAAGTCTATGCCGATACCTTCCACACCGAAGCCGCATTGGTTCGCCCGCAGATCACCTGCGGCACCCATGCGCTGGCGTTGGCGCTGGCCGCCAATCTTCGCCCCGGCGATGAGCTTTACTCTCCGGTCGGCCGTCCCTATGATACCCTCGAGGAAGTCATCGGCATCCGCCCCTGCAAGGGCTCCCTGGCCGAGTTCGGCATCACCTACCGGGAGACCGAACTGCTGCCGGATGGCACCTTCGATTATGAAAATATCCGTAAATCAATCAACGAAAAAACCAAGCTGGTCACCATCCAGCGCTCCAAGGGCTATGCCACCCGCCCCACCTTCTCGGTCCAGCAGATCGGCGAGCTGATCCGCTTTGTCAAGGAACTCAAGCCCGGCGTCATCTGCATGGTGGATAACTGCTACGGCGAGTTCACCGAGATCATCGAACCCAGCGATGTCGGCGCCGATATGATCGTCGGTTCCCTCATCAAAAATCCCGGCGGCGGCCTGGCTCCCACCGGCGGCTATATCTGCGGCACCCAGGAGTGCGTCGATCAGTGCGCCTACCGCCTGACTGCCCCCGGCCTGGGCGCGGAGCTGGGCGCCACCCTTGGACTGATGCAGTCCTTCTTCCAGGGCTTCTTCCTGGCGCCCACCGTCACCGCCTCCGCGGTAAAGGGAGCGATCTTCGCCGCTGGTGTGTACGAAAAACTTGGCTACCGCTGCGTGCCTTCCTCCGCCGAGACTCGTCATGATATCATTCAGGCCATCGAGCTGCGCAGCAAGGAGGCCATGGTTGCCTTCTGTAAGGGCGTGCAGAGCGCTGCCCCGGTGGATAGCTATGTCACCCCGGAGCCGTACCCCATGCCCGGCTACGATTCCGAAGTCATCATGGCTGCTGGCGCCTTTGTGCAGGGTTCCTCCATCGAGCTTTCCGCCGATGGTCCCATCCGTGAGCCGTATGCCATCTATTATCAGGGCGGTCTTACCTGGGCTCATGCCAAATTGGGCATTCTTATGTCGCTGCAAAAAATGTGTGATGCCGGTCTGATCACCCTGCCGGAAGCATAATGGAGGAGAAACTATGAAACAAAAACTGAAAAACCTTTGGAACTACTTTACCACCTACGAAAAGATTTGGTTCATCAGCATCACGGTGCTGGCCTTTGCGTTCGCTATCATCTTCCCGGAGGAGGACTTCGGCGGTGTCAACGGCAAGGTCATCATGGCGCTGTATTTGCTGGATATTTTCCTCAATATTACCTGTGAGCTGCTCATTTCCAAGCAGAGCAAGTGGAATTTCATTGTTTCACTGGGCGTGGAGATCACCGAGATCCTTATCTGCGTGGTGCTTTCCTACCGCTTCGCCACTATGGCCACCACGCTGTTCTTCTGGATCCCCATTGATATCATCAGCTTTATCAATTGGAACCGTCACAAGGACCGGGAGCAGGAAGAACTCACCGAGGTCCGCCGCCTGACGGGAAAGCAGGAGGTTCTTGTACTCACCGGCATTGTTCTGTGGACGGTGGTGGTAGGCTATTTCCTCACCACGCTGGAGATCGAGGGCCTGCTTTCCTCCACGCCTACACTGGAAACCATCGTCTGCTACCTGGATGCCTGCGCCAGTGCGGTCGGCATCGCCAATGGTGTGTTCATCCTGCTGCGTTACCGTGAACAGTGGATCGCCTGGTATATCTGCGCCCTGCTGGAGGCTGCCATCAATATCATCTCCGGCCAGTGGGTGCTGCTGGTGCTCAAGGCGGGCTACCTCACCAATACCACCTACGGCTACATCAAGTGGACGCAGTACATCAAGGCCCACCCCAAACAGCCTGCGGCACTGGAACCGGACCGGGCCGATAACCTTGTTTAAGTTTTTTCCTATCTATACGCGTACGCGCGCTACATACGCGTGCGTGTGTGCGCATAATATAGGGTCACACGGTTGTGCATGGGCTGTATGCGCTTAGCGCGCCTAAGACAAGGTTGGTTTTTTCATCACAGCCGGAAAAAAATTTCACCCCCGTTTTTCCCTTGGGAAAGGCGGGGGATCATTCTGTCAAAAATTTTTTTCAGAAAAGGGCTTGACATTTCCCGAAAAATTTGTACGATAGAACATACTTGCAAAAAAAAGAGGAGGAAATTATGCGAAATAAGCTCTTTGGGAGCCGGGAGTTCTACCATCGGGTGCTGGCTATCAGTGTGCCGATCATGGTGCAGAATGCAATTACAAATTTTGTAAGCCTACTGGATAATGTTATGATCGGCCGGGTAGGCACTGTGGAAATGTCCGGTGTAGCCATCGCCAATCAGCTGCTGTTTGTTTTTAATATGCTGGTTTTCGGCGCCATAGCCGGTGCCGGCATTTTCGGTGCGCAGTTTTTTGGCAACCGGGATATGGACGGTGTCCGCCATACCCTCCGCTTTAAGCTCATGATCTGTCTGGTTTTGGCCGCAGCCTGCATCGGTATCTTTACCGCCTTCGGTCCCCAGCTCATCAATCTCTACCTGAAAGGCGAGGGCGCCGTGGAAGATGCCGAAGCCTCCCTGCGCTATGGCTTGCAGTACATCAAGGTGATGTACATCGGGATGCTGCCCTATGCCATTACGCAGGCCTACGCGGGCACGCTGCGAGAAACTGGGGAAACCCTGCTGCCTATGAAAGCGGGCATTGTGGCGGTGCTGGTCAACCTTACCTTCAACTATATCTTGATTTTTGGCCACTTTGGGGCCCCGCGCATGGGGGTAGTGGGTGCTGCCATTGCTACCGTGCTTTCCCGCTTTGTGGAACTGGCCATAGTAGTAAGCTGGGCCCACCGGCACGCCGTGCGGTTCCCGTATATTACCGGGCTGTACCGTTCGCTGCATATTCCCGGCCGCCTGTTCCGGGATATTCTGCGGAGAGGGACCCCCCTGCTGGTGAATGAGGGCCTGTGGGCCGCCGGTATGGCCATGCTGAATCAGTGCTACTCCCTGCGGAGCCTGGATGTGGTAGCGGCCACCAACATAAGCAGCACCATATGGAACCTGTTTGCCTGCGTTTACCTGGCGCTGGGCAGTGCCATCAGCATTATGGTGGGGCAGGAGCTGGGTGCCGGGGACTTTGAGAAGGCAAAGGTGACAGCCCGGCAGACGACAGCCTTTTCGGTGGCAATTTCTATTGGCGTGGGGCTGCTGATGGCCTTTGTGGGGACCTACTTCCCGCTGATCTACCGCACCACCGACACCGTCCGGCATCTGGCCACCAATTTTATCCGCATCGGCGCCTGCCTGATGCCCTTTACCGCCATGACCAATGCCCTGTACTTTACCCTGCGGGCCGGCGGCAAAACGATGGTCACCTTCCTGTTCGACAGCGCTTTTGTGTGGCTGATCAATATTCCGGTGGCTTATGTGCTTAGCCGGTATACGGCCATGCCCATTCTGCTGCTGTATGCCTGCTGCCAAAGCCTGGAAATCATCAAGTGCATCATCGGCACCGTGATGGTGAAGAAGGGGATTTGGATCAATAACATCGTAGCGGATAAAAAGGGCGAGGTATAGCCCATAGTCGATGATTCCCCGGAGCAGAGATGCTCCGGGGAGTTTTTTCATTAGGGTGGATTTGCAACGGTGTACAAAGGGAACATAATAAAAAACTTAATAATGGACTGCCAATC
>ERZ857984.2363-NODE-2363-length-11773-cov-2.713774_pt1 | contig 11773 bp, 10 predicted proteins | sample MGYA00519914_ERZ857984 | MGnify/ENA primary metagenome ERZ857984 (study PRJEB31778, sample SAMEA3449417) | human gut metagenome | biome: human gut; feature: human-associated habitat; material: faeces | place: United Kingdom | collected 2010/2012 ... | reverse complement strand
AACAATTCCGCGGTGCTGTTCAACACGGCGTGGATGAACTACGCCAACTTCATCAACCGCACGCACCCGCTGCGGACAGCCGGGCGCGTGGGCGGCGTGTAAAGGAGGAAGGAGCGCATGCAGCCGATTCTTCGCGCGGCGCGCGTGAAAACGCACACGGTGAGCGCGTTCAAGGGAATCTGGCGCGCGGGGCGCGCGCCGGAGGGCTATTTCGCGGACGCGGTGAACCTGACCTCCGCCCAGTACCCGGCGCTGTCCACGCGGGCGCAGCGCAGGGTGATCAACGACTGCGCGGGCGTTACCGCCATGTACAGCCACGACCGCATGCTGTGGCTGGACGGCACGGCGCTGTATTACGGTGACGACGAGGTGGGCGCGCTGACGGCGGGCGAAAAGCAGTTCGCGTCGATGGGCGCGAACGTGGTGATCTATCCGGACAAAAAGCTGTTGAACACGCGGACGCTTTCGCTGACATCCTTGGACAACCTTGTGACCGTGACGGGCGCGAGCGCGAGCGCGTCGCACGCCGACGGCAGCGCGGCTTCCGCGACGAGCTATGCGAAGCTGGCGGCGGCCGGCATCGGCGCGGGCTTCCGGGCGGGCGACGCGGTACGGATTTCGGGCTTTACGTCGGAGGAGCTGAACGGCACATTCATTTTACAGACGGTCTCGGACGACTTCGTGGTGATTCTGGCGCTGGCCGGAGAGGGCCGGGAAATCAGGGTGGCGGCCACCCTGGCCCAGGGCCGGGCGGCCCTGGGCGACCCCTGGCTCTTTGGGGAGATAAAGGCCGCCCTGGCGGGGGAGCAGCTTCCCGCCCGCCCGGGCCTTGCCGACCGCATGGCGGCCATGCGCCGGCAGATTTACGAGATGTGCGAGGAAAAGGGCGAGTGGGCGGCCATGCCCCAGGCCCGCAGCCAGGCCCTTTATTATATGAAGGGGCTGAAAGGGGCGGCGGGCCTGCGCCGGGCCTGCTGCGAATTGCAGCATTTCCCCGATGTGGACCGCCTCATCGACAAGGTCTACGCCGCGGGCAACCTGTAAGGCTCAGTCCTCTTCGGCGCGGGTGAGTTCGTCCAGGTTCTGGGCGTAGCAGGGCAGCATGTGCTCCAAAAAGTAGTCCGCCTCCGGGCAGTGCATGGAGGTGATGGCCGCTTTCTGCTGGGCCAGCGCCGAGGCGAATTCCCGGTTGCCCGCCTGCACCTCCTCGGTGCACTTGATGAGGGCGGAAAGGCGGTCCGCCGCCTTGAGGATGCGCTTTTCCGCCTCGGAAAGGCAGCGCCCGGTGAGGTAGCCGGTCATTTCGATGATATCCACGCCGAAGTGGTCAGCGAGTGCCTGTACGGTGCCGCTCTTCGGAGCTTCGCCCTTGAGGAGCTTCTCGTAAAAATCCTTTTCTCTAAGGAAATATTGTGTCCAGTACTGTTCTGCGCCGGGCTCTGCGGACTTCTTGTCTGCAAAATCCTGCCAATCCTTAAAAAGTGCCATGATGCTTCATCCTTTTCGTATCTTTTAAGCGGCTTTCGGTTATCCCCTGAAAGTCTATTTTTGATTATAACCGAATCCGCTGCTTTTTTCAAGCAGAAACTACCCTAATATATTGAAAAATAGTGTCAAACGTGCTATTCTTATAAAGAAATCCCGATTATATTTCGATTTTTTAGTTGAATTTCTATTTTTTGAGCACAAGGAGACAAAAATGGAACCGAACAACGAGCGCAAAACGCCCGCGGGCGAGCAAAATGAACTCTTTAAAAAGCAGGTCTTCAGCGATGAGACGCTGCGCACAGCAGCTCCCGATGAAGAAGAAACCGGTGAGCAGCATTTTGAAACGCTCACTTTCGATAAACCTGCCGTGCTCGACAAACGCTTTGCCGCGCGCAAAGCAGAACGCGAAACCGCACAGCCGCCGCAGGCAAAACCGGCGGCTCCTCGTCCTGCCGCAAAGCCGGTAAAGCGCCAAGTGCCCGCCGCACAAAAAAACAAATCCGTTTCTCATGAGCGCAGATTGTACAGCGGCGAAACACCGTCCGACGCAGCATTGCGCATCACGCGGCAGATTGCGGCGCTTATGCTGTGCCTGCTGCTTGTGTGCGGCGGCTTCTGGGCAAAGGGCACCGTGTGGGACATTTGGACCGACCGCGATATTGAAGACGTGCAGAAAAGCACGTATTACAGTGCTGCCGCAAACAGTGCACAACTTCGCTTAGATCAGAATCTCCCCATCGGTTACGACGCCGCGCAGGCTGTATGTATTTCTTTGGGGCAGCCCATTTCGTCTTCCGCTATCCCCGCAAAAGCAGATGACAAAGACACGCTCATCTTCCCCGCAGACCTTACGGGCAGCATGGAAACGGCGCTCGGCAGCCAAAAGCTGCGGCTTGAAACCGACCTTACGAACACCGATCTTTTCAAAGAAATCTACAAAAGCCTCAAGAAAAAGAAGCCCGTCATCGCGCTGATGCTCGTCGCTGACGCAGAATCGGCCAAGCTGCAATACGGTGTTGTGACCGGCCTTGATGTCAGCAACAACCGCGTGACTGTGGCGCTCAGCGAAGGCGTGGACACGTACACACTGGCGGAGTTCGTCGCTGCCACACGCTTTGAAAACACGAAGAACATCCCGCTTCGCTTGCGGTTATCGCTGCTTTTCGGTACACTTTCCCGCAATACGGCGATCTTTTTAAAATGAGCGGGCTGAAGATTACTCTCCCCGCGCCGTGCGCGTTCATCCTCTCCCGCCTACACGAAAACGGTTTTGAGGCCTACGCCGTCGGCGGATGCGTGCGCGACAGCTTACTGCACAAAACGCCGCACGATTGGGACATCACGACCGCGGCAAAGCCGGAAAAAATCATCGAGCTTTTTTCCGACATTCCCGTTTTAGAGACCGGCCTTAAACACGGCACGGTGACACTGCTCATCAACCACGAACCGTACGAGGTAACAACGTTTCGCGTGGACGGAAATTACACAGACGGCCGTCACCCGGACAGCGTTGCATTCACGACCGATATTCGGGATGACCTTGCGCGGCGCGACCTGACGATCAACGCCATGGCCTACAGCCCCGCAACCGGAATCATTGACCCGTTCGGCGGGCAGGAAGACCTGAAAAATGAAATCATTCGTTGCGTGGGAGCCCCGCACAAGCGCTTTTCGGAAGATGCGCTGCGCCTGATGCGCACGATTCGTTTCGCGGCTGTACTCGGATTTACGGTAGAGCCCGAAACGCTGCGCGCCGTGCACGACCTGCATGAAACGATCGGGCGCGTCGCAAAAGAGCGCATTTTCACGGAGTTTTTAAAGACCGTCTGCGCACCGCATGCCGCCGAGGCGCTGCGTGCCGCGCCGGAGTTGTTTTTTTGCGCCGTGCCGCAGCTCGAAAATCTCAAAGATGTGCCGCAAAACAGCAAATATCACATTTACGACGTATGGGAGCACACGCTGCACGCGCTCGAAAGTATCGGCACAGATGACCCCATCGCCTGCCTTGCGATTTTATTTCACGATGTCGGCAAAAAAGCCGTCCGCACGACGGGTGAAGACGGTTATGACCACTTTTTCGGGCACGCGGAGAAAAGCGCCGCGTTCACCGATGAAGCTCTGCGCGCGCTGCACTGCGACAACAAAACGCGCGAAAACGTTGCGGAGCTTGTTTTGCTGCACGATACCGCTTTTCCGAAGCGCACGGCAAAGTTCCGCCGCCTGCTCGCAAAACTCGGCTATGAGCAGTTCTACCGCTTGCTCGCCGTAAGCCGTGCAGACAGCTTAGCGCACGCGCCGTGGTGCATCGAAGACCGCTGCAAAGCGCTTGCGGATGCCAAAAGCGAAGCCGAAGCGCTGCAAAAAGCGGATTTCTGCTTATCTCTGCGCCAACTCAAAATCACCGGCAAAGACCTGCAAGCGTTTGGCTTTCAGGGCAAAGCAATCGGCGAAACCCTAAATAAACTCTTAGACGCTGTGCTGTGCGGCCAGCTTCCGAATGACCGCGAAGTCTTGCTTTTGCACCTTGAACGGTACACACAAAAACACAAATAACATGAAAACCGCGCCGCTCGGAGCTTTTCCGAAACGGCGCGGTTTTTTCGGCCTTTACTTATATGTATCGTAAAGGCCGAAGCTGATACCGATGGCTTCGTTGACGCGCTGCATGGCGTCGTCATCGAGCTTGCCCATTTTTTCTTTTAAACGGTGCTTATCAATGGTGCGGACCTGCTCCAAAAGCACAATGGAATCCTTTTGCAGGCCGGTGCGCTCGGCATGGAGCGCAATGTGCGTGGGCAGGTTTGTTTTGTCGCGCTGGCTCGTGATGGCCGCCGCGATCACCGTGGGACTGAACCGGTTGCCCACATCGTTCTGCACAATAAGCACGGGGCGCACGCCGCCCTGCTCGCTGCCCACCACGGGGCTTAAATCTGCGTAGTAAATATCGCCTCTGTGTACATTCACGGTTTTCACACTCCGAACAGAATTTGCATCAACGCCCGCGACGCTACTTATATTCTTGCCCGTTTTTTCGGCGCTTAAACACGCCTGTTCCATTCTATTACAAAGTTGTGTGTTCCGTGCAAAATGCGCAGGATTTATTTGCCCTCGATCTGCAAAAAGACCTGCGGCAATTTTTCGATGAGGTCTGTCGGCAACATACCGTGCTGCGAAAGCGCTTCGGCGCAAAGGTCACCCGCCGCACCGTGAATGCACACGGCGGAATATGCCGCTTCAAACGGCTGCATATTCTGCGCGCACAGCGCACCTGTGATGCCTGCCAAAACATCGCCGCTGCCGCCCTTTGCCATGCCGGGGTTGCCCGTTGTGTTCACACGCGTTTCACCGCTCGGCGCTGCGATAATTGTGCCCGCACCCTTTAGCACGGTGATAACGCGGTACGTCTGCGCAAAGACACGTGCGGTCTGCAAGCGGTCGGCACGCAGTTCTGCCATGGTGCGGCCGTTTAGACGGCACATTTCCCCCGGGTGCGGCGTGATGATGACCGGGGCTTGCGGCACAAGTAGTTTTTCCGGCGTTTTGGCAAGGATATTCAGCGCGTCCGCATCCAGAACGACCGTCCCGTGCGCATTTTCGAGTACGGCATCCACAAGCTTTGTCGCATACGGCGCCGTGCCGAGCCCGCAGCCCACAAGGCACGCACTCGCCTTGTCGATAGCATCAAGCACCGCTTCGCCCGGCGCTTCCGTGGGGTCATACAGCGTGAAAATTGCCTCCGGCACGGCGGGAGCCAAGATTGGGTACAGCGCATGCGGAATGGCGATGTTCAAAAGTCCCACACCGCTGCGCAGCGCCGCACGCGCAGCCATGATGCACGCACCTGCCATGCCCACGCTGCCGCAGATCATTAAAAGCCGCCCGTATGTGCCCTTGTGCCCCTCCGGATCGCGCTTTGGGAACAGCGGGCAAATGTTGCCGAGCAAAACGGATTCCGTGTCACACGGCAGCATCTCAAGGTGCTCCTCCTTGACGCCCACCTGACGCACAACGGTCATGCCGCCGAAGCCCGCTGCCGGGTACACAACGCCCGCCGGCTTCATCGCCGTAAACGTCACCGTAAGGTCTGCCTTAAAGCACGCGCCCTCCACCGCGCCGGTATCACACACCGCGCCGCTTGGAATATCCACGGAAATGTGAAACGCTTTTTTATTTTCCGCTGCACGCGCAAACAAAGGCTCCATCACGCTCGGCAGACGGCCGTGAAAGCTGAAGCCGAACACCGCATCGATGATGACGTCCGCCGCGTCTACCGCGCCGCCCGCCGTGCGGTACATGATGATCTCAATGCCGCGGCCCATTTTGTCATACGCCTGCTTTGCAAGATCGGAGGCCGGTGCGCCCTGCATCAAAACGACCGTCACCTTCGCGCCCTCGGCCGCCAATAAGCGCGCCGCCACAAAGCCGTCGCCGCCGTTGTTGCCTTTGCCGCACAAAATGACCGTTTTCTTGCCTGTGACGTCCATTTTCTCTGTCACTGCTGCCGCCACCGCGGCGCCCGCGTTCTCCATAAGCGTTTCCATGGAAACGCCGGATTCCACCGCGCATGACTCCAGCCCTCTGATCTCTGCCGCTGTCAATACCCGCATATACCTGCCTCTTTTCCGTAGCATTCTATGCTTTAATGGTATCATTTTCCCGTGCGGTTTTCAACTACGGAAGCGGTGAAAAGTAACTCCCGGATTCTCTGAACGAATAGAGCCGCAATAGCTATTGCGGCTCTATTCGCTTCCTCCCCTCTCGCTGTCCGGCAGACAGAGTACCTCGTTCCGGAAAAAGTGTTGCGCCGGATCAACAAAATGTATTCCGGCATATATGCGTCCGTTGGCTTGCCGCCATTGTTTGTTGTCGTACCTGTTGCCTGCACATTGGGCGGCGATGCCGGCCGCAGGATCCCGATCGTTTGTGGACATAAAAAATACTTACGGAGTTGCCCCCGTAAGTATTCGAGTATGATTCGGGATAATTCTCTATTTGTTGATCTCGCTCAACTTTTCGAACAATTTGCCGAACGAAGCCTCGATTTCGCGGCGCAGCGCTGCAAAGTGCTTGCGCACCAGCGAAGGATTATGTGCATCGGCCGGATTGTTGGCCTTGACGAAAAGCGCGTTGCGAAGAGCCACACCCTCCTGCATCACTTCGAAAATCTCTTTCTCTTTGGTCGGCTGGAAGCAGATCGCCATGTCGCAGTCGAACACGAGTTCCTCCAGACGGTAGTCGATCTCTTTTTTCAGCATTCTTAAATTTGCCATATCTCTATTCGGTTTTAATATAATTATTCCTGTAAAAAATCATACACGGATCCACGTACCTCTCCCCGACTTGTCGGAAGCGTTCGCCGCACTCTGTCCGATGCAAAAATTAAAAGAGTGCGAGCAGTCGCCAACCCTGTGATTTTTGTTTCCCTTTGCCGGACAGATCCGCACCCGAATACCTCCTATTCGTTTTTCAGTCGTCGGCTGTCCAAATCAATCCGAGCCGGCTTACCTGCCGCAAAGAAGAACTGCATCCTATCCTCTGCAAAGATAGTGAAAGCCGAGAAGAAAACGGGAGCTCGTTCACAGTTTTCCGAGGCATATCCTATCTTCTTGCAAAGATAAAAAAATCTTCCGGAAATCGAGTGCAGTCAGATCACAAAATTCAATTACATCCGCTCCGGTACGTCGATTCCGAGCAGCGCCATGGCCAGACGGATCGTGCGGGCCACCTGTTCGGCCAGGCGCAGCCGCATGTCGCGGGTCGTCGTACACTCCTCTTTGAGGATCGAATGGTCGTGGTAGTAGCCGTTGAACGATTTGGCCAGTTCGTAGGCGTAAGCGCCGACGATCGACGGAGCGAAATTCGCGGCGGCGGCCTGTACGGTCGCCGGATATTCGGTCAGCGCCTTGATCAGTTCGATCTCTTCGGGCAGGAGCGCCGCAGCTTCGTCCTGGGTGCGGAAATCGATCCCCGCCTCCTCTGCTTTGCGCAGGACCGAGCGGATGCGTGCATGCGTGTACTGGATGAAAGGACCTGTATTGCCGTTGAAGTCGATCGATTCGCGGGGGTCGAACAGCATCGTCTTCTTGGGATCGACCTTCAGGATGAAATACTTGAGGGCTCCTAACCCGACCATCGATGCGATGGCGTCGGCTTCCTGCGCGGTGCAGCCGTCCAGTTTGCCCAATTCGTCCGACATCTCGCGGGCGGTCGATACCATGTCGGCGATCAGATCGTCTGCATCGACGACCGTTCCCTCGCGGGATTTCATCTTGCCTTCGGGCAGCTCGACCATGCCGTAGGAAAGGTGGTAGATGTGGTCGCTCCATTCGTCGTATCCCAACTTCTTGAGGATCAGCTTGAGCACCTGGAAATGGTAGTTCTGTTCGTTGCCCACTACGTAGATCATTTCGTCCAGCCGGTTCTCCTCGAACCGGCGGAACGCCGTGCCGAGATCCTGCGTCATATAGACCGATGTGCCGTCGCCGCGCAGCAATAACTTCTGGTCGAGTCCGTCGGCCGTGAGGTCGATCCAGACAGAACCGTCCTCCTTGCGGAAGAAGATACCCCGGGCGAGTCCCTCTTCCACCAGGCTCTTGCCCAGCAGGTAGGTTTGCGATTCGTAATAGACCTTGTCGAAATCGACGCCCAATGCCTTGTACGTCACGTCGAAGCCTTCATAGACCCACCCGTTCATGGTTTCCCACAGCGAATATATTTCCGGATCTTTGGCCTCCCAGCGGCGCAGCCACTCCTGCGCCTGTCGCATGATCGGAGCGTTTTTCTTGGCCTCCTCCTCGCTTTGCCCGGCGGCGACGAGCTCCTTGATCTGGGCTTTGTAGTGCTTGTCGAATTCGACGTAATATTTACCGACCAGGTGGTCGCCTTTCATCCCCGACGAGGCGGGCGTTTCGCCGCCGCCGTAGAGTTTCCAGGCCAGCATCGACTTGCAGATGTGAATACCGCGGTCGTTCACGAGGTTTACCTTGATGACCTTGTTGCCGTTGGCTTTCAGGATCTGCGCGACGGAGTATCCCAGCAGGTTGTTGCGGATGTGTCCCAGGTGAAGGGGCTTGTTGGTGTTGGGCGAGGAGTATTCGATCATTACGGTACGGCCCGTCGGTGCGGCCTGCCCGAAGGTGTCGTTTGCCGCGACCTCCCGGAAGCGTGCGGCCCAGAATGCACTGTCGAGCGAGAGATTCAGGAATCCCTTGATTACGTTGAACGCCTTGATTTCCGGCGTATTGGCCACCAGGTATTCGCCGATCTCCGTCGCCGTGGCTTCGGGCGACTTGCGGCTGGCTTTGAGCAGGGGGAACACCACGAGCGTATAGTCGCCCTCGAACTCTTTGCGGGTTTTCTGAATCTGCAACGGAGCTCCGGCATTCCCGTAGAGGGTGCTTACCGCCGCTGCGACTTTATCCGTAAGAAACTGTTCAATATTCATCGTATGTCGAATTTGGGTGCGAATTTACGCTTTTTATCCGAATAATCCGCGTCGTCGCCTCTCAATAATGCGTCGGATAGCGAATTGCATCCGTCGATTTTCGGAAAATTGCAAACTATTGTTATATTTGCAAACCGTATAGGCTGTCCCCGCAGCGTCCGAATGGTTCGGCGTTGTTGCGTCGTGCGATTCCCTGTCCGAAAACAATCCGGGCCGGATTCGTCCGCCGGGGTCGAAGGCCGGAGCCATCCGGCCCGGCTTTCGGTATGGACCGCCTTTCGTTTTTTTATTTTTTCATAGCATGGAAATATTCATAATCCTCCTGCTGATCCTGCTCAACGGTCTGTTCGCCATGTCGGAGATCGCCCTGATCTCGGCTCGCAAATCGAACCTCACGGCGCAGGCCAAGCAGGGCAACAAACGGGCTCGCCAGGCCCTCAAGCTGGCGGAAGATCCCAACAAATTTCTTTCGACCGTCCAGATCGGTATTACTCTGATCGGTATTTTGACCGGTATTTATTCGGGGGCGGCCATCGCCGACGACCTGCGGGAAGTCTTCGTCCGCTGGGGAGTTCCCTATGCGGCTCCCGTAGCGCAGACGCTCATCGTGATCGTGGTGACCTATCTGACTATCGTGTTCGGAGAGTTGATTCCCAAGCGTATCGGTATGACGGCCGCCGAGCCGGTCGCCAAACTCGTGGCCGGCCCTATGAAGGTGCTGTCGGTCGTCGCCTCCCCTTTCGTATGGCTCCTTTCGAAGAGCATCGAGGGCATTTCCCGTCTGTTCGGGCTGCGCGATACCGACAGTCCCGTAACGGAGGCCGAGATCAAGTCGATCGTGCAGGAAGGCGCCGAGGACGGAGCTGTGCAGGCTGTCGAGCAGAAGATCGTCGGCCGTGTCTTCTCGTTGGGTGACCGCAGCGTGGAGTCGATCATGACCCACCGCAGCGACATCGCATGGCTCGATGTGAATATGTCTGTGGATGAGATCCGCGACCTCGTTCGTCGGGAGCCTCACGGACGCTATCCCGTCGGTGAAGGATCGCTCGACCGGCTGGTCGGCGTCGTCTATCTGAAGGATCTTTTCTCGCATATCGGGGACCCTGGATTCTCGCTGCGGCAGATTCTCTCTCCTGTCAAGCTGTTCCACGAGGGAGCGGAGGTGTATATGGCGCTGGAACAGTTGCGGACCGAGCAACTGGGTTATGGCATCGTTTGCGACGAGTTCGGCGTTACGCAGGGTATCGTGACTCTGAAAGATATTTTCGAAGCCCTTGTGGGCGAGCTGCTCGAAGATCGTGAAGAGCCGGATATCGTCGTGCGCGAGGACGGCAGCGTGCTGGTGGACGGACAGTGTTCGTTTTACGATTTTCTGGCCCATTTCGGATTGGAGGATGTTTATTCTTCGGCCGAATACAATACGATCAGCGGTTTGATTCTGGATGAGTTGGAACATATTCCGCACAGCGGGGAATACCTTCAATGGGAGTGTTTCCGGCTCGAAGTCGTGGATATGGACGGAGCACGCATAGACAAGGTGCTGGCGACGATGATCGACACGTCCGATAATAAAAATAAATAGGGCCTTTCCGTGCGGAATTTGTTTTTGATGCCATGAAGATTGCCGACATAGAATTGGGTGACCGCCCGCTGTTCCTGGCTCCGATGGAGGATGTGACCGATCCTTCGTTCCGCTATATGTGCAAGCAGTTCGGTGCCGACGTGGTATATACCGAGTTTATCTCTTCGGACGGATTGATCCGCGATGCGGGCAAGTCGCTTGCCAAATTGCGCATCGCCGAATCCGAACGGCCCGTGGGTATCCAGCTTTACGGTCATCTGGTGGAACCGATGGTCGAGGCGGCTCGGATCGCCGAGGCGGCCGATCCCGATATCATCGATATCAACTTCGGTTGTCCGGTGAAGAAGATCGCCGGTCGGGGCGCCGGATCGGGTATGATGCGCGATGTCCCCCTGATGGTCGAGATGACCCGCCGCATCGTCGAAGCCGTGAAGAAACCCGTGACGGTCAAAACCCGTCTGGGATGGGATGAAGAGTCGAAGAACATCGAAGAGATCGCTCTGCGCCTGCAGGACGTGGGTATCGCCGCACTGACGATCCACGGCCGCACGCGGGCCCAAATGTATCGCGGCGAAGCGGACTGGACGCTCATCGGCAAGGTGAAGAACAATCCGGCGATCCGGATTCCGATCATCGGTAACGGAGATATCGACTCCGGTCCTAAAGCCCGCGAAATGTTCGACCGCTACGGAGTGGACGGGGTGATGATCGGGCGGGCGACCTACGGGCGGCCCTGGATCTTCCGCGAAGTGAAACACTTTCTTGAAACCGGCGAGGTGATGCCGCAGCCGTCGGTGGCGGAGCGGGTCGAAATCGCCAAAGAACATCTGGCCAAATCCCTGGAGATCAAAGGTGGCCGGGTTGGAATCCTGGAGATGCGCCGCCACCTGTCGAACTATTTCAAGGGACTTCCCAATTTCAAGGAAACCCGCCTGAAGCTGGTGACTCTGTTCGATCCGAACGAACTGTATGCCACGCTCGATTCGATCGCCGATCGTTGGGGCGATTTCGACGTGAGCGGGGTCATCCCTGCTCCGCTTTCGCATGATGTGTAGCTTTGTTCTGCACGAGAATCGCTTGCCTGTCGATTCCTAAGCGTATATTTTCAACAAGGGCGACCAAATCTTTCTGCCCGCCCGAAAAGTCCCGGCAGCGTACCGGTGCCGAATTTCGTGGTGCCGGAAAATTGTCGCTTCGTGCGTAAGGATCTCCTTTTTATTCGTTATTCGATTCCCCGTCATTTGTTTATTCGATAACTC
>ERZ857984.2362-NODE-2362-length-11777-cov-5.776062_pt1 | contig 11777 bp, 10 predicted proteins | sample MGYA00519914_ERZ857984 | MGnify/ENA primary metagenome ERZ857984 (study PRJEB31778, sample SAMEA3449417) | human gut metagenome | biome: human gut; feature: human-associated habitat; material: faeces | place: United Kingdom | collected 2010/2012 ... | reverse complement strand
TGCCAGCCACGCACCGTCACCGGCTCCAGTTCCCCGCTCCCGACGAGCTCGGCGATCCCGGGACGCGCCCGGTTCGGCGACAGCCGGAAGTAGCCGGCCAGGTGCCGCTCGGTGGCCACCCCCAGGGCGGCAGCGGAGCGCCGCAGCAGCTCGCGGGTCCCCTCCGTGGCGCCGAGGTCGCCGTCGGCCAGCACGGCGGACGGAATCACCCGCTCGGGGAGGTCGTAGAGCCGTTCGAACTGCGAGTTGCGCCCGGCCACCGTCAGCTCGCCGATCGCCAGCAGCCACTCCAGGCCGACCTTCGCCTGGGACCAGTTCCACCACACGCCGCGTTCGCGGTCGTCGGGATGCTCGATCTGGCGGGCGGTCAGCGGCCCGTCGGCCGCGACCTGCTCGCGGATCTTGTCCAGCAGGTCGTCGCGGCCGTCCCCCAGTTCGTTCAGCCAGCCCCAGGGCCGGGCCGCCTGGTCGGCCATCCGGTGCCGGAAGGCGGGATACAGCCGGATGTCGATGTGGGAGACGGCGTTGTGCACCCAGTACTCGAACAACCGGCGCGGGGCGGTCCCGGCCACCCGGTCGAGCGTCGCCCGGTCGTAGGGACCGAGCCGGGCGAACAGCGGCATGTACTGCGCCCGGACGGCCACGTTGACGGTGTCGATCTGGAAGTGGCCGACCCGGTCGACCACCTGCTGCAACCGGCGGACCGACGGCGCCGAGCCGTCGGTCGGTCGGGTCGACCCGAAGCCCTGCGCGGCGAGCACCGCCCGCCGCGCCTGGGCTCCGGTCAGTTCAGGCCTGGACAGCCCCGGCCTCTTCCATGGTGAGGTGGATCACGCCGTAGTCGTAGGCCTTGCGGCGGTAGACCGCGCTGGGCGCCCCGGTCTCGGCGTCGACGTAGATGAAGAAGTCGTGGCCGACCAGCTCCATCTCGTCCAGCGCCTGGGCCAGGGTCAGCGGGGTGGCGTCGAAGAACTTCTCCCGCACCACCAGCGGGCCGTCGCCCTCCACCTCGAGACCGGGCGCGAGGGTGCGGAAGTCGCCCTGCTCGTCGGGGACGGGCGCGGGGGCCGGGGCGATGTTCACAATCCGAAAATCGCTGCCCCCCCGCATCATGGCGATGGCGCTGCAAAGCACGGCCACCGCTTCCTCGTCCAGCCCTTCGTCCCGTTCGTCGGGCGGGCCGCCGGGCGCAGCCGGGGCCGGCGCCGCGTCGCGCCTGTCCGCCGCAAGCCGCGAGCACAGGCGGATGCACCCCATCAGCGCCAGCAGCACCACAAAGGTGACGCCCATGCCCAGGGCGGCAACCTGCAATGCGCCCAGCAGTTTTTCGCCCGGCCCCATCTGCGCCAGGGCCGCGGCGTCCTTCAAGCGTTCAATCATGGCGTTCCCTCCCTTATCACAGCGGGATATTGCCGTGCTTTTTGGCGGGCAGCGCCTGGCGCTTGCCCAGGTTTGCCTCAATGGCGTTGATCACCCGCAGCCGCGTTTCGCAGGGCTCGATGATGTCGTCCACATAGCCGTTTTTGGCCGCAAAATCCGGGCCGGAGAACTTCTCCTCGTACTCCCGCACCTTTTCCCTGCGTTTTTCCGCCGGGTCGGCGGCGGCCTGGATCTCTTTTTTGAACACGATGTTGGCCGCCCCCTCGGCGCCCATCACCGCGATCTCGGCGGTGGGCCAGGCAAACACCGCGTCCGCGCCCAGCGCGCCGCAGCACATGCCGATGTACGCGCCGCCGTAGGCCTTGCGGGTGATCACCGTCACCTTGGGCACGGTGGCCTCGCTGTAGGCGTACAGCATTTTCGCCCCGTGCCGGATGATGCCCGCATGCTCCTGCGCGGTGCCGGGCAAAAAGCCGGGCACGTCCACCAGGGTCAAAAGCGGGGTGTTGAAGCTGTCGCACCGGCGGATGAACCGGGCCGCCTTGTCGCTGGCGTCCACATCCAGGCAGCCCGCGCCCACCTTGGGCTGGTTTGCCACCACGCCCACCGTGCGCCCGTTCAGCCGGCAGTACCCGGTCAGGATGTTGCGGGCAAAATCCGGCTGCAGCTCAAAAAAGCTGTCCTCGTCGGCCAGCGCCCGAATGACCTCGCGCATGTCGTAGCTCTTGCGGGGGCTGTCGGGCACGATGGAATCCAGCTCCGGGGCCAGCCGGTTGGGCTGGCAGGAGGGCGCAAGGGGCGCCTCCTCGGCGTTGTTGGAGGGCAGGTATCCCAAAAGCGTGCGGATCTGCGCCAGGCATTCCTCGTCCGAGGCGGCCCGCAGGTGGGCCACCCCGCTGGTGGCCGCGTGCACCGCCGCGCCGCCCAGCGCCTCGGCGCTCACCTGCTCGCCGGTCACCGAGCGGATCACGTCCGGCCCGGTGATGAACATGTTCCCGGTGCCCTCCACCATTAGCACAAAATCGGTGATGGCGGGGCTGTACACCGCGCCGCCCGCGCAGGGCCCCATGATCGCGCTGATCTGGGGCACCACGCCCGAGGCGATGGTGTTGCGGTAAAAAATCTTGCCAAAGCCGTTCAGCGAGTGGATGCCCTCCTGGATGCGGGCCCCGCCCGAATCCATCAGCCCCACAATGGGCGCGCCGTTCTGCAGCGCCGCGTCCTGCACCTTCACGATCTTTTCCGCGTGCGCCTCGCCCAGGCTCCCGCCCCGCACGGTAAAGTCCTGTGCGTAGGCGTACACCAGCCGGCCGGCCACCCGGCCGTAACCGGTCACCCCCCCGTCGGCGGGAGCCGCGGCTCCCGCCATTCCAAAATCGGTGCAGCGGTGGGCGCGGAACATGCCCGTTTCCACAAAGGTGCCCTCGTCGAACAGCCGCTCCAGCCGCTCGCGGGCTGTAAGCTTGTTCTTTTCATGCTGCGCGTCGATGCGTTCCCGGCCTCCGCCCGCGGCGATGGCCTGTTTTGCCTCGCGCAGCTCTTGGATGGTTTTCATGGCAGTTCCTTTCTGCAAGGGTGTGTGCGGCGCGTTACAGCTCGCACTGCATGGCCGCGCCGAACAGCTCCTCGTCGCTGGGCTTATCCTCGGCGCAGGGGCGCGCCACCCAGGTATTGTTCAAAAATTGCTTGTAGGTGATGTTTTCCGAGGCGCTGTTGCCGCCCCAGGTGCCGCACCCCAGCGAAAGGGTAAAGGGCATGCCGTTGGTAAAGCTGCCGCTGTTGGCAAGGCTGGTGGCCTGGTTCACCATCACCCGGCTGGTGTAGGTGCGCGCCGCCAGCTCCATCACCCGGTCCTCGCGCTTTGTGTGGATGCCGCAGCTGTGCCCCAGCCCGCTGAACCGGTGGCAGGCGTTCACGATCTCCACCGCCTCGTCGAACTGCCCGTAGCGGAACACGTTCAGCACCACGCACAGCTTTTCGCCGCCGAAGGGGTAGGCAAAGCTGCCGATCTCGTCCGGGCTGGCGGGGTTTTCCTGCACAATGAAGAACTCGGTGCCCTGGGGCATATCGGTAATGCCCGCCAGCTCCGCGATCCGTTCAGGGCTCGCGCCCGCAAAGCCCATCTTTCCGTTGTAATGGCCGGTGGGCAAAAACATCATCTGCCGCAGCTTTTCCTGGTCCTCGGGGGTGCACAGGTAGCCGTGCTTTGCCTGCAGCCGTTCCAGCACCTCGCCGTACACGGCGTCCTGCACCACGATGCTGTTGTCCGAGGAGCAGCTGGTGGCGTTGTCGAACACCTTGCTGGCGTAAATCTTGTCGCAGGCGTCCGCCAGGTCGGCGGTGTCGTCCACGATCACCACCGCGTTGCCCGCGCCCACGCCGTAGGCCGGCGTGCCGGAGGAATAAGCCGCCTTTACCAGGCCGCCGCCGCCGGTGGCCACCACCAGGTCGCACCGGGCCATCAGCTCGGCCGAGGCGCCCATGGTGGGCTCGTCGATGCTGAGCACCAGATCCTCGGGCGCGCCGAACTTTTTCAGCACCTTGCGCATCAGGTCACAGCAGAACTTGTTGGTGCCCGCGGTGCGGGGGTGGGGGCTGAAGATGATCGCGTCCCGGCAGATGATCGCGTCCATCGCCTTGATAAAGGGGGTTGCCTCGGGGTTGGTGCAGGGAATGATCGCCCCCACCACGCCCACGGGTTTCACCATGCGGGTCAGGCCCTTTTCCGGCCATTCCTCCACCACGCCCACGGTCTTTGCGTTCAGCAGGTCGCGCATGGTGCCGCGCATCTTGCTGTTCATCTTGGCCACCTTGGACTCGTATTTGCCCATGCGGGACTCGCGGGCCGCCATCTCGGCAATCGTCTCGGCATACTTCACGCCCATCCACCCGATGTGCCGCACAATCTCGCGCAGGGCCTCCTGGTCGGTGAACTGCTCTTCAAATTGTTTTTGTGCCGCGCGGGCGCGCTCCATCAGGCCCGCGATCACTTCTCTGTCCTTTTCGGTGATCTCGCTCATGGTACTACCTCCCAAATGATCTTCATTTGTTGGAAAACTTTTGAATTATCAAAAGTTACTTGTTGGTAATATCATAACTATATTCCACAACATTGTCAATACTTTTTCATTTTACATTCATTTTTTCTGCAAGAGCTCCGCGCTATCGCGCCATTTCTCCGGGGCAAAATACCGTTCTTGAAAACACGCGCGCGCTTTGTTACAATATAAAATAAACATTCATGTAAAAGCCGCGCCGGTTTTTTGGCCCGGCGGTAAGGAGCGCTCGTATGAACGACATTGTTTTCATCATCCTTCTCGTGCTGGCAGGGGTTCTGGCCTTCGCCCTCACGATCTATGTGATCAACCTGGTGCGCAAGGGCCGGGGCGGCTCTGCGCCTCAAAAAGAAAAAAAGCCCGGCAATCTGCCGGACGACGAGCACAAGGGCGCCGAGGCGGTGGTCCGCCAGCTGCGCCGGTATGCCGCCCTGCACGAATACAAGGTCGTGGCGCCTGTGGCGGTCACCGGCGTGCACGGCACCACCGATCTGGATGCGGTGCTGGTGGGCTGGTTCGGCGTGCTGGGGGTCAAATGCCTGGGGTACGGGGGCGAGGTGTACGGCAGCCCGGACGAAGCCGAGTGGGTGCAGACCGTGAACGGCGCCCGCCGCAAATTCAAAAATCCCATAGCCCGCTCAAAACAAAGCGGCCTTGTCCTGCGCGACGCGCTGTTTGCCGCCGGGCTCAAAAGCGTGCCGGTGGAAACGGTGGTGGTGTTCACCGGCAAGCGCGTGCAGCTGGCGCTGCCCCGCTCCACCGGGCACTACACCGAAAAGAGCTTTTCCGCCTACTTAAAATCCAGCCGGTTCGAGGAGGACAAAAAGATCCAGGTCGAGCCGGTGGCCGCGGCCTTCGTGCAGGGCTGACCCTTCTTTTCTTCCAATCGCACCAGTCACAAAAAGAGCGCGTTCCCCGCGGCACAAAGCCGCAGCGGGGAACGCGCTCTTCCTATCTGCCTGCCGCCGGCGCGGCGCCGGGCCGCTCAGCGGTAAATCTCAAAATAATCCACCTCGCAGCCGGTGAAGGCCACAAGCTCGGTGGACGCCGCTTTCCCGGCCGCCTCCACCGCCTTTTTAAATTCGCTTTTGCTCATTGCGCCGCTCTGCAGCGTCTCGCTCACCGTCCGGCGCACCCCGCTCTCCACGGCCTTGAAAAAGGCGTCCCGCTGGGCCACCGTCAGGGTGTTTGCGTCCAGCAGCCGGTAGGTGTAGGTATAATAGCCCTGGGCTCCGCCCACCACCACCTTGTCGCCGAACACATCCTCCTGCACATCCAGCGAAAGGTCATCCCTGCGCTCCGGGTCCACATCCCTTCCCCATGCCACCGAATTGGCCCGTGCGTCGTACTCGTTTTCGGCGGTGGGAACGGTGTCCCAGAAAAAGCTGTAATTGGGGTCGGTTTCTTCCAGGGTGGCCCGCACGATCTCATAGGCGTACATCAGGCCGTTCTCGTAGTCCTCCCGGAACTCGTCCTGCTGAAAGGCCGCGTGCACCCTGCGATTGAATTCCGCCACCGTCATGTTCTCGTAGTTTTCAAAGCGAAGCAGCTTTACCGCCAGATCGTACTGGGCGCGGGTGTATTTTTTCTCACCGTTCCAGCCGCTCTCCGCAATCCCGCTCTGCACAAGGGTGCTTTCCTTCTGCGGGTCCTCCTCGCCGAAGGGCTGGTCGTAATCATACGAAACCTCGCTCTGGCCGCCCCACACAAGGCCGCCCGTCCAGGCCTTCAGGCTGCGCTCCAGCTCCGCCTGCAGGGCCTTCTCCATCTTTTTTTCATCCTTCAGTGCCGCGGCGCCCTGCTTTTTCAAAAAGGTCTCGATCCCGGCCTCAATGCTGCGCAGCGCCTCATCCCGGCCGCCCACGGTCAGGGCCGCGCCGTTCTCCGGGTGATAGGTGAAGTCAAAATTCGCATACGCGCCGGTCAGCACCACATCGTCGCCGAACACGTCGCCGTGGGTCTCGTACCCGGCCCATCCGCTGTACCAGGGGTCCTGGTTGTGCGCACAGGCGTTGTAATGCTTTTTCTCGCAGGCCTGCCAGGTATTGTAGACCGTACTGCTGAAAAACCCCCAGTTCGGGTCGGTCTCGGGCAGGGTGTTCCACAGCCGCCGGAACGCCTCCTCCGCCTCGTGGTAGGCGGTTTCGTCCTCCACCTTCATCGCGGCCGCTTCAAACTGCTCCAGCGGCAGCTGCTCATACCCCTCGGTCTTCAGCGCCAGCATCCGGTCATAATCCGCCTGGGTGTACTTTTCCATCTTGTCGCTGCTGCCGCGCCAGTAATACCGCCGCCCGTTCCCGCCGGAAAACACCGCCGTGACGGGGGACCCGGCCGGCGCAGGGCTTTGCCCCGGCGCCTGGCCGCACCCGGCGCATCCCGCCGCCAGCGCCAGCGCCAGCAGCGCGGCCAGGGCCTTTTTAATCCGCTTCATTGCGAACTCCTCGCTTTCACTTTTAATCGTCGTTCAGTACTTCCAGGCCGTCGAGCTCATAGCCCACAAATTCGATCTTGCCGCTTGTCAGTTCTTTTCCCGCCTGCGCAAGGGCGCTTCGCAGGGCAGCCTCGTCGCCGCCCGCCTGCACCTGGGCCTCCAGGGTCTTCTGGGCGGCCTGCATGGCCTGCTGCAAAAACTGATCCCGCCCCGCCACGGTCAGGCCGTCCTGATCCAGAATGCGGTACGCAAAGCTGTAATCGGCCGTCACCTCGGCGCCCACCTGCCGGCCAAAGACCTCGCGCTTGCGGCTCACCGCTGCCCGGCCCCGGAACACCGGGTCGTTCCGCTTGCCGGAATACGCCTCATCCAGCCGGGCGATATACTCGTTCCAGGAGGCCTGCACCGTGTTGCGCAAAAACGCCTCGTTCGCGTCGCCCTCCGGCAGGAACGCCAGCACCCTCTCGTAAAGCTCCATCCCGTTCTCGTCCCCGGCGGTCAGGGCGGCGTTCACCGCCCGGTTGAACGCCGCAATGCTCATCTCCTCGTATCCCTTGCCCGGCAAAGCGGCCAGCAGCGCGTCGTACTCGGCCTTGGTGTAACCGTTCCACCAGCCGTCCGTGCCCGCCTGCACGGCGGTGCCCGCTTGGGCTGTCATGCCCGCCTGCACATCCCCCACCAGGGTCCTGATGCCGCCGGGCTGCACGCTTTCGGCCACCGCCTTTTGCTGGCGCGCCGGGGCCGAGGTTGCAAACACAACCGCCACCGCCGCCGCCAGCATAAGCCCCGCGCCCATGCCGAAAGCGGTCAGGGGCTTTGCCTTCATGATCGCGGTGATCCGCTCGGTGAGGGCGTTCTTGGAAAAGCTGCTGGTCAGGGGCGCAAAGCCGCCGTGCTGCTCTGCCATGCCCACCAGGGCCAGGGCATAGGGCGCGCGGGCGCCGCGGCCGTACTGCCGCACCACCGCCTCGTCACAGGCCAGCTCCAGATCCCGCCCCGCCAGCACGTACATGGCCCACACCAGGGGGTTGAACCAGTGCAGGCACAGCACCGCGGCCAGCAGCCATTTGGTCAGCGCGTCAAACCGGCGCACATGGGCCATCTCGTGGGCCAGCACAAAGGCAGCGGTCTGCTGGTCGCCGCCCTCCAGCGCGCTGGGCAGCAGGATCACCGGCCGCAGCACCCCGTAGGTCAGGGGCGAGGCGATCTGGTCCGACACCCGCACCTGCACCGGGCGGCGCAGACGGTTTTGCGCCATCCATTCCAGGATCGCGCCGTCGCTGGCCGGCAGCGAGGCCAGGTAATCCCGCCTTGCCCGCAGGTGCGCCGCCAGGAAGAACACCGCCAGCGCCAGGCCTCCCCCGATCCACAGCGCCGTCCAGGGAACGGCGGCCGCCCCGGCGCCGGTCAGGGCGGCGGCCTGTGCCCCGTCGGCGGCAAGCACCCCGGCCCGCTGCGGCAGCCCGGGCAGCCTGCCCGCCGCCGCCCAGATGCTGGCAGGGGAGGGCAGGCTCACCGGCAGCGCCAGCCGCGCCAGGGTCAGGGCCCACAGCGCCAGGAACATCGCCTTGGGCAGCCGGTTCATCGCCAGCGCCCGCACCAGGATCACCGCCAGGATCATCACGCCCCCATAGGCGCTCATTTCCAGCAAAGAGAGCATTGCGTTCACTCCAATTCCTCAATGAGTTTTTTCATGCGTTCGATCTCCTGGGCCGAGAGCTTTTTGCCCCCCAGCAGCGAGGCCACCAGCCGGTCGGCTGATCCCCCGTAATTGCGGCGGATCAGCTCGTCCGTTTCCTGCCGGCACACCTCGGCCCGGCTCACCAGCGCCCGGCAGCGAAAGCCGGGTTCCATGCGCTCCACCGCGCCCTTGGCCACGCATTTGCGCAGCACGGTGTAGGTGGTGGGCTTGCTCCAGCCCACGGTTTTTTCCAGTTCTTCGGCCAGCTCCTTGGCGCTCATTTCTCCCCCTTGCCACAGGCATTCCATGATCTTCCGCTCCGAGTCAAACAGCTTCACTTCCGGCATATCCCTTGCCCCTTTCTATTTTATCGCAGTAAAATAACAACTTCATTTTATTGCAGTAAAATAGATTTGTCAACCGCTTTCCGGAAAATTTTCAAAAAAGCGCAAAAAAACAGCGGCCCTGCCCTGCAAAACCGCTGTTTTTCCTTTGAATCGCTGCCCGCGGGGCAGGGGAGAGGGACCGCCGCCCTTTGCGCGCCGGTCCCGGGCAAAAAAACGCCCCGGCCCAACGGGCCGGGGAAAAGGCAAAAAAGTGCCCCCCGTGCTTGCGGATCACGGGGGGCGTTTAAGGGGTATCGCTTTGGTGTGAGGAGGAATCATGTACAGAACTTCGGTTGCGGCTCCTCTGTTCTGTGATTTTAGTATACCCGGAACTTGCGTAAGAAGTTTTAAAGCTCTGTTAACTTTCTGTGAATCTTAAAAAACAGCTTTCGCTTCGCCGCTGCTGTTTTTGGGCCCTGGTTTCACAGCCGCCCGTAAATGCCCCTTACGCTCACCTCGCCGGTAAACACGGCGGCCGTTCCCGCTTCGGTGCGCACCACCAGCCGCCCTTCTGCGTCCACCGCTTCGGCCACGCCGCGCCCGCCCTCAAATTCCACCGGGCGGCCCAGGTTGACGCACACCTTTTGATACTCCGGCCGGATCGCGGCAAATCCCCGGCTGCAAAACGCCTCCAGCGGTCCGCCGGGGGCAAAGCGCGCGCTCAGGGCCGCCGCCAGCCGCGCGGCGGCGTCCGGGGGCGGCGCGGCGCCCTCGCTTTCCAGGCTGGCGGCGTGGGGCAGGCCCGCCGCCTCAAAATACTGCCGGCTCTGCCGCAGGTTCACCCCAATGCCGCACACAATGCCGCCGGGCACCCCCTCGCACAAAATGCCCACCAGTTTTTTGCCGCCCAGCAAAAGGTCGTTGGGCCACTTCACCGCGCACGCCGCGCCGAATTCCACCCGCAGCGCGGCGGCTGTTTCCAGGCTCACCGCCAGCGGCAGGCAGGCTGGCTGGGCAAAGGGCCGCTTGAATACTACCGTATAATACAGCGCCTCGCCCGGCGCGTTCTGCCAGGCGCGGCCCAGCCGTCCGCGCCCCGCCGTCTGGGCGTCCGCCCACACCGCCGCGCCGTCCTCAAGGCCCGCAAAGCGCTCCTTGCACCAGGCGTTGGTGCTGCCCACCGTCTGCAAATGATACAGCGCCGGCTCAGTCGTACTCTTCAAATTCCGGCACCTCTCTGTGTTCCAGCTGGAACGCGCCGCCCCCCGGCAGGCTCAGCAGGCCGTAGGTGGCCTGCCCGTGCCGGGGCATCCCCGCGCTGCCGGGGTTAAACAGGGTCACGTCGCCGAACTGCTCCCGGGCGGGAATATGGGTGTGGCCGAACAGGGCAAGGTCCGCCCCCCGGTCCCGGGCAAGCCCTGCCAGCTGGTACAGATCGTACTTCACGCCGAACAGGTGCCCGTGGGTATAATAGACGCACACGCCTCCAAAGGCCGCCAGGCCGTCCACCGGCTCCAGCGCGCTGAAATCGCAGTTGCCCCGCACCGCATACACCGGCAGGCGGGGGCGCAGCCCCTCCACCACCTCCAGGTCCCGCAGCCCGTCCCCCAAAAAGATCAGCGCGTCCAGTTCTTTTTCCCTTGCCAGCACCCGCCGGTAGGCGCTCGCCATGCCGTGGGTGTCGCTCATGATCAGGATTCGTTTCATGTTTCGCCCTCCCTGGCAAGCAGCCGGTACACTTCGCTCTTGGAATAGGGGGTGCCCGCCGCGGCCTGCTTTGCCGCCGCCGTGGGCGAAAGCCCCTCTTCGATCAAGCGGCGGGCGCGCTGCGCCGCCTCCTGCAGGCTCACCGCCTCGGGCGCGGGGGCCGCCGCGCCCTCCATCACCAGCACATACTCCCCCCGGGGGGCGTTCTCCGCATAATGCGCCGCCGCCGCGCCCAGGGTGGTCTTGTCCACTTCCTCGTGCAGCTTGGTCAGCTCCCGCGCCAGGGTCACGCCCCGCTCGGGGCCAAACGCCGCGGCAAGGTCCGCCAGGGTGGCCCGCAGCTTGTGGGGGGCCTCGTAAAAGATCACGGTGCGCTCCTCGCCGGCCAGGGCGGCCAGCCGCTCCCTGCGCTGGCGCGCGTTCATGGGCAGGAAGCCCTCAAACACAAAGCGCCCGGTGGCCTGGCCGCTCACCGCCAGCGCGGTCACGCAGGCGCTGGGCCCCGGCACCGGCGCCACCCGGATGCCCCTTGCCAGCGCGTCCCGCACGATCACCTCGCCCGGGTCCGAGATGGCGGGCATGCCCGCGTCGCTGCACAGCGCGCAGCTCTCGCCCGCCTCGATGCGGCCCAAAATATAGTCTCCCCGCTCCTTCAGGTTGTGCTCATAATAGCTCACCATGGGCTTTTTGAGCCCCAGGTGGTTGAGCAGCTTTAAGGTGACCCGGGTGTCCTCGGCGGCAACAAAATCCGCGCTGCCAAAAGCCGCGGCCGCCCGGGGGGTCAGATCCTCCAGGTTCCCGATGGGGGTCCCCACGATGTACAGGGTGCCCTGCATGGCCCTTCACATCCCTTCCTTGTAAATCTTTTGCAGCTGGGCGCTGGGGCGGCCCGCCTCGTCCGCCATCAGGATATCCGGCTCAAAACGCAGGCCGGGCCGGCGGTTCTTCTGCGCCTCCAGCAAAAACAGCCAGGGCGCGCCGCCCGGCTCCTGCTTTGCAAAGGCGATCCGCTTGGGCTCCAGGCGCGCCGCGGCCAGCGCGGCGCACACCCGCGCCAGCTGGTCTGGCCGGTGGCACAGCGCAAAGCGCCCGCCGTCCCGCAAAAGGCGGGCTGCGGCGGCCGCCACCTGCTCCAGGTCATGGCTGGCCGCGCCCCGCCCCAGGAAATCCGACCGCCGGAAGGCCGAGCGGCGGGG
>ERZ857984.2358-NODE-2358-length-11797-cov-4.490717_pt1 | contig 11797 bp, 11 predicted proteins | sample MGYA00519914_ERZ857984 | MGnify/ENA primary metagenome ERZ857984 (study PRJEB31778, sample SAMEA3449417) | human gut metagenome | biome: human gut; feature: human-associated habitat; material: faeces | place: United Kingdom | collected 2010/2012 ... | reverse complement strand
GCCAGGGGGCAAAGCCTTCGGGCGCAGGCGCAGGGCCGTTCGGCGGGCCCACGGTAGGGCGGCCCGCGGCGCCCGTGCCGGCTGCCGGCGGCGCAAAGCGGGGATACCGGCCGGGAGATAAGGTGGAGCACAAGGTGTTTGGCCGGGGCGTGGTGCTCAAGGCCACCCCTGCGGCCGGGGATATGATTGTGGAGATCCAGTTTGAAAAAGCAGGTGTGAAAAAAACAATGGCGAATTATGCGCCGCTCACCCTGCTGGAAGAATGAACCAGGAGGAAGTGCCCAATGCTGAAGGTGAATCTGCTCGCATATACCCCCGAGCCGGAAAAGGTGGTGGCCGCGGCGGCAAAGCTGTGCTATTCCGGCGCGCAGATCGACGAGCTGCTGGCCGGCCTTACCCCGGAAAAAAGCCGGGAATTTGTGGAAAGGCTGGCCAAAATGGGCCACGAGAGCCCCACCGAACACGTGAGCTTCACCTTTGCCATTGAGGGGGTGTCGCGCAGTTTGCTGGCCCAGATCACCCGGCACCGCATTGCCAGCTACAGCGTGCAGAGCCAGCGCTATGTGCGCCTGGACGGGTTTGAATATGTAACGCCCCCCGAGGTGGCGGCGGACCCGGAAGCCAGCGCCGCTTTTGAGCAGGCGATGCGCGCGGAAAACGAGCAGTATGAGCGCATTGCGGCCCTGCTGAAAGAGGGGCATACCCGCAGGCTGATGCGGGAGGAAGGCCTGACCGAAGCCGCGGCGGCCAAAAAGGCCGAGAAGCTGGCCATTGAGGACGCGCGCTTTGTGCTGCCCAATGCCTGCGAGACCAAAATGATCGTGACCATGAATGCCCGCAGCCTGCACAACTTTTTCCGGCACAGATGCTGCTCCCGCGCACAGTGGGAGATCCGCGCCCTGGCCGACGAAATGCTGCGCCTGGTATACCCGGTGGCGCCGGCACTTTTTGCCGCGGCCGGGCCATCCTGCGTAAGGGGAGCCTGCCCGGAAGGGGCCATGAGCTGCGGCGACAGCGCCGGGATGCGGGCAAAGTATGCGAGCCTGAAAAAGGGGGCCCTGAACTGAGTGAAGGGAAAACTCATTGTGATTGAAGGGCTGGACGGCAGCGGAAAGGCCACCCAAGCAAAGCGGCTGGCGGGGGCGCTGGCCGCCGAAGGGCGAAAGGTGCGCCAGATCACATTCCCGGATTATGCCAGCGATTCGTCGGCCCTGGTCAAGATGTATCTTGGCGGGCGGTTCGGCACCCACCCGGACGATGTGAACGCCTACGCAGCCTCGGCTTTTTATTCGGTGGACCGGTTTGCCAGCTACAAGACCGACTGGGGCGCTTTTTACCGCGGGGGAGGCGTTGTGGTGGCCGACCGCTACACCACCAGCAATGCGGTGCACCAGTGCTCCAAGCTGCCGCCCGACCAGTGGGAGGCTTTTTTGGCTTGGCTGTTTGATTTTGAGTATACTAAGATTGGAATTCCATCGCCCGACCAGGTGGTTTATCTGGAGGTGGACCCGGCGGTGAGCCAGCGGCTTATGACCGGGCGCTACCAGGGCGACGAGGCCCGGAAGGATATCCACGAAAAAGACTTTGAGTACCTGGCACGCAGCCAGCGCGCGGCGGCCTGGTGCGCCGCGCACCTGGGCTGGGCCAGGGTGGCCTGCTGCCAGGGGGCAGAAATGCGCCCCATCGGGGCCATTCACGCCGATGTGCTCAAAGCGGTAAAGGAGAAGTTATGACCGAATTTCATCCCATCACGGCGCAGGACTTTGCCTGGGCCGCGCCGATCATGCGTTCCAGCGGCTATTTGTGCTGTGGCTACGCCTTTGTGACCCAGTTTATGTGGAGCCGCTCTTACAACACCCACATTGCCCGCTATGGCGACTGGGTGCTCGTTCGCAGCGATGTGGGCGATGCGTTCCATTACCTGTGGCCGGTGGGCCGGGGCGACGAGCGGGAGGCCATTGAGGAGCTGGTGCGCGACGCCGGGAGCCAGGGCAAGCCCATGGCCCTGTATTCCGTGTCGCTGGAGGCAAAGCACCAGCTGGAAGAGTGGTACCCCGGGCGGTTTGACATTCGGGCGGACCGGGCGGATTACGATTATATTTACGAGCAGAACGACCTGGCCGAACTGCCGGGAAAACGGTTTCAAAAAAAGCGCAACCATGTTTCCCGTTTTGTGAGGGAGAACCCGGACTGGCAGTTCCACCCCCTGACCGAGGCGGACCTGCCCGCCGTGCGCACCTTCAACGACGCCTGGAGCCAGCTGTATGAGAACAAAGACAACCCCGGCATCCAGGCCGAACACGAGGCCATTGAGCTGCTGTTTCAGAATTTTTCCCGCCTGGACCTGCGGGGCGGCTATGTTACCGCGGGGGGGCGCATTGTGGCGTTTTCGTTCGGCAGCCCCATCAACGACCGGGTGTTCGACACCCACGTGGAAAAGGCCCTGTATGATGTGGAGGGCGCCTATAACATCATCAACCGTGAGATGGCCCGCAATGTGTGCGCGGGTTTTCCGTTGATCAACCGGGAGGACGACGTGGGCGACGAGGGCCTGCGGGCGGCAAAGCTGTCGTATCACCCGGCCATTATTGAACCCAAATATCTGGCCGCGCTGAAGCCTTGAGCGGCCGCGCCCGCAGGGCGGGCGGCAGGGGGAGGGGAAAGCCCCCTGCGCATGCAGAATTCCGGGGAGGGGAAAGAGATGTTCCGCGCTGCACAACCTGCCGATCAGCCTGCGCTGGCGGCCTTGTTCGCCGACAGCTTCGGCGACCCGCCCGCCTTTGCGGGCGAAGTGATTGAAAAATTTGCCGGGCCCGGCAATGTGTTTTTGGCCGAAGTGGAGGGAAAGCCCGCGGCGCTGCTGTGCGCGGCGCCGGTGACGCTGGAGGGCCGGCCGGGCGTTTATTATTACGGCCTGTGCACCGCCCGGCAGGCCAGGGGAAACGGGCTGATGACCGGCCTGATGGACTGGGCGCGGCAGCAGCTGCGCCAGCGGGGCGCCGCCTTTGCGGTGCTGGTGCCGGCCGGGCCCGCGCTGTTCAGCTTTTATGCGGCCCGCGGCTTTGAAAAGGCCTTTGGCCTGCGGCGGCTGGAACGGCCCATCCGCAACAATCTTTGGGCGCAGGCGGATTTTGATTCCGTTACGGCAAAGGGCTGGGAAGCCCTGCGCCGCCGGTGGGCCCCCCAGAGTGTGATGCTGAACGGGGCCGGGTATATCATGGCGCTCACCGACCTGTATTCCGGCGGTGTGACCACGGTGGAAACAGACGAGGGTTACGGCTTTTATTTCCAGCAGGGGGACACCCTGCGCTTTGTGGAATTGTTCGCCGAGGGCGACCGGGCGGCGGAAAAGCTGATGGAGGCCGCGCGGCAAAAAACCGGGGCCGGGCGGGCCGTGATCACCCTGGGGCAGGGGCAGAACCTGTTTTTGGGCGAGGGCGCCCCGCAGGATTACGGAATGATTGATTTTTGGGGGCAGCCGTTCGACGTGCGGGACGCCTACATGCGCCTGATGCTGGACGGAGATCAATAAAATAGAAAAACAGGACCGCAGAAATGCAAAAAAGCAGGAAGGGAACATAATATGGCTAAATATCGCTATCAGGAGTATGAGGACGAAGCGCCCCGCAAGCGGCGCAAGGGGCCAAACGGCTGTTTGATCCTGGTGGCGCTTTTTGTGGCGCTGCTGATCGGGCTGGGGGTATGGGGCGTTTCGATCATCAACGAGATCACCGGGAGCGACGAGCCGGGCGAAGAGGTAACGGTGAGCATTGCGCAGGGGGAAGGGCCCACCTCCATTGCCGAGACCCTGGCCGAGGCGGGGGTCATCAAGCAGCCCACGGTGTTCCGGTATTACCTGCGCTACAAGGGGGCCGCAGGCAATTTGCAGTATGGCGAGTTTGTGCTGCAAAAGGGCCAGAGCTACGACGATATCATTGAAACCCTGAGCCAGTACGTGCGCCGCGCCACCGTGACGGTCACCTTCCCGGAGGGCATCACCGCCATTCGGTTTGCCGAGCTGATGGAAGAGAACGGCCTGTGCACAAGGGATGAGTTTTTAGAGGTCGCCAACAACGGGGATTTCAGCCAGTACGATTTCTGGAACGCCATCCCGGAGGATCCGGACCGGTTTATGAAGTGTGAAGGATACCTGTTCCCGGACACCTATGAGTTTTTTGAGGACGATACGGTGTACAATTATGTGAACACCTTCTACGCGGAATTTGACAAAAAGATGACCCCTGAAATGCGCCAGCGCGCCGCCGACCTGGGCTTTACGCTGGAGCAGGCCGTCACCCTGGCGAGTTTTGTGCAGGAGGAGGCGGGCAATGCCGAGGACGCCCGCGTGTCGGCCGTGTTCCACAACCGGCTGGCCGAGGGTTCGCCCTTCCCGCGGCTGGAAAGCAACGTGAGCAGCTACGTGCAGAACCCGAACGACAATAACTATATCTACAACTGGATCGCCCCCTATTACGGCGGGTGGGACAACATTCCCCAAAACATCTACAACGCCTACAACACCTACGAGCGCGCGGGGCTGCCGGCGGGCCCGGTGTCGAACCCGGGCAGCGACGCCCTTCAGGCGGCGCTGTACCCGGATCAGGAATACCTGGAGGAAAAGTATTACTTCTTTGTGACCGATAAAAACGGAAAATACTACTACGCAAAAACAGTGAACGAACACCAGAACAACGTGAACACGGCGTTTTCGGTGAAATGAGCTTCGAATAAAAAACCGCGCGGCCTTCAAGCTTTATGGTTGAAGGCCGCGCGGTTTTTTTGCTGCGGGGGTCAATCGTGGCGCACAAGCGCATCGTGCTCGGGGTTTACCAGATAAACGCCGTTGTGCACCTTCAGGCTTTTGGCGTACTCGCGCGGGTACATGCCGGTGCAGCGCTTAAAGGCGGTGGAAAAATAGTTCAGGTTACAGAAATTAAGCCGCACAGCGATCTGCGTGAAAGACAGATCGTCGAAACGGATCATATGCTTTGCAGCCTCGATTTTCAGGCGGTTAAAATAGGGTACCACAGAACTGCCCGTGTAGGCGCGGAAGGTGGTGGAGAGGGTTGTTTTGGAGCAGCCAAGCGCGGTGCACAGCTCGGGGATGGAGAGGGGGTCCATCAAATGAGCGGCCAGATAGTCCACCGCGCGCTGGCCGAGCTGTTCCGTGCGGCTGCGGGCCGTGGCGCTGGCTGGCTGCTGGCTCAAAGGCCGGCCGCCCGCCTCCAGCGCGCAGAGCAAAAGAAAGCTTTCCAGGGCGTTTGTGAAAAGCTGCTCCTGAATGCCGTTCACATCGGCCTTTTTTACCAGGTACAGCAGGTCGTGCGCGTCCACCACCGAGGAAAAAAGGTCGGTGGCATACTTGAGCGCCTGGGACAAGGCGCGGCGGCGCACATCGTCCAGCGTGAGGGTGCGGTGTGCCAGCGGCGCCAGAACAGAGGAACTGCAATGGAACGAAACGATACACAGGGAGGTTGCGTATTCCGGGCTTGCGATGTGCCGGTGATATTCCATGGGCGGGTGAAAGGTGATCTGCCCCTGGGCCAGCGGATAGGTGCGCCGGCTGGTTTCCACATGCAGGTGGCCGCGGTCCACATAAACAAACTCCCAGAAATCGTGGGTTTCGCCGCAGGAAACGAAGTCCCGCGTGAGATCGCTGTAAAAGGCGCTTACAACCCGTTCAATGTGCAGGGGGTGGGAAAGGGTCTGTGCCAAAAAGCGCTTTTCTTCCATATGCCGCAGCCTCTCTTTCATCCGGGATCTGCTTCCATTATAGCATGCTGAACAATTTTGTAAATTGGCCGCACAAAATTATATAGAATGCAGGAAAGGTTTGTGATAAATTGGATGCATACAAACAGAAGGCATAAAACATATACGATTTATGTAGTTAAATTTGTGTGTATTGCGCAGATTGCTTTGTTTTGCCTTTTTTGGGAACGAACAATTTTATAGCTGAAAACCCGTGCAAAAAGCGACGAAAGGATGATCTGACCATGCAAAAAACCGAAGCTGCGCCCCGGCAGAACACCGAGATGCGAACAAGGCTGCTGGGCCTTACCAAGGATTACTCCTCCATCATTGCCATTTTGGTAATGGGGGCGGTGTTCACGGTGGCGTCGCCCTATTTTCTGACCGCGCAGAACCTGACCAATATTTTGCTGCAGTGCGCGGCGCTGTCGATCGCGGCCATTGGGCAGGCGCTCATTGTGATCAGCGGAAACCTGGATCTGTCGCTGGGGCAGTGCGTGTGCTTCAGCAGCGTGGTGGGCGCATATTTGATGAAGTTTGTGGGCGTGAACCCGTGGGTGGCAATTCTGTGCGCGCTGCTGGTGGGGTGCTGCGTGGGCCTGTGCAACGGTGTTCTGGTGGCTTATATCGGGCTGCCGGCCTTCATTGCCACGCTGGGCATGCAGATGATCTGCCAAAGTTTCGCAAAAATCATTACCAATGCAACGCCCATTGCACGGCTGCCGGAATCCATTGCCTTTTTGGGGAGGGGTTACCTTGGGCCGCTGCCCATCTGCGTGCTTATTATGCTGGCGCTTTACGCGCTGATGCAGTTTGTTTCGGTAAAAACGCGGTTCGGGCGCAATGTGTTCGCCATTGGCGGCGGCAGCGAGGCGGCCTATTTTGCGGGAATCCCCACCAAAAAATATTTGTGCGCCACATACGTGGTGGGCGGCGCGCTGGCGGCGGTGGCGGGGGTGCTGCTTATGTCGCGGCTGGACTCGGTTTCGATCACCAACGGCAACCAGTATGAATTCGATACGCTGATCGCCTGCGTGATCGGCGGGCTGTCCACCACCGGGGGCAAGGGCAAGATCGTTGGGGTGCTGTTTGGGACCATTTTCCTGATCATGTTCTTTAACGGGATGACCATGCTGGACGTGGACCCTTTCTACCAGAACGCCATCAAGGGCGGGGTGCTGATCGTGGCCATCACCGCGGACGTGCTGCGCAATAAAAAGCGCAACTGACGGAGGGCGGAACAATGAGCGAAAACGCGATTTTGAGCGTGCGGGGCGTGACCAAAATGTTCCCGGGCGTGAAGGCGCTGGATGAGGTATCCTTTGAAGTGAACCGCGGCACGATCCATGCGCTCGTGGGCGAAAACGGGGCCGGAAAGTCCACCCTGATCAAAATACTGGCCGGTATTTACCGCGACTACCAGGGCGAGGTGCTGCTGGACGGGAAAAGGCTTACCCTGCGCAGCCCGGCCGACGCCCAGGCGCATGGAATCAGCGTGGTGCATCAGGAGCTGAAGCTGTGCGAAACCCTGTCGATCACCGAGAACATCTTTTTGGGAAACCTGCTCTACAAAGGGCCGCTGGTGGACTGGGGGGCAATGAACCGGAAGGCGGCGGCCATGCTGGCGGAGCTTGGCATGAACCTGAAAGAGACCCGCCTGGTGGATACCCTGTCGGTGGCGCAAAAGCAGGCGGTGGAAATTTGTAAAGCGGTAAACCACGACTGCAAGCTGCTGATTATGGACGAGCCCTCGGCCACCCTGACGGACAAAGAGCTGAAAATGATGTTTGTGGTAATGCGGCGCCTGGTGGAGCGGGGCGTGACCATTATTTATATTTCTCACCGCATGGAAGAGATTTTTGATCTGGCCAGCGAGATCACCGTGCTGCGGGATGGAAGGTTTGTAAAAACGCTGCCCACAGCAGGCTGTACCCGGGAGGAGCTCATTCGTTTGATGGTGGGCCGCACGCTGGAAAACGAGTATCCCAAAGCGCAGGTGGCGCTTGGGCCGCCGGTGCTGGAAGCGCGGGGGCTGTGCCAAAAAGGCGTTTTTGAGGATATTTCCTTTACACTGCACCGGGGTGAGATATTGGGCTTTTCGGGCTTGGTGGGAGCGGGGCGCACCGAGGTGATGCTGGCGATGGTGGGGCTTACGCGCCTTTCGGGGGGCGAGGTGCTGCGCGAGGGCAGGCCGGTACGGTACAAAAGGTTCCGGCGGGCCATCCGCGGCGGGCTGGGGCTGATCCCCGAAGACCGCAAACGGCAGGGCCTGGTGCAGATTGACACGGTGAGCGAAAACATCTGTATGAGCAGCCTGAAAAAGGTGATGAGGGGCTTTTTGCTGAACCAGCGGCTGGAACGGCAGTATGCCCAAAAATACATCAAAGCGCTCTCGATTGCAACACCGGGGCCCACCACCGAGGTGCAGTACCTGAGCGGCGGCAACCAACAGAAGGTGGTAATTGCCAAGTGGCTTATGGCCGACAGCGATATCCTTATTATGGACGAGCCCACCCGCGGCATCGACGTGGGGGCCAAGAGCGAGATCTACCGCCTGATGGGCGAGCTGGTGGCGCAGGGCAAATCCATTTTGATGATCAGCAGCGAGATGCCGGAGCTTTTGGGCATGTGCGACAATGTGGTGGTGATGTATGAGGGGCGCAAGGTGGGCCAGCTCTCGCGCGCAGAGGCGTCGCAGGAGGCCATTATGGCCCTGTGCGTATAGCGGAAGGAGCGCCCAAAAAAGGTGAACGGCAGGGCGATTGCCCTGTGAAACACAATAACGAACGGAGGAAAACGATGAAAAAGAGATTGGCATTGGTGCTTGTGGCTGCGTTTGCGTGCAGCCTGCTGGCGGGCTGCGGGCAGCCGCCCGCTTCCACTCCGGCGCAGCAGCCTGCGCCCGCTTCCGGCGGGGCGGCGTCCACACCGGAAAAACAGGCGCTGCGCATCGGCGTGTGCCTGTTTACAAAAAACGACGAGTGGCTGGCGGACATTGCAGACCAGTTTGAAAAACAGTGCGCGGCCAAGGGCTATGAGGTGAACATCCAGGACGGCAACCAGGAAAACGAAAAACAGGTGCAGCAAATCGAAAACTTTATTGCCAAACAGTACGACGCCATTGTGCTGTCGGCTGCCGATGTGGAGGGGATTCTGCCTGCCATTGACAAGTGCCAGGAGGCGGGGATTCCGGTGGTGGCGATCGACACCCCCATCGACCACCCCTGGATCTCGACCTGCATTTCCTGGGATAACGCCAAGAGCGGCCAGATGCTGGGCGAGTATGCGCTGAAGTACATCCAGGAGAACCTGAAGGACAAGGAGTCCATCAACCTGATCATGCTGGACGGCACGGGCTACCCGCACCTGGAAAAGCGCGACGAGGGCTTTTTGAAAGCGCTGGAGGGCGTTGAGAACCTGAACCTCATTGCCCGGCAGTGCACCAATGCAAACCGCGAGCTTTCGGCCAATGTGATCAACAACAACATCGCCAAAGGCATCGACATTGTGTACGGCGTTGTGGACAACCATGCGTGGGGCGCGGTGACCGCGCTGCAGGAGGCGAAGGCGGAGAAGTGCGCGGTGCTTTCCTGCGGCGGGTTTGGCGAGGAACCCTTTACCGCCCTGGAAAACGACGACCCCTATTATAAGGCGATCATTGTGGTTCCGCCGGCCAATGTGGTGAGCGAATCGCTGGCCGCTGTGGAGAAGGTCCTGGCGGGCGAAGCTGTGGAGCCCATTACCAACATCGAGATCGGCCTTGCGACCCACGAGAACGTAAAGGACTTTATGGAATAAAACGCAGCGGCCTGCCCGGCAGCACAGCGCAGGGGCAGAAAAGCGGCAGAGCGGAAGAAGGAACGATATGACATACCTGTGCGCGTCGGTCAACTCATGGAGCCTGGGCATAAAAACGAACGTGCGCCTGCTGCTGCCGGACCTGGAACCGGGGCAGGCGCCGCCCCCCGAAGGCTATGCGGTGCTTTATCTGCTGCACGGCTACACGGGCGACGGCGGCGACTGGATGCGCCTGTCGCGCCTGGAACGGTACCTGGAGAACAAACAGGCGGTGGCGGTGATGCCGGACGGAGGCAAGGGCTTTTATACCGACACCTGTTCCGGCGATGCGTACTGGACCTACCTTTCCCAGGAGCTGCCCCAGTTCATAGAAACGAATTTTGCCGTGTCCAACAGGCGGGAACGCACCTTTGCGGCAGGCCTGTCGATGGGAGGGTACGGCGCACTAAAGCTGGCGCTGCGCCGGCCGGAGCGCTACGCCGCGGCCGCAAGCTTTTCGGGGGTGGTGGACGTGGCCGATACCATGGAGCTGATCAGGGAGGTGCCGGGGCTGATCCCCCATTGCCATGTGCCGCCGAATTTTGGGGCGATCTTTGGCTCAAGGGAACAGGTCTGCGGCACGGAAAACGATCTGACGGCGCTGCTGAACGCCATACCGCCGCAGGACTGCCCGGCGCTGCAGCTTTACTGCGGCGCAGCGGACGCATTGCTTGCCTCGAACGAGCGCTTTGCCGCAGCGGCCCGCCTTCGGGGGCTGCCCTGCCGGTTCGAGCGCCTGCCGGGCGGGCATGAGTGGGGATTCTGGGATGAGGCGCTGGGCAAAACCATAAAAAAATGGCCGCTGGGCGGCTGAGGACCGCCGGAAGGCAGCATAGGGCGGCGCTGGGGCAAAGGGCTCCGGCGCCGCCCTATGCTGCCCGGCACGTGGGCCGCGCTTGCAAAGGAAGGCCGGGTGCATTACAATAAACAAGAACGGCGGGCAAGGAATGCTGAAACAGCGCCGGCAAAGGAGAAAACAAAGATGCTGCCTATCCCCGAGCTTTTGGCCCCCGCGGGGGACCTGGAACGGCTGGAATATGCCCTGCGCTACGGCGCGGACGCGGTGTATGCGGGCCTGACCGAATTTGGAATGCGCGCGGCGCCCGATAATTTTACCCCGGAGCAGCTTGCCCAGGGGGCGGCTTTGTGCCACGCCCGTGGGAAAAAGCTGTATCTCACACTGAACACCCTGCCCACGAACCGGGACCTGGAACGGCTGCCCGCGGCCATCCGCGAGGCGTGGGCCGCCGGGGCGGACGCTTTTATTGTGGCGGACCTGGGCGTTTTGGCGCTGGTAAAGCAGCATGCGCCCGGCGCGGAGGTCCATCTTTCCACCCAGGCGGGCATTACCAACTGGGCCGCCGCCAGGGCGGCCTTTGAGCTGGGGGCAAAGCGGGTGGTGCTGGCCCGGGAGCTGAGCCTTGCCGACATTGCCGAGATCCGGCAAAAGGCGCCGGCGGAATTGGAGCTGGAGGCCTTTGTGCACGGGGCGATGTGCATGAGCGTGTTCTTGTACACCTTCATGCTGCCATCGGCCTCGCGAATGCTGTTGCGCAGGTTCTGGATCTCCTTCACGGTCAGACCGCGGTAGTCCACAACCCAGACAGCGCTCACGTCGGTCAGATCCTCCTTGATGCTGGCGAGCATCTCCTTGTTCTGAGCGTTGGGCATGTTTGCACCTCCTTTTCCCGAACTCGGGTTCCGCCCCTTTGCGGGTGGGATCGTGCCCGGAAAATGGAAACGACCCCCGCCGTCCAAGACAGCGGGGGTCGCCAAGCGCGAAACTGACAACCACCTCGGCGGGCCGCGCATCGCGCGATTAAACCTTGCGGTGCCTGCTGTCTTCGGCAGCGGAACTATTTGCCTTACACCGCCTTCGAAAAGGCAGCTGCTATATTTTGCCAGCTTCCGCCGCCATGTCAAGCCGAAACGGCCGCGCCCTCACGCAAGCCGCACAAAAGACACGATACGAAGAGGGACGGCCGCTTCTTCGCATTTGCCCAATGCGAAGAAGCGGCCGTCCCCACGTTGCGTCGCCGGCTTGATGGCAGAACCCATCGAGCCGGCGACGCTGCAGTCAGCTAGGCGGTTTGCCCGGACGGCTCACCGTCCGTTTCGCCGGTTGCGTCCTGTGCCGCGTCCGGCGCCGTCGACGCCTCATCCTGCGTCGTTTCCTCGCCACCGATCGACTGGGCCGTCGACACCGGAT
>ERZ857984.2357-NODE-2357-length-11802-cov-5.548736_pt1 | contig 11802 bp, 11 predicted proteins | sample MGYA00519914_ERZ857984 | MGnify/ENA primary metagenome ERZ857984 (study PRJEB31778, sample SAMEA3449417) | human gut metagenome | biome: human gut; feature: human-associated habitat; material: faeces | place: United Kingdom | collected 2010/2012 ... | reverse complement strand
GGAAGGCCGAGCCGCCCGCGGAGACCGCCATCGTCGGCACGGGGCCGCCGTTGTCCTTGGGCGAGGCGGTGAGGAACATCGGGTCGCCGGTGAAGATGTCGGAAGAGGTGATCGTGGCCTTTCCATTTACGCCGCCAGTTTTTATTACGCAGTTGGATATCACAGCGGAGTCCGACGTTCCTCCTGTTACAGATATTTCACTGCCAGAAGCTGCTTTGTCATCCCAAAAAATTGAGTTGATTATCGTGGATGTCGCTCTTTCCGTATATACTGCTCCGCCGGCACTGACGGCACTGTTGCCGCTGAAAGTACAGCCAGTCAGCGCCAGATTGGACGTTGCGTAGGCATATATAGCTCCTCCTTGATAAGAGGCCTTATTTTCAATAAAAGTGCAGTTTGTGATGGCAGGCGTATCTAGCGTATTAATAAATATCGCGCCGCCGCCGAGATATGTTGAGGTTGAAATATTTTTCGTAAATTCACTGCCTGAAATCACAGAACATGCCTGAAAACTATCGGTTACCGCACTGCCCTCAGAAGACTCGTTTTCGATAAAACGACACCTTTCGATCACCGAGCGACAGCCGTCGCCGCTGTTATGTATTCCCGCGCTGGTACTTTCGGCGGTGTTCTTCTTGAATACACACTCAGCAAAACGTGGAGAAAGAGGGCCGCTTTCCTCCCCATCATCAACGTTATAGACAGCCCCGCCGGTATTGGCTTCAAAAGTACACTTATATACGTATGGGCTGCTGCCATAATAATTAAGCATCGCGCCTCCGGCGTCGGAGGTGTTGTCTTTAAAAATACAATTGGCGACTAACGGGCTGGAGCTGATATTGAACATGCCTCCGCCAAAAATATCCCCTATGTTTGTCCCCTTGCCGCCCGTGATCGTGAAACCGTCGAGCACGGTGTCCGCCGAGGTCGCGTCCTTGCCGCCGGTGACGATGCTGATGGACGCGCCAGTCGCCGCCGTCAGCGTGGTGACGTTCGTCTTGATGTCGCGCGCGTCGATATCCGTCTCCGTCCCCGCGAAGCCGCCGTAGAGCTTGACGCCCTTCGGCAGAGGCAGCGTCTCGCTCTGCGCGTATGTGCCCTTGGCTACGTAGAAATTGTAGTTTTTACCGCTGTTTTGCGTATTTATCCATTTGAGCATCGCGCTGAAATCCGCGCCGCCCATCGCGTTCGCCCACGATGAGCCGTTGCCCGTGCCGTCGGGTTTGACGTATACGACCGGCAGATATGGCCAGCCCTCGCCGACGCGCAGCGTCATATTTTCCGTGGTGTGCTGGGACTGCGTTGCGCTCGCGAGCAGCGATGTGGTGAACTCCGCCGTCGCGCTGACCGTATAGTCGCCGCTGGTCGTCATCGTCGCAGTGACAGATTTGTTGACGTCCGCGCTGAGCGTGAGGCCGGTATCCGGCGAGACGTCATAGCTGACCTCCGTCACCGCGCCCGCCTCTACGCCGGGCCAGCTGCGGAAGAGCGTCTTCGTCCTGCCTGCCGGTATCATGGCGGAGGCGGGGTCCGGTGCGTAGGTGGCGGCGAGAGCGCCGTAATTGTCCGCCGAGGCGGCCATCGCCGCGGTGAATTTCCCCTCATCGTCGTCGTCGCCCGCCGCCTTGAGGCCGGCGTTCACGGAGCCGCTCTCGTACCAGAGGCAGTTGGAGAGAGTGGCGTGCCATTCTTTTTCCCTATTAGGTCCCGGAGAAGAAGCCCCGCCCACGATCGCGCCCGTATTCACACTGCCGCTCACGCCGCCCACGGAGGCGCAGGAGGCGACGGTGGACGTTCCATCATCATGGCGGCCCAATATGCCGCCGGCATCGCCGCTATAGACCTGTCCCATGTTCGTGCAGAGCTTCGCCGTTATTCCGCTGTAGTACCCGACGATGCCGCCGGCGTTGGCGCCGTCGTTCTCCGCCCTGACGTCGCCGCGGTTCAGGCAGTTCACAACACCCGCGTCGCTGCCGTAGCCGGCTATACCGCCGATGCCGCTGTTCCCACTGCCGCCGCCCGTGACCGCGCCGGCGTTCGCGCAGTCTTTAACGTCGGCGTGGGACAGCCAGCCGGCGATGCCGCCGATGTTGGAACCGCTGCCGGATACCGCGCCGCCGTTGACGCAGCCGGAGACAGAGGCGTTACCTTGCGAGACCTCGACGACACCGGCAATGCCGCCGACATAGGAATCGCCGCTGACGGCGGCATCGCTCACGCAGTTGATTATCGTGCTGCCTGGATTTTCGCCGCCAGCGTATCCCACGACCGCGCCGGTACGGTCGCCGCCGCTGACGGAGCCGGAGACGGAGAGGTCCTTGACCGTCGCGTTCCAGATATAGCCGAAAAGGCCCTGGTAGTTTTCGTCCGTTTTGATATAAAGCCCCGTCACCGCGCGGCCGCCGCCGTCGAATGTGCCGTGGAAGGGTTTGGGGGGCTTGGAGAGCTCGGCTTTACCGATCGGCGTCCAGCTCTCGGCGCCGCCGAGGTCGATGTCGGCGGTGAGGTGGATCGTCTTGCCTTCGAATCTTTCAGTGCCGGCGTTGACGAGCTGCGCGAGCCCCGCGAGGTCCGCCGATGTGGAGATGTAGAAGTCGTTGACACTCTTGTCTTTTGTATACCACTCCGTGTTCGCGGCGCCGCCCCAATAGTCCTCCGCGCGCGAGGGCGCGAGGTACAGCCCCGCCAGCGCCGCCGCGCAGATAAGCGCGAGCAGCGGCAGGCAGAAGCGCCTCGCGCCGCCGCCCTCCCGGGGCGAAAACCCCAATTGTTGAATGATCTGCCTGATGAATCGCATTTATAATATCCTCCCTTTACTTAATTACGATGATTCCGTCCGCGGAGGGGCACAAGGCCGCCTCCGCACCCCGATTATGAGCGCGGGGCCGCTTTTTTCAAGCCTGTCAAGGGCAAATGGCGCGCGAATGTACATTTTTACCCCTCGAATGTACAAACGGGATGTATAATAATTACGGGCGGCACGGACGCCGCAATTTTTGTTTATGGGAGCCGATGCATGAGGATCGCCGTTGTTGACGACCGCGCCGACGAGCGCGCGGAGATCGTTTCTTTAATAGAGGAGTATCTGGCGCGCGTGGGCGTGACGGGAGCCGTCTGCCGCGAGTTCGCCTCGGCGGAGGAGTTTGCCGCCGCGCTGGACGGGATTTGCGCAGCCCAGTGAGCGGCGCCATCCTGCCGGGGAATGCAGAGAGGATACGCCTGCGATCCGATGCGGGGTGAGGACAAAATCGCGTTGCCTGTGGACGCTTTGCAGCATGCCGACAAATCGAGCAAGGTCGAAGCGCGGGCACAAAACGGTCCTGACGCGTAGGCTAAACAAAGGCGGCCGGAGGGAAAAACCCTCGTGGCCGCCTTTGCATATTCTTTTCCCTGCGCTGCGTTTACGCCCCAATCGCACGCACTGCGTCATCAATCATGGCGGCGCATTTTTCGATCTGCGGCAGGTCCGCCTCCGAAATGGGGGAGAGCGGCGCGCGCACACTGCCCAGCAGCAGGCCCTCGCGCTTCTCAAGCACCTTCTTCATCACGGCGTAGAGGTTGCCGTGGCAGGCGCACAGCTGGGCGATGATGTCGTTGGCCGCATACTGTATCTTGCGGGCTTCCTCCAGCCTGCCTTCACGGATCAGCCGGTCCATGGTCAGAAACAGTTCGGGCATCACCGCGTAGGTGCCGCCGATGCCGCCGTCGGCGCCGATCGCCCGTCCCGCGACAAACTGTTCGTCCGGCCCGTTGAAGACCACGAAGTTCTCCCCGCCTTCAGCCTTGAATATCTGGATGTCCTGCGTTGGCATGGAGGAGTTTTTCACACCGATCACGCGCGGGTTTTTGCGCATCTCATGCAGCAGCGGCACGCTCAGCGCTACGCCCGCCAGCTGGGGAATGTTGTAGATGATGAAGTCCGTATGCGGCGCGGCGGCGGAAATGGCGTTCCAGTAGGCCGCAATGGCATGGTCCGGGAGATGAAAATAAATGGGCGGGATGCTGGCGATGGCGTCCACGCCCAGTCCTTCGGCATGGGCGGCAAGCTGGCAGCTTTCGTGGGTGTTGTTGCAGGCCACATGCGCAATGATGGTACATTCGCCCTTCACCTCGGCCATGACGGCTTCGAGGATGGCCATGCGCTCTTCTTTCTCCAGATAGATGCATTCGCCCGAGGAGCCGCCCACGTACAGCCCCTTGACGCCCTTGTTGACCAGATGCCGCGCCAGCCTGCGCGTGCGCTCCACGCTCACCTGTCCCGCTTCGTCGTAGCAGGCATAGAAGGCGGGGATGACGCCCCGGTATCTTTCAATGTCCATGGCTTGTTGCCCCCTTTATTGGTCGGTATCAGCCCTTTACCGCGCCCATGGTGATGCCGCGGGTAAAGAACTTCTGGAACATCAGGAAAATCAGAATGATCGGTACGCTGCCCAGCGCCGCTCCGGCCATGATCAGGCCGTAATCGGTGCTCAGCTCGCTTTGCAGCTTGGCAATGCCCAGAGAGATGGTCAGCACATCCATGTCGTTGAGCATGATGAGCTGGAGGAAGTAGTCGTTCCAGGCGGTGATGAAGGTGAAGATCGCCAGCGCCCCGACGCCGGGCTTGATCATGGGAAAGACGATGTTGACGAAGGTCCTTGCCTCGCCCGCGCCGTCGATGCGCGCCGCCTCCAGCATTTCGCCCGGGATGTTTTCGGAAAACTGCTTCATCAGGAACACGCCGAAGGGCCAGCCCACCGTGGGGAAGATGACCGCCCACAGGGTGTTGTGCAGGTTCAGGAACGCCATTTCCTTGAGCAGCGGGATCAATATCACCTGCTTGGGAAGCGCCATGGCGCACACAAACACGCTGAAGAGCACCACCCGGCCCGTAAAGCGCTTCTTGGCCAGCGCATAACCGCCCATGGCGGCGGCCACGCAGGTGAGCAGCATGCTCATGACGCACATGAACACGGTGTTGAACATCCAGATCCCAGCGGGACGCTCAAACAGGCGCGTGTAATTGTCTGTTGTAGGGTTTACGGGAAACCAGACGGGCGTGGCGCTGTTGATGGTGCGCGCGTCCTTGAAGGACCCGGTGATGATCCAGTACAGCGGGAAGATCATCAACACCGCCAGCACGACCAGCAGGAGGACGCTGATCACCCTGTAGGGAGTGGTCTTTTGAACGCTGTGATCCATTCTGCTTCCTCCCTTACTGATCGCTCTTGGCCAGACGGAATTGCAGCGCGCTGAACACCGCGATGATGATGGCCAGGATCACGCCCATGGCGCTGCCGTAGCCATAGCGCTGCAGCTTGAAGGCTTCGTAGTAGATGTAGTACATGATGGTGCTGGTCGCGTAGTTGGGGCCGCCCGAGGTCAGCAGCTGAATCAGCGCGAAGCACTGGAAGCTGTTGATGGTGGTGATGACCAGGATGTAGAGCGTGGTGGGCATGATCTGCGGCCACTTGATGCGCCAGAACACCTGCATGTTGGTCGCGCCGTCCACCTCGGCGGCTTCCACCAGCGAATGGTCCACATTGCTCAGCGCCGAGACGTAGAGCACGATGGGCTGGCCGATGGACGTGGTGAAGAGAATCAGGATGATGCACCACAGCGCCGTGTCGGGCGAACCCAGCCAGTTGAGGTTGCGCGAGAGGATGCCCAGCTCCTTAAAGACGTAGTTGAGCAGGCCGTAATAGGGGTTGAACATCCACTTCCACACCACCGTCACGGCCACGGAGCCGGTGACGACGGGCAGGTAGAACACGCAGCGGTAAAACGAGGTGTACACGTCCCGGAGCCTGTAGATGACCGATGCCACCCACAGCGAGAAGAAGCACACGGTGGGCACGCTGGCCACCACGATGATGACGGTGTTGACGAGGGACTTTCCGAAGATGGCGTCCGAGAAGAGCTCGGCGTAGTTTTGAAGCCCGATGAAGCTGAAGTCGGTCATGGTGTAGTTGAACGCGCTGGTCACCAGACACATGCCCATCGGGAAGATGACAAACCCCAGGAAAAACAGCAGGCTGGGCGCCATGAACAGATAGCCCGCAACGTTCTCACGGCGCCGCGTGGCTTTCAGCTCACGGGAAATGCTGACGGTTTTTTGCATGCAGGTACCCCCTCATTGACAGCATGGCGCTCCCCCTTCCCTTGGGGAACGGGGGAGCGCCATGGCAAGGTGTATGGGCTTACTGGGTGATGCTTGCGTTGGAGTTGGTCACGTACACGCCCACCTCGGTCGCCACGTCGCCGCCCGCGAAGATGCGCTGCAGCATGTTCCACCATTCGGTGCGCTGGGTGTTCCAGCCGGGCGTCACGTTGTAGTAGTCGCCCAGATAGGGCATGAAGATGGCGAATTCGGCGTTCTCGGCCTTGTCGGTGCCGGTGTAGATGTCGCCGAAGGAGGCGCGCACCGGGAAGAAGCCCGTGGCATACACGCTCTGGGGGCCCTGCTCGGCGTCGTCGCAGACGAACTTGATGAATTCCTTGGCGGCAGCGGCCTTGGCCTCGTCGCCGTTGTCGAAGATGCCGAAGCCCCAGATGCCGCCGCACAGCTCGGGCACGCCGTCATCGGAGGGGAAGGCCATGGGCAGGGGATCGATGCCCTCGGCCAGAGAGGCCTTGTTGCTCACGGCCGCGGAGGCGTTCCAGCAGAAGCTCATCTTGGCCGTGCCGTTGCAGAACAGCGCGATCTCGTCGCCCGCCACGATGGAGGGATCGGCGGTCAGAACGCCCTCGTTGACCAGGTCCACCAGCAGCTGGAGGCCCTTGATGTTTTCCTCGCTGTCGGCGGTGTAGGCGGTGTGGTCGGCGTTGGTGAACTGGCCGGAGTAGAGGTTGTTGACGAGGGCGCGCGTGCCCTGGTCTCCGCCCTGCCCGCCGCAGTACACGATGCCGGTGGGATAGAAGCCCGCCTCGGTCAGCGCGCGAAGGGCGCTTACAAAGCCGTCGGTGGTCCAGGTGCGGGTCTCCTCGTCCAGATACTGAAGCGCGTCGGCGGCTTCAAAAGCGGCGCGGTCGATGACCATGCAGTGCGTGGTCATGCACAGCGGGTACTCGTAGTACTTGCCGTCCACGCCCTTGCATGCGGCCACGACGGCCTCGCTGGTGGCGCTGATGTCGGCCAGGGCCTCCTCGGTCCACAGGTCGCTCAGGTCCAGCATCTTGCCGGCAGCGCCCCAGTTGGTCACCAGACGCTCCGGGCCTTCCATGATGATGTCCAGGGTGGTGCCGGCCTCAATGGCGCTGGTCACCTGATCGTCGCCGGACTGATAGTCAAGGTACTGAACCGTCACGCTGATGTTGGGATATACGGCGTTGAAATTGGCGATGATGGCATCCACCGTTTCGGCGTTGGTCCAGTTGCCGATGGGATAGGTCCACAGGGTGATGTCCACCTTTTCCTCAGCGAGGGACGCCATGGGCAGCACCATCATGAGGCACAGAAGCAGCGCGAACAGCTTTTTCATGGATGGGTTCCTCCTTGCGATGTTTTTTTGGAAAACGGTCTCATTTTCTTCCTCGGCGAAATTCCGCATTTGGAAGGCCGAACTAAATGTACTACAAACTACAAATTCTGTCAACTGCTTTTTGTGTGTTTCTTAGTTGAAATTTGATTTTGCATTGTGAGAATTGCATATTTTAGCGGAAAGCATGGTTTGGGAATGGGAATTGACAAAGATAAACGCTATGCTGTACAATTCAGAGGACATCCCAATGCAACATCCATCCTGAAAGGGCATGCCATGAGGAACTTGAAAGAGGATAAGCTGTATATCCAAACGTTTCGCGAAATTCGCAGCTATATTATCACACATGAGCTGAAAGCCGGCGATTCGCTTCCGACGGAGCAGGCCATGTGCCAGATGCTCGGCGTCAGCCGCAACGTGCTGCGGGAAGCCATCAAAAGCATGGAGCTGATGGGCATGATTCAGTCCTGTCCCGGACGCGGCACGGTGGTGAAGGAATTCAATCTGGATTTCATTTTTCAAAACGTGCTGTTTTTTACCGTAGGCGAGGAGCGCAAGCCCATTCAGGAAATGCTCATGATTCGCAAGGCGATTGAGCTCAGCTACATGCGCCAGGCCTATCTCGCCCTGACCAGCGAGGATATCCGCAACATCCGCGAGAGTCTGGAGGCCATCAAGGCCAAGTGGGAGCAGCGGATCTTTTTCCATGCAGATGACAAGGTTTTTCATATGACGCTGTTCCGGCATCTGAACAACAGCGTTCTCAATTCCCTGCTGGAGGCCATCTGGTCGGTGGATGAGAATTTTCAGCGGGAGGAAAAGAGCAAGCACCTGGATGATACCATCGGCAAGCACGAGGCCATCGTCGATGCGCTGGAGCGGCACGACTATGAAGCCTTTGCAAAAGCCATGGAGGCACATTTTGCCTCCGGCAAATATTCCGGACTCAACAGCTTTGAGGAGTACTAAAAGGAGGAACCTTGCATGGACAGAACGATTTTTCAGTCCCAAAGGGAATGGATCAGAGCAGAACTGGCGCGCTGCACGGATTTTTGGGTGAAAAATGGCTGGGACCATGAGCATGGCGGCGTCTATACCTGCCTGGACCGCAAGGGAAAGGTATATTCCACCGACAAGAGCGTGTGGATGCAGGGGCGCTGCGCCTGGACCTTTTCCTATCTCTGCGGCGTTTATGGCGTGAGGCAGGAATGGCTGGAGCTGGCGCAGAGCTGCCTTGCCTTCATGGAGGCGCATTGCATCAACCGCGACAAGGGCAACCGCATGTACTTTACCGTCACCGCGGACGGAAAGCCCCTGCGCCAGCGCCGTTACTGTTTCTCCGAAGGGTTTTACGCCATCGCAAACGCCGAATATGCCGCGCTTACCGGCGATGCGGCCTGCATGCAGCGGGCACGCGATGCCTATGACTTCATCTGGAAGCTGAATCAGGGCCTGATGGAGGACCCTGTGGGCATGGGTCCCAAAACCGACCCGGCTACGCGCCCGGGCCGTGCTCTGGCCAACCCCATGATCTACCTCAATATCAGTTCCGTGCTGCGCCGCACAGACCCGGACAACGCCGCCCTGTACAACGAGCGTTCCCGCGAGTGCGTGGAGGAGATTTTCAAATACCACCGCAAGCCGGAGATGCACTGCACGCTGGAAAGCGTCGGTCCCAACGGCGAATTCCGCGGCGATGTGACCGAGGGCCGCGTGGTCAATCCGGGCCATGATATCGAGTGCAGCTGGTTTTTGATGGAGTACGCCAACTACCTGGGCGACAAGCAGCTGCACGCCATGGCGGAAGGCGTGTTTAACGATGCCATCGAAGCGGGATGGGATAAGGAATACGGCGGCCTCCTTTATTTTATCGACTGCAAGGGACTGCCCCCCGAAGCCTATGAACACGATATGAAGCTGTGGTGGCCGCATGACGAAATCCTCATCGCCTCCATGATGGCCTATCGCGATACCGGCGACGAGAAGTATTACGACTGGTTCACCAAAACGCTGGAATACTGCAAGCGCGTGTTCAGCGACCCGGAATATGGCGAGTGGTACGGATACCTGCGCCGCGACGGCAAGCCCACGATGCCCTCCACCAAGGGCAGCACGTTTAAGGGCCCCTTCCATCTGCCCCGCATGCTGAGCATGGTGGACCAGATGATGGGACAAGTGCTCGACAAAAAGTAATGCTGGCAATCAGAACAGAGCGGGCGGACGCTGGTTTACGCGTCCGCCCGCTTGCAATGCCGCCACAGGGCCGTTTTCAGAGGATGCCAATTGTTTCGTCAAACCCGGTGCGCACGCAATACGATAGCGCTATGTGCGGGTACGTCAAAACGCGCTCCGTGCAGGAAGTTTCCCAAATCCCGATGGGCGGTGACATCGCGCAGGTGGATGGTATCGGTCATTTCCCAGCCGCAGTAGTCCCAGGAAAGGATCATCTGTTTTGCGGCATCGGTTTCGTTCAGGAGACAGAACGCGATGTCGCCGCCATACAGCGGTTTGGCCAGCACGATATCACCGTTGCTCATGGGCGGAAGAGCGTATGCCTGCACCCCCAGGTCATCCTGGTTGATGGCGATGAGTTCCCGATTGAGCACAATCTCATCAATTTCCGGCATGTCCTTGCGCACATCGTGCCCCAGCAGCAGCGGGGCAGAAAGCATGCACCACAGCGAAAAATGCGCGCTATATTCATTTACGGTGCATCCTCCGCCGATCTGGCCCACATATCCCTCGCCTTTGAGGCCCACAACCATCATATCGGGATCATTCCATGCGCCATGGCCGGCGATAGGACCCTGATGCGCAGTTTTGGCCTGGAAGGGCCGGTACCCAATATTCTGACGGATAAAAACAGCTTTCGTGCGGTCAGATTGATTTCCTACCTGTGGAAAAGCGGCGGCTTTGGAACCATCGTATATCTTGCAGCCATTGCGGGAATTGATCAGGAACTTTGTGAAGCGGCCCAGATTGACGGAGCCGACCGTTGGATCCAGCTGTGGCACATTACGCTTTCGCCGCTAAGGTCAACTATCGTGACGCTGCTGATTTTCCGTGTGTGCGAAATGATGTACGCCGGATTTGACCAGATCTTCGCGGTTTCCAATTATCTGGTTGTATGGTAGCGGGTATCATCGGCTCCTATGTATGCCGGTTGGGAATGGAAAGCCGCAAGTTCTCGGAGTCCACGGCCGCCGCCTGTTCCAGTCTGCCATCGGGCTTGTGCTGGTGCTGGTCACCAATTATATTGCCAAGAAAATTGACTCTGAAAGCGGGATCATGTGAAGAAAGGGGCGTGAATGGGCATGAAGATCAAACGCACCATGGGCGAGCGCGTAGGACAGGGTATCATCATTTTGGTGCTGACGCTGTTTGCCTTCGCTTAAATCTATCCCTTCTGGCATGTGCTGATGTATTCCATCAGCGATTCGCGGGAGGCCATGACCGGCGGACTTTTTCTGGTCCCTCGCAGACCGACTTCCCTGAGCTATTCCATGATTTTCAAGACCCGGCAAATCTACGTCGCCTACTCCAATACCATCCTTCGCACCTTGTTTGGCACGTTGCTAAGCGTATTGCTCACGGCGCTCACCGCCTTTCCTCTTTCGCTCAAGAGCATGCGGGGGACGTCAGTTTTTTTCATGATGATTTTCTTCACCATGCTCTTCAATGGAGGGCTGATTTCCACGTTCCTGGTGGTTCAGGCCCTGGGGCTGCTGGATACCTTCCTGACGCCGATCCTTCCAAACGTCATGAGCGCCTACAACATGTTTATTCTGCGCAATTACTTTCAGCAGCTTCCTGAATCGCTGGAAGAAAGCGCCTACAATGATGGAGCCAATCCCTTCATTGTGCTGTTTCGCATCACTTTGCCGATTTGGGCACCGTCCCTGGCAGCCGTGGCCATGTTCTACGGCATCGCCAACTGGAATTCTGATCTCGAGTGGCTTTTGCAGCCAAGATGCTCAAGGCCATCCATGCACAGGAAAACAAGAAGGCTGCCAGGGAAAAGGCCAGGGCTGTAGTCGCTCAGCTGAAGGAAATGAAGCTGAAGGAAGCTGCCAGGAAGGTGGAGGACAACATCGAGGAAACGCTGACTTACTGTGATTTCCCCTATGAGCATTGGACACGGATCCGCACCAACAATGTGATTGAACGGTTGAACCGGGAGATCCGCCGCAGGACCCGTGTGGTGGGGACGTTCCCTGATGGAAATTCTGCCCTGATGCTGGTCTGTGCCCGACTGCGACATGTAGCCGGCACCCAGTGGGGCAACAAGAAGTACATGAACATGAAGCACTTGGAGGCGGCTCTGGAAGACGTCTCTATTGCT
>ERZ857984.2351-NODE-2351-length-11829-cov-13.180397_pt1 | contig 11829 bp, 16 predicted proteins | sample MGYA00519914_ERZ857984 | MGnify/ENA primary metagenome ERZ857984 (study PRJEB31778, sample SAMEA3449417) | human gut metagenome | biome: human gut; feature: human-associated habitat; material: faeces | place: United Kingdom | collected 2010/2012 ... | reverse complement strand
TCCCGAATTCGTGTTAATTTGTTCTAACGATGGGCATTGTATGTTCACCGTTGAAGAAAAAATTTAAAGCCTCGGCAAACGCCGGGGCTTTCTGCGTTTTGGGCTCGCTTCGGCGGGCCTTTTTCATTTCAGGCTCGCGGGAATCATCATCGACACGCTTCGTTGTTAAATCCAGCCCGACGGGCCTGACCCCTTTTAAACACACACAGCGCCATCCGTCATTAACGGAGGTGAGGCTTATGCGAATGCCCTATAAACAAGATTTCATCGCCGCTCTGCTGGCAGCTAAGGAGCAGGGTATCGGCGCAATACTGGCTTTCATCATGGCGTATTTGCGGGGCCGCTATAACGGTGGCGCTATGGCGAAGACGCTGATAGATGCGGTCATGTGCGCGATGATCGCCTGGTTCGTCCGTGACCTTCTCGACTTCATTGGCCTGAGCAGCAATCTCGCTTACATCGCCAGTGTGTTCATTGGCTACATCGGTACTGACTCAATCGGCAATCTGATTAAGAAGTTCGCCGCCAGAAAAGCAGGAGTTGATGATGCTGGAACTCAATAAGCAGCGCAGGGCATTTCTGGATATGCTCGCCTGGTCAGAAGGTACTGACAAGCCAGGGCAGAACACCAAAAACAGGGGTTATGATGTCATTGTCGGCGGATCGCTTTTCTCTGACTACAGCGACCACCCACGAAAACTGGTTAATCTCCCCAAGCTGGGCGTCAAATCTACCGCGGCCGGGCGTTACCAGTTGCTTTCAAAATGGTGGGATGCGTACCGGAAACAGCTTGGACTGAAAGACTTTTCCCCGGCTTCACAGGACCAGGTGGCTCTGCAGCAAATCAAAGAACGTGGCGCGATTCCACTCATCGATAACGGGCAGATTCGGCAAGCTATCGATCGTTGCAGCAACATCTGGGCGTCATTGCCCGGGGCAGGCTATGGGCAGTTTGAGCATAAGGCCGACAACCTGATCGCAAAATTCAAAGCCGCAGGCGGCGTTGTAGCAGAAGTGCAATCATGAACCGGCTAATCGCAGTCATCTGCGCCATATTGATCTGCCTGATAGTCAGCCTCGGTTGGCTGGCCAGTCACTACCACGACAACGCGACCGAGTTCAAAAGGCAGCGGGACAAAGCGAATGAACAACTCAGCCTGGCGAAAGACACCATCGCTGATATGCAGGTAAGGCAGCGAGACGCCGCAGCGCTCGATGCCAAATATACGAAGGAATTAGCCGATGCGAAATCTCAGCTTGATGATCTGCAGCGTTGCGTTAGCTCTGGCAAGTGCGGGTTGCGCGTCAACGCAGAATGTCCCGCGAACGGAGCGGCCAGCGCCGGCGGCATGGGCGATGCTTCAGGCCCCCGACTTACTGACTCCGCTGAACGGGATTATTTCACCCTCAGAGAGCGAATCGTCACAGTGACGAAGCAGGTTGGATATTTGCAGGGCTACATCAAAGATCTGTGTATCAAATAACACAAAATACTATTGAATGCCCAAACTGTCTTTTATCATTGGCTGGCCTAATTTAAGAGGAATAAGTCAATGTCAGTAAGTCAATTAATCTCAAAATCTACAGTTAGAATTGAGTGTGATGTAGTTGGAGGTGGCGTGTCGGTTGGTACGGGATTTTGGTTTGGTTTTTCAACTACCGGAGACTCAGGCCTGCCATTACTCGTAACAAACAAACATGTGATTGCTAATTCCACTACCATTCGTATTAGATTAAACGTTTCATCCGCTGCGAACCCACAATTAAAATTTTATGACGTAACGATTAATAATCCTAATGATTTCATACAGCACCCCGACCCAAATATTGATCTTTGTGCCCTACCTATAGGTACTTTTCTAAATGAGTTAAGTTCGCAAGGGATCGAAGTTGATAAATTTTTCTTCACAGATCGTAGTTTTCTTAACCGGCATCATGTTACTCCAGTTGAAGAAGTTTTTATGACTGGCTATCCAAATGGCTTATGGGATACTGTCAATAACAGGCCTATTACCAGAAAGGGGATCACTGCCTCATCATTGCTTGAGGATTGGCAGGGCAGGCCTGAATTCATGATTGATATGGCCTGTTTTGGGGGGTCCAGCGGGTCGCCTGTGTACATTATGAATGAAGGCGGCTTTTCAACCTCAGATGGATGGGCGATCGGAAATAGATTTATCTTTTTGGGGGTGTTATATGCCGGCCCAACTCTTGATGTAAATGGAAGTATTAACATAGTAGATGTTCCTACTGTAGCTACGCCAGTGGTTAGCACAACGTTAATGATGAATTTAGGTATGGTGATTAAGGCAGAGCAGTTGAATGGACTCAGGCCGTTGCTAGGTATTTGAGATATTAGACAGCCGCCTACGGGCGGTTTTTGTTGTCATCGCCATGGGTAGGCTCATCGTAATGGCAGCATCCCCTCTAAGGGGTAAAAACCAGAATATCCCTTCAAGTAGATAAAGAGTATCTCAACGCCCGACACCTACCAAATCACGTTAACCACCCAAGCCGGTGAAACCTTCACCGGCAAGATGTCATGACGTCAGCCTGAATTGGTTAATGACTATGTGCCGCTGGCGACGGAGACGGGCGAGTGGCTGTACTTCGCTCCGGCCGATGTGAAGCGCGTGCAGTTTACGCCAGTACCGGGAGAGCAAACCGAACAAACAACGGAGTAACCCATGGCTAACGATGACGAGCGCAGGCCTTATCCGCCAGTTAACTTCATCGCCTCCGACAACTGGCAGCCATACACCAGGCTGATCCCCGCAAACGAAGTACATGAGTGGATAAACCGCCAAATCCTCAGTGATGCTGGAAACATCCATAACCCTGACCACGAACACCTGTTAGAGGCTGACATCTGCTTCATGTGGGCATCAGACTCGTTCGCCAAAAAGGGGCAATATGTCCTCGGTCAGGCCGAGCAGGTAATGCTGCGCGCCAGTGGTTGGCAGAAAGCCAGAATGGAACAGCAGATGCATGAATGGTTCGGGCGCATCCCGAAGTTTATCATCACCCTGGCAGCCGATTACTGCTCACAATGCAGCGACCTCGAGTTCTGCGCGCTGGTAGAGCATGAGCTTTACCACATCGCCCAGGCTACCGATGACTATGGCGCGCCGAAGTTCAACAAAGAGACCGGAATGCCGGTGCTCAAACTTCGCGGCCATGACGTCGAGGAATTCGTTGGAGTGGTCCGGCGTTACGGCGCCAGCAAAGACGTGCAGGAAATGGTGGATGCGGCGAACAAGCCTGCGGAGGTTGCACATCTCAATATTGCCAGAGCGTGCGGGACGTGCATGCTGAAACTGGCTTGATTTTATGACTGATTATGACGGGCAGGTAAGCTATGGCGACATTAAAAGGTGAGGTTAAAGCCTTCATCGTTCAATCGCTTGCGTGCTTCGACACCCCTTCTCAGGTGGTGGAGGCTGTCAAAAAAGAATTCGGCATCACGATCCCTCGTCAGCAGGTTGAATCTCACGACCCCACAAAAGCTAACGGCAAAGGCCTGGCAAAAAAATGGGTGGAGATGTTCAACGAAACCCGCGAGCGCTTCCAGACGGAAATTGCAGAAATCCCGATTGCTAATAAGGCTTATCGGCTCCGCGTACTGCAACGAATGTCTGTGACTGCCGAGAACATGAAAAACCTCGGCATGACGGCTCAGCTTCTCGAACAGGCTGCGAAAGAGGTTGGTGACGTTTATACCAACAAGCAGAAGGTTGAACAAAACGTTATATCCACTCACAACGTTATGCCCGTTCCATCCTGTGACAACGTTGACGAATGGGAAGCTGCTGCGCAGAAACAACAAAATGAGGTTCTTGGTGGATGAATTACAAGGCTGTATGGAAGCCTCTGCCCGGATCACAGTCTCTTTCGCTGAGTTGCCCATGTAATGAGATCCTCTACGAGGGAACGCGTGGACCAGGAAAAACCGCGGCGCAGTTGGCGCGTTTTCGTCGTAATGTCGGTGTCGGTTATGGTTCATTCTGGCGCGGTGTCATTTTTGACACTGAGTATAAGAACCTGGCAGACATCATCACGCAGTCTAAGCGTATGTATAACCTGTTCGGCGACGGGGCAAATTTTCTTCGGTCTGCGAGTGAATTGCGATGGGTGTGGCCTACTGGTGAAGAACTGCTGTTCCGGTTCGGAAGCGAAGCTGATGATTACTGGAACTTCCACGGGCAGGAATTTCCGTTTATCGGCTTTAACGAGCTAACCAAACAACCTAATTCAGATTTCTACGAAGCAATGTTTTCGTGTCGCCGCTCATCGTTCCGGCCTGAAGATTATCCGCGAAAAGATGGCTCATTGCTAAAACCGATCCCGCTCGAAGTATTCAGCACGACAAACCCATTTGGCATCGGCCATACATGGGTAAAAAAACGATTTATCGAACCGGCACCGCGCGGAACTGTACAGCGTCACAAGCAATTAGTGTTCAACCCTCAAACCGAGCGGGAAGAAGAGATCACGTTAACCCGCGTCGCGATACACGGTTCTTTCAAAGAGAACCCGTATCTCGATCCGCAGTACATTGCAACGCTGATGGCAATTAAAGACCCGAACCGTCGCAAGGCGTGGGTAGAGGGCTCATGGGATGTGACCAGCGGCGGGCGCTTTGACCATCTGTGGAATGAATCACTGCATGTCATTAAGCCGTTCCGCATACCGGATAGCTGGACCGTTGACCGTTCCCATGACTGGGGTGAGTCGAAACCGTTTTCTAACCTCTGGTGGGCTCGCACGGATGGCACAGTCGCGACGCTGCCGGATGGGCGTCAATTCTGCCCGCCCGCCGGGTCTCTGATTCTGATTGGTGAATGGTACGGTTGTCCACCTGACGAACTGAATAAAGGGCTGAACATGTCATCCACCAACGTTGCAAAAGGCGTTGCGTGGATTGATAAGCGATTAACAGGCCAGGAAGTTGACGAACCGGACGAGATAAAACTTGATGGTGTCACTCAGGGACAACTCAACATTATGCCTGGCATCTGCAAAAAGGTTGTTCCCGGCCCGGCCGACAGCGCGATCTACAACACTGGTGATGATGAGCTTTCAATCGCTCAAAAAATGGAAGCGCAGGGTGTTAAATGGGTTGAGGCCAACAAAAAGCCCGGTTCTCGCGTTAATGGTGCCGCGTTGTTCGCCGACATGCTGGAGGCAGTTGTCGAAGGCAAAAAACTGGAGTCCGGGATACCAGAAAAACCCGCGTTTTATGTTTTCGATTACTGCCGTGGCTGGATAAGCCGTATTCCTGTACTCGTCCGCGACAGCAAAAACCCTGATGACGTTGACACTCAGCAGGAAGATCACGACTGGGACGGAACGCGTTATGCAGTTCTGCACAATCCACCGAAGCCCGCTTTCTCCATCTCACTGGACACGACATTCTGATGGCCAATAACGATATTACTTATGTTCGCCCTGAGGTCAGGGCGGCGATGCCCGTGTGGAAAAAAATTCGTGACGTGTGCAAAGGGGCTGATGCTGTAAAGGCTGCAGGGAATGAATACCTCCCTTTTCTGGATCCTTCCGATAAGTCTGCACGCAATAAAAAGCGCAATGCTGATTACATTCAGCGCGCCGTTTTCTACGCGATAACGGGCAATACAAAGGTGGGTTTACTGGGGCTGGCATTCAGAAAAGACCCGACCATGACCGCGCCGGATAAACTGAATTATCTTCGTGATAACGCCGATGGTGCTGGTGCCAGCATTTATCAGCAGTCCCAGCAGGTTACAGAAAATATTCTGGAAGCCGCGCGCGAGGGGCTGTATACGGATTATGCGGCTGGGACTGATGAGGCGATTATCCTTCACTATCAGGCGGAGAACATCATTAACTGGCGTACCAAACGCATCAATGGACGCGATCAACTGGTGCTGGTGGTTTTACGCGAATGCATGGAAAAGGAAGATGGTTTTGCGTACAAGGATGAAATCCAGTATCGCGAACTTGCCCTGGAGGACGGCAAGTTTATCTGCAGGGTGTGGCGAAAGTTAGCCGATGCAGGGTCTTTTTCCATCGATTCTGAGTATCATCCGAAGCCAAAAGGTGAGGATTTTTGGGATGAGATCCCCTTTACCTTCGTTGGTGCACAAAATAACGATCCCAGCATCGACGAGTCGCCTTTAGCCGCCCTCGTTGAAATTAACCTTGGCCATTATCGAAATTCGGCGGATTACGAAGACAGTGTATTTTTCTGCGGTCAGGTTCAGCCGGTGATTTCCGGGCTTGATACCGACTGGCGTGACTGGCTTCAGGATAAAGGGATCCGTGTCGGTTCTCGTTCTCCTTTCCTGCTGCCGAAGGAGGGGAGTTTTACCTATGCTCAGGCGCAACCAAACACCCTGGCTAAAGAGGCGATGGACAGTAAGCGTGATTATTCTGTTCAGCTTGGCGCCCGGCTTATCGAGCAGAACGGCGCGGTTAAAACCGCCACGCAATCCAGCGGCGAGCAAACCGCATCCACATCGGTGCTGGGCATTTGCGTTTCCAATGTCTCAGAGGCCTATACGCTGGCGCTCGGCTGGTGCGCCAGATATCTCGGCATAAAAGGCGAGGAATACCGTTACAGCATCAATCAGGAGTTTATCGCCAAAGTCGCTGAATCCGGCATGGTAACGGCAATCGTCAATGCCTGGCAGTCCGGTGCGATCCGCGACACGGATATGGTCAGAGCGTTGCAGAGGCTTGACCTGATAGATCCCGCTGATGACCCTGAAACTGTCATTGACGCTATTCGTAACGGCGCGCCTAACCTGATTGGTGGCAATAATGGCAACGGCGAATGACAAACTGCAGGATGAATCCGTAGCCCACGCTATATGGGTGAGTCGCTACAGTACCGGCGTTGCCAACAGGATGATAAAAGTCCTGAATGACAGCGACGCCGAACTTACCGCAAGGTTGCTGGTGGCAATTGATACGCTGGACGCTGAGAGCTTTACCGTTTCGCGTCTGGAAGCGTTACTGGTAAGCGTCAGGGCGATAAACAAGGATGCGATTCAGTCGATGTATGCAGCTCTTACTGCCGAGCTGCAGGAACTGTCGAAGCACGAAGCCACTTTTCAGATGAGCCTCTTCCAGTTTGCGATCCCCGACGATGTTCTGGCGCTTCATCCACTGGTTGACATCTCCCCGGATGCAGTTTATGCCGCGGCGATGGGGCGTCCATTTCAGGGGCGGTTGCTAAGTGAATGGGCCAGCAACCTCGAAGCCGATCGGATGGCGCGCATATCCAATACGGTGCGGCAGGGATTCCTGCTGGGCGATACGCATGAGCAGATCGCAAAAAAGGTTCGTGGCCATGCTAACCGCGGCTACCAGGATGGTGCGCTGCAGATGAGCCGGGCCAATGCAGCCAGCATAGCGAAAACGGCAGTAGGGCATCTTGCATCGACAGCTCGACAAAGCTTTGCGGCGGCGAACGACGACATTCTGAAGGGTAAGCAGTGGTTATCTACTTTGGATAACCGGACATCAAAGGATTGTCGGATCCGCGACCGACTCAAGTACACGCTGGATAACAAACCGATAGGGCACAAGGTGCCTTATTTGCAGGGACCGGGGAAAATCCACTTTTGCTGTCGGAGCACCGAAACTTACATCCTGAAATCGTCCGAGGAATTGGGTATTAAAGTCGGCGAAATCAAGGATAGCTCGCGCGCCAGCATGGATGGACAGGTTCCGGCTGACACGAATTACCAGGACTGGTTCTCCCGGCAGTCGTTCACGCGACAAGCTGAGATTGTCGGAGAAACGCGCGCCAGGCTGATTCGTGATGGCGGCATGTCTCCCGATGAGCTCTACAACGACAGGGGCGAGTGGCTGACGCTTGACCAATTGCGCAACCTTGACGCGCAGGCGTTTAAGGATGCCAGTGTGTGATAGAGTAAATTCGTGGTGAATGCAGGATGCTGACCTGCGCGCCAAAGCGTCCCGTGAGAAACGGGCAAGCCGGAAACCAGACTCACTTCGGTGAGTCCCCGCCGTTCTGAAGTATCAGAATGCCGTGGCAGCACCGGCCACCACACCTAATTGTATTGTCAGTGGCTAGGGTCGCTCCCGAAAAGCGGAATCGTCACCACCTACAACCAATAACCCGACAAGCAACGAGACGAGGTTGTTATGGATTCACAAAAACAAAGAGACCTTATTGCAAGCCTGTATGAAGAGCTGGTAATCGCAAGAGGGCTCATTAAAGAGATTTGCACAGTGCGAAGCATTGCAGAGCCAAAGTCTTCTTTGCAGAGAATGGATAAAGCCATTAAAGATGCAAAAGAATACATGCTAGAAAATAGCTAAATGAAGAGGTCGCCTTAGCGCGGCTTTTTTATTATCTGAAATTTACAACAGGCTGCCTAAGGGCGGCCTTTTTTATTGGGCCAGGCCCACAGTTACTATCCCAAGGGGACAACATGCTTATTCGTAACATGCTCATTAAATATTATTCGGCAGCTGGTGGTGAAGGTGGTGATGGCGGTGGCTCCGGTAGTGGTGCGCCCGAGATTACGCCGGAAATCCAAAAGCTGATCGATGAGCAGGTCAGTGCTCAGGTTTCAGGCCTGAAAAATAAAAATAGTGAGTTACTCGGTAAGCTCAAAGAGTCCACTGAGTCGCTTAAGCGTTTTGAAGGTATCGATCCTGACGCGGTGAAAACTATTCTCCAGCGTTTCTCTGATGATGAAGAGGCGCAACTGATCGCCGCCGGGAAAATTGACGAGGTACTGGATAAACGCACTGAGCGGCTACGTGCTGATGTTGATAAGCAAATCAAAGCCGCTAATGAACGCGCTGAAAAGGCGGAAGCGTTCTCCAGCAAATTCCGTGAGCGTGTCCTGGGTGATGCTATCCGCAGCGCAGCGCTTAAGGCTGGCGCGCTGCCAGAAGCATCCGACGATCTGATTCTTCGTGCTAAAGGCACATTCCAGCTCAACGACGAAGGCGAGGCCGTAGCAGTTGATGCAAATGGCGATGTTCTGTTCGGTAAAGACGGAAAAACTCCGCTCACCCCGGTTGAGTGGGCTGAATCTCTGAAAGAGACGGCCCCGCACCTGTTCCCGCGCGCCGAAGGCTCCGGGGCTGGTGGTCATAAACCCGGTGGCGGTGGCGGTAGTCTGAAACGTTCAGAAATGAGCTCAAGCGACAAAGCGGACTACATCCGCAAACATGGCCAGCAGGCCTATCTCAAATTGCCTAAGTAAGGACTAATCAATGCCTACGACCGTAAACAGTGACCTGATTATCTATGACGACCTCGCGCAGACTGCGTTTCTTGAGCGTCGCCAGGATAATCTGGAAGTCTTCAACGCCGCTTCAAACGGCGCAATCATTCTCGACAACGAACTGATCGAGGGTGATTTTCGCAAGCGCACCTTCTATAAAGTTGGTGGTTCTATCGAATCGCGAAACGTTAACTCCACCGACCCGGTAACGGGTAAAAAAATCGGTGCCGGCGAATCTGTCAGCGTCAAGGCGCCGTGGAAATACGGCCCGTATGAAACCACGGAGGAGGCGTTTAAACGTCGGGGTCGCGACGTTAGCGAATTCTCCGAGGTGATCGGCGTCGACGTCGCTGATGCAACGCTTGAAGGTTATATCAAGTATGCCCTACAGGGTCTTGTTGCAGCCATTGGCGCAAATGCTGACATGACGGTATCCGCGGATATTGCCACTGATGGTAAGAAAACGCTGACCCGTGGCCTGCGTAAATACGGCGATAAATTTAACCGTGTTGCGCTGTTCGTTATGCATTCCACGACCTATTTCGACATTGTTGATCAGGCTATCGACAACAAAATTTACGAAGAAGCTGGCGTGGTGGTTTATGGCGGACAGCCAGGCACGTTGGGTAAACCGGTGCTGGTAACTGACACCATGCCAGTTGATGCGATTCTGGGGCTGGTGGCCGGCGCGGTATCCGTAACGGAATCACAGGCTCCGGGCTTCCGTTCCTACGATATCAACGACCAGGAAAACCTTGCCATTGGCTATCGCGCAGAGGGTACGGTCAACGTTGAACTGTTGGGTTACAGCTGGGATGAGACGAAGGGCGCTAACCCTGACCTGACCAAAATCGGCACCGGCGCGAACTGGAAGAAACATTTCACCAGTAACAAATCCACTGCAGGCGTACTGATTAAGCTGGAAGCCCCTGCGGGGGAGTAACCCTGTCAGTGGATAAAACTTCCGCAACTGCTGACAGTACCGACGCGGTGACCGTTTCGCTCAAGTACACCAGAAATGGTGCAGGAGTCTCCGGGGCATCTGTGGCGTGGACGTCTACAGGCGGCACGCTAAGTGCTTCGACGTCACAGACAGGGTCTGCTGGTGGCTCGACGGTGAAACTCACCTCTCCTACGGCCGGCTCCTTCACGGTGACGGCTACCGTTGACGGTGTGGTGAAAACAACTGAAGCGATTGCGTTCACTGCTCCTGCGGGTGGTTAACCGACGGGGCGAAAGCCCCGTTTCTTTTGGTGAGGATCCGATGACCGTTTATATAACAATCCAGGACGTTGACGAGTTGCTGGGGGATACCTGGACTGCCGCCGACAAAAAGGGTAAAGCCGTGCTCCAGGCAAACACCTGGATGACGGCGCTTAACCTTCAGGATATCGACCCGGAGCATATTCCTGAAGAAGTTAAGCAAGCCGGAGCGTTTATCGCTTCCGTAGCCGCTGCAGGCAATCTGTATCAGCAAAAAACAGATTCCGGCGTGGTGACGAGCAAAAGCGTTGAGGCCGACGATGTGAAGGTTTCCCGCACTTTTGCCGAGCTTTCAACCACCAGCACTGAATTACTCGATCCTGATTTGCAGCTGGCGCTGGATATGCTCAAACCGTGGATGATTAACCCTTTCCAGACGTTCTTTGTGAGGGCGTGATATGTCCGATTTGAAGGTGGTCCCATTTCAAAAGCCCAGCCATCACAACCTCGATAACGACCAGGTTATTCGCCTGCTGAAACAGGCTCTGGAGAGAGCCAAAAACGGCGGCTGCCACAGTGTCGCAGTGATACTGCTTGATGATGAGGGTAACGCGATTGATTGCTGGCATAACGGTGGACGCCCCTATGTGATGGTTGGCGCTATGGAGTCGCTTAAAACCGACTTTATCCATGCTCATATTGAGCGGCGGTAAGGGGGTAACATGCAAAATCCATATGTACATTATGCCGGCGACGGGCTCGGTCCCCGCGATGTGTTTGTGAATGGAAACCCGATCAGACATGTCGTTTACGCAAACCAGGCAAAGGGTGTTGTAGAGTTTGCTCCGCTCCCGCTGCGGGTTAAGCGCAATGGCGAAATTTATACCCGCAAACTCCACGGTACAGTGATCGTTAAACCTCAGCAGCGTATTGGTGGGTGCAATGGGCATTCGTGACGAGCTGCAAACCGAAGTCGCCGCGGCATTCGATACCGACCTGCAGGATGCCGTTAAGGATTTCACTGGGTCATATACCGTTCGGGGTGCCTGGGACCCGGTGACGGAAACCGGCACTGAAACGCAGGTGACTTACTCGGGGCGTGGAGTACTGGCGCGCTATAAGCTGCGCCGTATCGATGGCGTTAACATTCTGCATGGTGATGTGAAGCTAACCGCACTGGTTAACGAGGTGACTGATAAGCCGGCCGTCGGGCATATCATCACCGCACCGGATCCGGTTACGGGTGAGCTTCAGCGCTACGAGGTCATCACCGCTTCTGCCGACTCTGCTGGCGCTGCGTACTCCATTCAACTGCGGAGGGCGTGATATGGCTAAGGGCTGGAACATTGACCCGGCGGCATTCGCCGGGCTGGTG
>ERZ857984.2350-NODE-2350-length-11838-cov-3.256726_pt1 | contig 11838 bp, 12 predicted proteins | sample MGYA00519914_ERZ857984 | MGnify/ENA primary metagenome ERZ857984 (study PRJEB31778, sample SAMEA3449417) | human gut metagenome | biome: human gut; feature: human-associated habitat; material: faeces | place: United Kingdom | collected 2010/2012 ... | reverse complement strand
GCATTTGCGCAGGAAGAATCCATTTCCATATCGAAGAATATGCGAAAAGGCGCAGTCATGCGAATGAAAAATGGAACATTTCGATTGTCACAAGCGCCTTACGGATACTATCTGGATGAGAAAGGGATACTCATCGTACAACAGGAAGAAGCTAAAATTGTTCAAAGAATATTTGGCGACTTCCTCTCTGGAATGGGAATACAGGAAATCGCTGCAGAACTGCAAAAAGAACATATTCCAAAGTTAAATGGAGAACCCATTTGGAGTTATACAGGTATTCTCTATATCCTTACAAACGAACGATACATAGGCGATGAACTGTTTCAAAAACGATATACAACAGATACTCTGCCTTTTCAAAAAAAGATAAATCGTGGACAGAAAAAGCAGTATTACGCCGAAGATACCCACGATCCAATTATCAGCAGAGAGGTATTCCGAAAAGCACAAGAATTATTAAAGCGGAAATCAGAGCGACATGGACATCAAAATAATGGACAGTATACTTTTACAAGTTTAATCGTCTGTGATGAGTGCGGGACAAATTTCTGTAGACGAATTGCGAAAAACCAACGTGTTTTGTGGACCTGCCGCAAACATTTTAAAGGGAAACATCTGTGCAGCATGGAGAGCCTAAATGAAACTGAAATACAGCAGTGCTTCCTTACTTTATATAAAAAGCTGGCTGAAAATCGTCAAGAAATCCTTGGAAGCTATCTCCGCCAGCTTGAAGAACTAAAAGATAAGGATTTTATGGCCCATCCTGATGCCATGGAATTAAACAGACAGATTGCTGGATTATTAGAGCAGAATCACACTCTACACCGCTTGCGGGCAAAAGAGTGCATTGATTCTGCTTTTTTTATAGCACAATCCAATGAATTGAGCCAAAAGATATCCAATTTAAAAGCCGAACTTAAACAATATCGTGATTTAAACGAGTATGCGGATTTTATTGATAACACCCGCCTGATTTTAACGATATTAGACTCCCCGATGCCGGTTTTTAGCGCATCAGTGTTCCGAAATATAGTGAGCCGTATTACAGTGACACATGAAACATTGAGATTTCAACTTGTCAATGGATTGGAGTTGGAAGAAGAAAGGATAAGCGGAGGTTAATCATGAAGAAAAAAAGATACTTGCCTTTTGGATATCAGATGAATGAAGGAAATATTATACCGGACATACTGGAATCTTCTGCTGTGCAGTCAATTTTTGAAAATTATCGAAACGGCGCATCGCTGCAGATGCTTGCTAAACAAGTGCAGCAATCTGGTTTAAAGTACCGAGAAAATGCGGTTTGGAATAAGGCGATGATCGCCAGAATATTAGACTGCGAAAAATATATTTCAGAAGAATTTCCTGCAATTTTACCCTCTGATTTATTTCTACAGGTTCAAAGACTAAGAAAAGACAGAGCTCAAATTTATGGTGGAAGTCTGAATCCAGCCTTGCGAGGAATACGAGATCTTATCTGCTGCCAGACCTGCGGACAGAAGCTTGTTCGAATCAATCATCGAGATAATGTATATATCATCTGGAAATGCCCTTCCTGCAATACGGAAACAAGGTATTTGCCCGACATAGAGTTGATGTCAAGTGTTTTATCCGCAATCAATAGGGCAATTGAAGATCCACAGAAAGTTATGAATTTTAAAAAGAATGCCAATTGCCTGTCAGTTCAAGCCGTTAGGTTAGAAAACGAGATTTATCGAGAACTTGGTAATCCCAAGTCCAATTCAAAAAGATTATTGGAAATCATCAAACAATGCGCACAGGAAAAATACAAAGCCTGTCATGCCAATGGTGATTCAGAAGAAACGGAATGTTTGATAGCAGAACTGAAAAAACTGCAGCCGATGGAACACTTTCAATCTCAAATACTACGGAAATTTATTTGTAAAATTTTGATAACACCAGCAGGTGCTGTTACAATACAACTCAAAAATGGGGCGATTATTTAAGTAAGGAAAGGAGAAACCATAATGCCACAGAAAAAGACTAAAGTGATTAGGGAAATTCCCGAAAATCCCTTTATTCAAGGACAGGCCAAAAGGAAAAAGCTACGAGTAGCCGCCTACTGCCGAGTTAGTACAGAGCAGGAAGAACAAGAGAGTAGCTTTGAAAATCAGGTTGCCTATTACACAGATCTTATTCAGAGCAATCCGGAATGGGAATTTGCCGGAATTTTTGCGGATCGTGGAATCAGCGGCACTAAGGACACCATTCGTCCAGAGTTTATGAAAATGATCGAGCATTGCCAAAGACATAAAATTGACTTGATTTTCACTAAATCACTTAGCCGGTTTTCTCGAAACACGTTGGATTCTATCAAATACATACGGCTGCTGAAAAGCTTGAATGTAACCATAGAATTTGAAAAAGAAGGACTCAATACAAGTGATGTCAGCAGCGAAATTTATTTGACATGGTTTAGCGCCTTCGCTCAAGCAGAAAGCGAGTCCATCAGTCAAAATGTTACCATGGGAAAACGCAGGCAGTATAAGGAAGGCCATTTTGCCTTCAGGTACAAAAACTTTTTAGGCTATCGACCGGGAGAAAATGGAGAGCCTGAAATTGATCCTGAACAAGCTGCCATTGTTTCACGGATTTTTTTCGCATTTCTCAGTGGAGATACCCCGGAACAAATTGCAAAATCTCTGGAAGCTGACCACATCCCATCGCCAACAGGAAAGCCAACATGGTCAAAAACTACCATTCGAAATATGCTGCAAAATGAAAAATACGCTGGAGATGTGCTGCTGCAAAAAACCTATACTGCAGATTTCCTCGAAAAGAAGGTGAAGAAAAATAGAGGTGAGGTCAAACAGTATTACATTACTGACAATCACCCAGCTATTATCCCAAGAGATATTTTTCAGGAAGTCCAGTTAGAGATTGCAAGGCGCAGTAGCAAAAGAAAGGTTTCTTGCCGGAGGACAAAGTCTGGTCGAGGAAAATATACCAGCAAATATGCACTATCGGAAAGAACCGTTTGTGGGGAATGTGGTGCTATGTATCGTAGAACCATGTGGATCAAACGGGACAGAACGAAGGAAGATGTATGGCGATGCGTGAACCGACTTGAATTTGGCACCAAGTATTGCAAACATTCCCCAAGTTTAAAGGAACCCATTTTACACCAAGCAATTCTGAACTGCATTCAGTCCGTATTTCATAATAAAGAAGAAATAGCAGAAGCAGTTCGTGAAGCACAGAAAAAATTCATTTTATTTGAAGATGCCAAAAATAATCCAGAAGTGATCCGTCAAAGAATTCAGGACATTGATCACGGGATGGCGAATCTTTTAACTTTGGCAGCCCAAAGTTCCCAAATAGAACTATTTGAAAAAAAGTTCAAGGAGATGACTGAGGAAAAGGCTCGGTTGACAGAGCAGCTAAAACAAGCCGAAGAAGATGCAACAACCGATGCAAAGCGTCAAAAGCAACTTGATGATATTCTAAAGGCAATTGACATCGATATCGTTGAGTTAACAGAATTTGATGACACGTTTATCAGAAGAATTGTAGAACAAGTAACTATCCTTTCAAAAGACAAGATAGAAGTCCGGTTCATAGGAGGATTTTCAAAAGTTGGTGATATTCCGACAAAATAATTGTCGACAGAAAAAAGCCGATCATTACTTCATCATTATTGATGGAATAATGGTCGGCTTTTTTGTGTTTGCAAACATTCCATGGGGTTGAAAAAACTCCTTTATTCTATTATAATAATCAACATCAAGAAAAACGCTTCGGTGGTTCGAAAAAGGGTATCAGATTTTCAAAAAAAATTTTTGAAACACACCGGAAACCGCATGGTTACTGGGTGCCAGTAATTTCGGTCACCAAAGACAAAAAGAGTCCGAATACAATTTGTATTCGGACTCTTTTTTATTGTTATGTGAGTCTTACGTATCAAACAAGATCTCAAGTTTTTGCACATGAAAAAATCCGACATGATGTAACATGTGGGATTTTTATTATACATTATTTTTTCCCTCCAATTGTGCTTTCATGTTTCATAATAAAATGGCATGAGGAAAAGATGAAATGACAATGAGAAAAAGGAAAGGAAATTATTCTACAGTCCAACTCTTGTCTGAAATAGATGATGTGTTAGATATAGGCGATGTGTATCGATGTAAACATCAAATGACGGCACTCACGATTCTATTGAATTTTTTTCACTTAACGTGAGGTTGCTTTCTGTTTGCTTTTTGATATAATAAAAATGAAAGAAGCGCTGATTTCAAATAATGATAAGGATTGGTTACTACTGAGATGTTACGTCGGCACCAAACCGCTCAAACCCGCATAAACACTGGGTTTCTGGGGTGTTCTCAAACAAATTTATCTCTGAAAGAAGGCCCAAAATGGGCCTTCTTTTTTTCTGCATTTTTGAAAATCGTTAATAATGGATACCTATACCCCACTTTTTAATAGGAGGATATTTATCTGGGGAGATCTCTTGAGTGCAGATCTTATTCGCCATTATGAGCTCGTGAATTGTAGGAACCTTCTCTTCCGGTGAAAAAATATGTAACAGTACAGACGGGTAATTGAATTTTTATGGAAGGCCTTTCGGTTTCCATTTTGCTTATTTTAGCAATATCTTATCTGCAAGGAATGTAAGGGCAAAGGGTGAAGAAAAAATAAGTGCGCCATGATAAGCAAAGAACACGGAGTAGTAATAGCGAAAGATTTTTGATATAATAAAAAATGTAGAAAAATGGAAGCAGTAGTGACGCATCAGTTTGCTGAAGATTGTTCTTCTAAAGTCGAATCCCTACAAACGCTGGAACATCTTTGTCTCGAAGAGGCAGACATTATTTGACTTATGTTCTCCGAAAAAGGAGGCGGCGGCAATGCGTAAAAAAGGAGCGCGATGTCTTCTGTGTCTATTCCTTCTCCTGCTGCTGTTAAACGGCTGCGGCAGCAAGGTACCGGAAGTAATAAAAAACCCTAATACGGAATTTGTGACGTTGGAGGCGTATGGGGAGAAGGATTATGTGGTGCCGGAGAATTACGAGCATATCATAGATAATATCTATGCGGTTGTAAAGAACGGGCTTATTGTGGAGTACAAGAAAATCGTGCTCCAATGCGGCCAATATGTATGGCTTGACTGCGAAGCAGAAGAAATCATGAAATGAAGCGGCGGCGAATCTACCGGAATAGTACGGTTCGCTGCCGCCTTATTTTTTCCTTTGACAATGTGAGCAGTAAGGCCTTTTGCGCCTGGCCCGATCCTGTATGACGCTTTGATATTCAGTCCCGCAGTTTTGGCAGATAAACCAGGCCGTTTTTGTGGACGAGGGGGATACTTCATAAGGGGTGAAGGTGTTTTTGCTCGGGTGCCATTCCGCAGCCGCATCCGGATACTGTATACCGAAAGAATTGCAGATAGGACAGCCTTTATGCCGCCGGATCCGTTCCGCAGGAGAGGCAGTAAAAGAATGCCCCCTGGGACAAATCCAATGGTATTGCACATTGCTCATAAAGCGGACGGAGGAGGGGGCGATGTTTCCATTCCGTTTTGTATCCCATTCTGCCAGCAGTTCCGGATGGAGTTTAAACAGCGCATTTGCTTCCTTTTTGCAGAAGGGGCAGGGAGCTGCCGCGTGAATCTGCGCCGCAATGCTGCGTTTCCATATATGTCCCTTATCGCATTCCCACAAAACCGGCTTTGAATAAGCGGGGCTAATCTCGGTGGGTAGAATCGGATTTTTCTTTGACCAGAGTCTGGCCGCTTCCGGATAGTTTTGCGCAAAAGAGCCCTCCTGTCTCTTGCCGCAGGTTTTGCAGTATCCCCTGCGCAGGCGGTTATATGGGCTTTCCGTTTCCGTATGCCCGTATGCACAGCGCCAGGTTACATTTTTCCGGGATGTATACCCAATCTCTTCTGCGGAAAGCGGGTTGTCCGCAGCATATTCAGCAAGCAGGTCCTCCCGGTGTATCTGCCGGCAGTGGACGGCAAGGCTTACGATTTTTGGCATACGCTTTCCTCACGTTGAAGTGCAAGAACTCCGAACAGGCAGAATGCCTCCATGGCAAAATACAGCGGCGTCATGGAACTCTGTCCGAAGAAGCCGATCAGATTATAGATGCCGATAAAGGCAAGCGCCAGTAAGATTATGTATTTAAAGAACCGTTTCATAAAAATATCCTCCTTTATTATTGCTTTTAATATATCATAAAATTTATAAAATGTCAATACAGGTAAAATGAAAAATACTGAAAGGTCAGGCGCCCTTCAGTATTTTTTCCTCGATTGGCCAGATGCCTTCTTCGGCTAACATCTCTTTTAAATCCCGTTTTCTTGCTGCCATTTCTTCGTGATAGGTCCGTTTGTTCAGCACAGCTTTGTACAGCAGATCTTCCCATAGTTTTACCAGTTCTATCGTGAAGCTGCATTGGTCCATACGGTTGTCCCGATAGCATTCGGCAATATATTTCTTGGATTCGAACCAGCGGGTCCGTGTGATCGCACAGATGACCCAGTCGTGCTCCTGTGGGTCCTTCAGCGCCAGATTCCGGAAATAGATTTTTTGATACTGGACCGGCCAGTATTCGATACAATCGTCTTTAAATTCAAAGGTATCAAATTCGACCGGGATTTCAAAGTACTCTTTTCCCGCGTTCAGAAGCTGGTACTCTTCCGCAGAAAGCAGGTCTTTTTTGCGGATAGATGGCCTTCTGTTCGAGTCCACTTCCACGCTTTCACGAAAGATGCCGAAGGTAGAAACAATGGCTTCCAGCAGTTCATTCATATCAGAAAGCGGAATTTCCATATACCCGGATGCCAGCTTCAGCACATCACCGCCTGTCTGGCAGGACTCACAGTAAAAGGTGTTGGTATCACGATAGACCCGGCAGGAACCCAGGTGCCTGTCGTTGTGAAATGGACAAAGAATGAGGGGCTGACGGGGACGCTCATTGATCTCGCCTGAAAAAGCATGAGCGACATCCATAATGTCAAGAACTTCTTTGACCTTTTCTTTTGAAATAGGTTTTTGTTTGGGAATGACGGTAGATTTCATTTGAACGCCTCCTTTATTTCTGAATCTGTTTACAGGCAGACTAATAGGACAGGAGGCGGAATATTTCAAGAAATATGCGTCGGCGATTTGCCGGAGCAGTTAGCTTTCTATGACAGCAGCGAAAGTAAAAGTGGGGCAATAAGTGGGGTGAAAACTGGGGTAATAAGTGGGGTAAAAAGTGGTACGAATTACCCCACTTTTGCCTTTATGGGGAACAGGGAGGAAAGCGCCCGGGAGAAATTTCCGGCAGGGACTTTGTGGTCAAACCGGGTGGATTTTGCTTGTGCATTTTCGATTTTAAAAACGCTTCCCCTTTAGGATTCGTGATAGACATTTTTATCAAAAAAGGGGGTGCAGGGGGATTAAAGAAGTCAGCCAGAGGGTAAAAGCGGGTTGGAACCCGAAAAAAATCGTTCTGCACCTATGATTTACAGTCCTGAATGACTTTCTACTCCCAAAACCTAAGAGATGATTTTTGTTCCGAAATGATAAGATTTCGGAAGTTTTTTTGAGATGATTTTTCTGTTTCGGAAGGCCGTCTTTCCTTCAAAAAATCAGGCAAAAAGTGGGGGATTGAAATCTGGGGTAAAACAGCGGCTTTTTTGCCTGAAAGATTCCTTTTGGAATGACAGGAAAAATGATTCTCACTCCGATATGACAAGAGGAAAATCCCCCCTGCTTCCGAAATGAGGGAGCAGGGCCAGTCATAGGAGAGAGGGAGTCATGTCGGAAGGGGCCCCGGTCATTCCGAAGGGAGAGTGGGCAAATCATTCCGAAACGAGAGCCTTTTGTCATTCCGAAAAGAGGGATAAATCTAAAACAAATCTAAGAGAAATCTAATTTTCTTTCGGGTATGAGAGTCATCCATCTTCATTCCGAAATGAGAAGTCCTCCCGTTCATTCCGAAACGAGAGGTGGGCGGATAAATCCGCGGCAAATCCATAACAAATCTGATTTTCCTTCCGAAATGACAGTCCGATGACCGTCATTCCGAAAGGAGAGTGCTGCCTTTGACCAATGACTGTCATTGGAAAGCGGCCCCCTCATTCCGAAAAGAAAAGACAGCGACTGTCATTGGAAAACGAGCGCTATACAAATCTGAAAAGAACTGTAATAAATCTGTTATGACTTTCATTCCGAAATGAGCCGTCATCTAATCGTAAGGCGGAACGACTACAATTTCTACGTCTTTGCATACGAGGCGGCAGTGGATGAGGCGCTGGAATGCGCAGCGGAAAAGGAAGAGAAACCTGTAAAAGAAAAATTGGAAGGAGACGATCAGGATGAGCAGAATTGAAACGGAAATTTGGGAGCCCCATCCGGAGAAAAGGGGCATGGTGCGATATGTCGGGCAGCGAAAGACAGCGGACGTCTTTCGGGACGTAGAAACGTTCTTAAAAGAAGAAAATCTGTATCCTGAGGACTACCTGAAGCTATCGTTTGGTTTCGAGAGCCGGTACGAGGAATTTCCCAAGATGCTGGATATCCGGTGCTACGCCCAATGGGGCGGCAATGAGGGAATTTATCTGCAAGCAGATCTGCTTATTCAAAATAAGTATTATGCCGCAAAAGCAATTTTAGACGGCAGCATCGATGATTTGTTGATTGCCATCTGTGGATGGTCAGTTTCTTCACTTCTGGATTCCGTAAACAGCAATATGTGAGTATCATAGAAAAAGGAGAGTGAAAAGATGTCTTTTCATACTTGGCATAATTATGGATATGGAATTCGCACGGATAACCTGCAGATCAAATCAGTAGAAAGTCTGGGCAAATTGGTGAGTATGGCGCCAAAGCTGAAGGCAGAAATGGATGCCTATTTCAAAGCACAAGAAATATCAGAACTGACGTTAGAAGATTATCTGGAATACGACACAGAGCGTTATAACCAGCTGGCCTCGCTGATGCGCTTGGTGATCAAGGAAGCAGAGGGGATTGATTTGGTTTCCTGCGATGATTTTAATGCATGGAATTATCTTTTGTATATGCCCTCCTATCCATGGCGGATGAGTGAGGCCGATTTACAGATGACGGAAGGAAAATTGGATGAGATCTTTCAGAAGTATTTTGCGGTTGTGACTGATGATGAGATTTCGCTGGATTATATGGGACCGGAAAACGGTAGCTAAAGGGAGTATATAAAATGGATATCAGAGAATATTTAAGTGCTTACAGGATGATATCATCACGCAGGCTTTGTTTGATAAGACGGCTGCCATCAGAAAGTCCCAAGCCAGGACAAAGGTCAAAAAGGGAGAACCAAGCCCCAGGATTTTTCTTGGCAATATCCGATGCGGTCACTGTGGTTATGCAATGAATTTCCATGAGACCAAGTACCCTTATTATATTTGCCACGCGAGACAGGCGGACAATGATCTGCATTGCCAGGGAACCCGTATCATGGAAAGCGATCTGGCAGAGGTTGTGTTGAATGCCTTAAAGCAGTTCGCCCAGGTTTGTATCGATTCAGAACGGAGGCTGGAGAAAAGAAGGGAAGTGATGCGAAGCGAACGGGCACAGATACAGGAAAAGATAAAACAGCAGGAGAAAATTGCCGCCAAACTTCTTCTGGAAGGGAATGATTGTTTTGAGGAACTTCTGGAGGGAAAGATCGATGATCAGGAGTACACCACACGAATGGCGGAGAATAACCGAAAAGTTGCAGAATGCTAGAAGCAAGTAGACGCATTAAATGAAGCGCTGCAGAGTATGCCAGAGGTCCCGGATGCGATGTCTGAAAAGACATTGATTGGGAAAATACTTTCTCTTGAAAGATTGGACCGTAAATTGGCTGATCTGACAGTGAAATGTGTACATGTATTTAAGGACGGGTCGCTGCAAATCGAATGGAACTTCTCTGGATTGTTTGACTCCATGTTTCCGCAGGATCTGCTTGAAGTCCTGCCAAGAACCGAAACAGTCATGCTGAATCGAACGTGGATCTATTGCTGTACGGTAGACGGATGGGACGAATTGGAAAGAATGCGGCAGAAACTCTTTGCTTATGCGGAAAGCCGGCAATGGCTGGTAGTAGGGGACTCTTTTGATAACTCAAAGCCTTGCCTGGAAGTAAACGGGTTTCGGCAGATGTGGGACGCAGCAAAACAGGGGAGAGTGGACAATGTTCTTGTTTATACACTAGACGGACTCTCCAAGAGGTCTAAAAATTATGCGAGGTTTCAGCGGCAGATTGAAAAGCGTCATGTCCTTATGTATGACCGCAATGGCAACCTTCTAATAGGAGCATAAAAAGAAGCCGACGACTCTTCTTGTGAAGAGAGGAGCGTCGGCTTCGTGCTGTTTGTGGATGAGTTGTGTGGAATTCGCGTTTATATCGTAACATCTCAGTATAAATATCCATTATGAGGGCTGTAAAGGCATTCTCCTTCTCCCGACCATTTTCCTCCCGTGGATTCTGGCAATCCTCGCCCTGTTTGTGCTAAAGGTTGATATCCCAGGCTTATAAAAATGGCGGCGGCCGTTCAATCGGCTGCCGCCATTTTTATAAGCTTTTTATGCCCTTTCTGCCGGTTCGGAGCAGAGGCTTTTTGTGCCGCACAGATAAAACCAGCTTTGGGGTTCCATTCGGACATTCGCAGGGACGGCGGAACCTATTCCCGCAGGTCCGCGTTCCAGTCAAAGATAATGCCGGTCGCCGGATCGATCTCAAACTCATATTTGATACCGTCGTGGAACAATTCCCCCTCAAAGTGTCCCCGGCCGTCGCCGCTTTCTTCCCGCATCCGGATGTTTTCCGCACTGGAGCCGGGCACCTTGCTCTGGACAACCTGTTCGGCTTCCTCCAGCGTGACGGGGCTTCCGCCCAGCCTGTCCAGCCACTCTTCATCCACCTCGTAATCGGCGCCTATGATTTTTCCGCCCGCCACGGCGATTTCAAAATCATAATCCCCATACTCGGTTTCAAATTCCACCTGGAAAATCGGGATATCGTTTTCCCGGTCCCGTTCCACCTTCACGTTATATGCGTCTTTTTCCGGGACGCCGGCGTTTTCCAGCGCCAGAGCAAACGCTGTCTCCCGGCTGATTTCATCCTCTGCCGCCATGCTGCTGCCGGAAGAGTCCGGTTCAGCCGGGGATTCATTGGCCGAAGAATTTCCGGGCAATGACGTGCCGGGGGCTTCCTCCTCCGGCGCCTGCCCCTCTATGGAAGTGGTCTGAGAAGACTCCGGAATGAAAGAACCCGGTTCCCCGCTGCATCCAGCCAGCAGCAGGCACAGCACCGCCAGCAAAGGAATAACCCCTGTTTTCCGTTTCATAAAAACCCATCTCCTTTATAAGGTAAGTATAGCAAAAAGGAGGGCAGAAGGCAAGAAACCGACAGGCCAGAAGCCCTATCCAGTATATCATTGTCTCCGGATGAAGGACAGCAGGACGGCAAGGATCCCAACGAGAAGGACGCCGGCCGAGAGGCCCATGAGGATACCGGTGGTGAAATCCTGGAACGGAGATCCACCCACCGCCCTGGAAACAATCCCCAAAACGATACCGAGCAGGATCAGCAGCACGCCGAAATACCGCTTCCGGCTGCTCCTGAGCTTTTGCCCTATCCGTGCGATGGTCTCCTGAAAGGAACCGTTTTGTTTCATATCGCTATCAACCTTTCCTGTGCATATATAAAATCCAATCCAATCCAATTACATCCGTTTAACTGCATCCATGGCCAGGGCGGAACGCTCGCACTCTTCGGCGGACATGGTGACCTGCCAGCACAGCGGGCTGCCCTTCATTTTTTCCGCTGCGTAGCTCAAGCCGTTGGTGCGTTCGTCCAAAA
>ERZ857984.2349-NODE-2349-length-11839-cov-66.783181_pt1 | contig 11839 bp, 15 predicted proteins | sample MGYA00519914_ERZ857984 | MGnify/ENA primary metagenome ERZ857984 (study PRJEB31778, sample SAMEA3449417) | human gut metagenome | biome: human gut; feature: human-associated habitat; material: faeces | place: United Kingdom | collected 2010/2012 ... | reverse complement strand
TTTTATAGTAAGAACTGGACGTTTTACATAAATATGTATATACATATAACCATATATACATATAACCATAAAACCATATATACATATAACCATAAATATGTATAATTAAATTACTTTTACATTCAAAGTATTTTATATAAATTTACTTTTAAATTCAAAGTATTTACTTTTAAATTCAAACTAATTACTTTTAACTTCAAACTATTAACAATAAAAAAGAATACCCAAGTATTACACTTGAGTATCTTATAAAAAAGAGGGAGAAAATGTGAATTATATCTAATCACTATCACTAGTGTTTAGACCCTATAAACTCAACGAATATTTGTCGAGTATACTCGCTATCAAATTTTATACGTTTTCTATCGTATAAAACTATCAAGCGCTCCAATATATGCTTAGGTATTAACCTAGACTTATCTGTCATCTCGTTTATATTCCGACAAAACACCTTACTTGAATTTAGCGTCTGTCTATTTTCAACATATATCACGTCACCTACATACAAAGCAACTCTATACGTAGGCATGTCCAATACACAGAATAAAGGTAGATTAGGCGGTTTTCTATCGTAATACAAATCATCCAGCGATAAAAATTTATTGGATGCTATCGTATCCTCGTAAGGAGTGTTTTTTATAATTTTACCTGATATACTCTCAAATCTTCTATCGTTAAATTCCTTGCTATCAGGTAAATATAACATACACGCTAGTTTTTCTTTATTGAAATAATACCCGTGTTCCTTTATATTTTGAAAGAATAAATTTAATATTCTATCTCCTTTATCCAAAGCATTTGCCAGCATAATAATTACAGTATCCTTACTTAATCTACAGATAGTTTCAACCGTGTTTACGAACTGTCTTGCTCTATCCCCTCGCACTACTTCACCAACTTCGGGGATAAATTCATCAAACACTATAGTTTTAATTTCAGTAAAGGTATTACCCTTTAATTTGTGAAATGTAGAAAGTGCCATTAAATAACCTGCGTGCTCATATGGTATATCTTCTTCACTATCATCAAATAGTTTATAATTGATTGTACCATCTCCACTTATTTTTATAGCGTATCTTTCATTAAACGTGTTTGCGTTGACAATATCTTCATAGAATTTATAACCGTCAAATTCTTTTAGTGTATCAACAGCACTTTCAGTCGGTCGTATCCAAGTAAATTTTTTCTTTTGTCTAAATAACCGCTTTAAACAGTATCTTTTAGCCCAAAAACTTTTGCCTCTACCTCTTGCACCTACAATAATGAATATTCTATATCCACCTGAATAATAGCTAAACAGGTGATTTGCGTTTAAATATATATTATCATATTTCATATATGTTATCACCTCAAAATTAGAGATGTAAAACTGTTATACGCAATCACCCGCCAGCAATTGCTATTACTATAAATGCTCACTCCTCGTGATACGTACGCATCATCTAGTGTATAACTTAAGTAATACACCCACTACCCTAATTATACACTATTTATTCTTTTTTGTCAAATCATTAAACTTATCTTCAATCTCGTCGAGTTTTTCATCTAATTTTTCTTCATTTTCTTTACCGAGTTTTAGTTTAGCATATAGTTTTTTGATTAACGGTATAATTAAACAATTCATAATTATAACGATAAACGCTAGTATTATCTCCTCCCAAAATTCATTAGTAGGAATAAAACTTAAAATAACGATATCTAATAATGATTTATATAAATTTTTCATATACACAGTCCTATTTAATTTCTGACACCTAACCCAATACCTAAACCAGTATTAACGGCAGCGTTATTAAACGTTCCTCTTTTAAACGGTGCTATTATTAAAGAGTCGCCACCTGTTTCACCTAAATAACTACAAATACCTATTTCAAAATATTTTATTTGTGTATTATAAACATATAATGGTACTAAAATTTGATACCACGGTAAATTTTCAAACTGAATAAAATAAAAATTTTTATCGTTGACGTTGTTTAAATTATTCGTATATAATTCCGATACATTATTGTTTGTTATGGTAATATTTTCATATTTACTGGTAGATAAATTTAATTTTTGAAATAAACAACCGTACGTATCTTGCATCTGTAATAAAGTTATTTGTAAATTAATGATAAAATCAGGTAAAACAGTGAAACCATTCACATTCTTTGGTCTATAATAGAATAATAATTTTAACGGTATATATTCAATTGTTTCAACGTTTGTGTTAATCGTAACCTTACTTAAATTACTACCCGCTGCAGGTGTAACAACAGTAGTTCCATTAACCATTATATTTACCGTTTTTTCTTCTGTTGGTGTAGACGGTACCGCGACATCAACCACCACTTCATTTAACACTTTACCTGTATCAGGATACACGTTTAAAATTTGATTTTGTGTAACGCTAAATGATTTTGATTGCTCCTCTTTAGGAAGAGGTGCACTCCCCTCAATTCCTAATATTTCAACACCTGTTTTGATATTTTCACTCTTTAGGTTATCATCAACAATTTCAACGTAGTCAGCATCACCAACAGGTATTAAACCCGTTTTATCGATTTCTAAAACGGTATACTCGTTTTTAGTAGCATTACTATATTTGATAAATAACCATTTGAATGAATTTAACATATCATTCTTTTTCTGCGGTGTCATAAATTGCTGTGATGCTTTATACCATCCGATACCATTGCTAATGATTTCAACAATATTTTGATTGGTTGTACCTGTTGCAAACTGTGTTTGTGTAGCGGTTTGATGAAGGTTTTCATTAACAGGATAAATTCCTGTGTTTAACTGTTTACTGAATGATTTGTTTTTATTGGTTTCATCTGTTATAGTTTTAAAATATTCGATATTTGCCTTACACCAACTAAAGAAATCAAAACCAATCTCTTGTATTTGATTTGTAAAATTATCCTTAAAGGATGCAATACCATCATCCGAGTTTTCAAAACAAGCATTACTATTTTTAAACCGTCGCCAAATCGGCGTGAAAATGTATACTCCGAACTCAGTAGGTAAAACGTAGTCCTCGTCTAACATTTCGTTAACAACTAACGTCATTTGTGTAATAAACGCGTTGATATCGGTATAAATATCAACTAAGTTAAACGTTAATTTTTTACTCATTGTTTAAACCTCCTTTACTAGTCATTCCTTCACGTTCCGCGTATGTGCTATCCTCTATATCATTATTGGGTGCTTTATTTTTATACGGCTCGACGTTTATTTCAACGGTAATTTTATTTAGTATGTCACTATATTCAGGATAAATTTCTTTTAAATTTTCTAACCATTCTTTTCTTAGTTGTAAACCTGTTTCAAGGATAAGGTTTGTTTGGTACTCGTTACCTGTTAACTCTCCCGTTGCGATGCGTTCCATTTTTTCAAACATTCCGTTATTTTTTATGCCCATATTGTAACAACGGTAGTTATTAATGGAAGAAAATAACTGCATAATTTTTTCAACTTCTAACTCTATACCAGTGTTAAAGATTGAATTTTTCATGTTGCCATCGTTTACGGCAACGATTACGGGTTCGTCACTATTAATGGACGAGTAAATATCTTTTCTTGTCTGTTCTACTTGGTCCTCACTCTCAACGCCGTACATTAGTTTTTTCACGGCATTGATTAAATTAATCTCACCTTTAGAAAGTATACTTGACATATACTCTATAATATCTCTTTGTAGTACAATACGTGGTACAACCATTCCAGAATTTAGAAGCGGGCTCCTGTCATGCAAAATTACTGCTTTTGCATTTTTATTTACTTCACCGTTTGGATATGTAGCAAGCGGTTTGATAGGGAACGGTTCTCCGTTTACTGCAACAGGTTGTACTTCTGTTGGATATCCAAATGTATTTAAATCACCACTGTTTGCGAATGGTAAAACATAAAAATTACCCCCGTTGAAAAAACCACATAACGAACCTCTATAATATAACATTCTTTCAATATACATCGGTGGGATATTTTTTGGAAACCCACCCCATTTATAACGTGATACAAATTGTTGTACATCCAAATCAATTAAGGAATTGGTGTAATCTCTGTTAATCGGTTGACTCAAAACCTTATAACTTCCTAATCTCTTTTTCAGCATTTCAATTTGTACCCCTTGATTTTTTATCATTTCTTCGTAGGTTAAATATTTCTTTTTACTCATTGAATGACACCTCATCTATTATATTTTGGATATTATTTTCATTAAAGTTATTATCATTTAAAGTGTAGGGTGTTGTATTATAACGTACTAATTTACACCCGTTACTAAATAAACGTGATAATTTATCTAATTGTTTATAATCTAATACACCAGCATCCTTCGGTTGATTGGGTTGATTATAGTATAAATCAAAATCACCTTCAACATATTTTAAATATGTTTTATCGTACTTATTACCAGTAATATTTATGTATTTATTTACATTATCACTAGAAATATATTTATTTAAGTGTAGTCCTCTATATAGAAAATTACGTAATAACAGTTCTTTTTGTAAATCGGTTGCTGAATACCACACTAAATAAACACGTGGTTTTAGTACACTATTATATAACATAATATCACTTGATGCCTGTATTAATTCATCAGGTGAATTTTCAATGTTTTCAAGTTGATAATTTAAATTTCTTTTTGCCGTAGCAAAGTCCATTGCACCCGTTAACAAGTTAGTTCTAAATGACGTAGCGCTCGCGTTAACATCTTGTGCCGCTTGAAGTAAAGTTGGTTCGCTAATGGCTTTCTCGCTAGAAGAACCTAAAGAACTAAAACCCCTTACAATTATTTTAGAAAGGTTATTTTTTAGTGTATTCATATTTGATTTGTACCAATTGGTGTTACTACCTAAAAAACGATTGAGGGCGTCCACTGTGTAAGAAAGACTAAAATTCATAGAACCTACTAAATAATTCATTTGATTGGACGGGACATTTTTATAAAGTGAATTACTTGAATTACTTGCAAAGTCCACGTAATAAGTGGATGTTTCTAATAATTGAGGCATTACAACTTTGAATAATAATTGTGTATAACTACCAAGCCATATCAAATTTAAATTTTTTCTATTACCCATAAAGTCGTTAATGGCAAGCATATTCGTGTTACCTGCTATGTATGGGTTTTCAACCGTTGATAAATCATCAGGCGTAAACGTATATGTACTATCACTCATTTTAGGGTAACCTGTAAAATCAGTTGTTACTGGGTTAGATATAAAACTTCCGTTTAAATATTTTACGTAAAAGAACCCTAACCCTGTCCCATACGTATTTGCAAAAGTTGTATTACTAATTATTAAATTTGTATCATCTATTGATGCACTACCTGCACGCATAAACATAGAATACGGATAACATTTGATAGCGTATATTTTGCTTTGGTCGATAGCGTTGATGAAAGTGAATAAATTTTCAACGTTTATTGTTTCATCCTCTAAACCTGTATTTTTATTGATTAATTTATATACATTGTTGGGTATAAACGGACAAGATAGAACCGCATAAGGTAACGACATACCCTCATATGTACTTTTACCTAAAACAACCGATTTTGTATCAACTGTATATGTATCAGGTTGCAGATAAACAACAACCCAAAATCTAACATTTTGATTTAACCAACTTGTTAAGGTTTCTAAACCATAGTTTTGCTCTATCGGTTTTAAACCTTTCGTTAACGGCATTACAATTTCTTCACCGATAGGAGTATATAAATCTGTATCACCACTAATCGAAAAATTAGCAGTCCCTGATGTATTTAAAATACTATCATACGCATATCCATATCGTATGAATGTTTCGTGTGATTTTAAAAGTGAGATATTAATTGATTGCTCGATATTAAACGATGATTTAATTATATTATATATCGTTTCTACTGCCTCAATACGTACTTTTTTTGAAGATACATATATTAATTTTTCGATTCGATATATTCTATAATTTTCATCTGTGGTATCCGAAAAATAAACTGCATTATATTTATTCCATAGTACGTTAAAAAACGAGTTATCATCTATATCGATTATGAATGATATACTAGTCGGTTCTACATTTAAATAATTTTTATTATATGTAATATTATTAATAAAATTCACGTTGCTTATTTCACTTGAATTATAAATCCCTGCGTCTTTAACCTCTTTATGATTTGTTATTAAATAATTTTTATTTAAAAAGGGGATATTTGCTAAATATATAGTAAAAGGAAGTGCCATTGTAGCACCTCCTATTCAACGTGAAAATTAGTACATTCAATTAAAACAGCTGGTGCACGTTCTATTTGGTCACAGTAATAAGAAAAATGCAAGAAGTCCTGTTGATTTAAGTTAGATGCGTCAAAGAATGAAGTTGCTACTTGATAAAAGTAACCATATTGAATTTTATCTTTTGATAACACTAATACTTCACCGTCACCGATTGCTTCATTTTCGATAAAATTCACGTTAATTTTTTGTGTGATTTTATTTGAATTTAACAATGTTGCAAGTGTATCAACATCCATCGAAGCCATTGTTGACGGCTCTACAAGACATACAATATTTTCAGGTCTTTCATATGCTTCAAAAGTATCATTCCGTGATGTTTTATCGGTTACATTTAATTTGTATCCTAAACCCAACATTTGAATAACCGTTAAAATTGTACGATAAATTAAATTCGTGTTATAGGTTCTAACCGCATTTAATTCAACAGCCGTTGGAGTCCCTGTAGGACGTGCTAAACCTTCAACGGTTTGCTTAGTAGGGTTATTTGCTAAAATTTCAGCAATAACTGCTTCTATATCTGATTTTAATTGCAAGCGTTTTGCAACTCTCATATTATTTAATAAATATGAGATAAGAGTTGCCATCGCATATTCATCCTCAAAACCACCTCGCATTAGGTATCTATTCACTGTTAATTGAATATATTTGAATTTTGTAACGGGGATATATTGTTCTTGTATAACAGGTGGAACGCTTGTTAATAATGTGGATGTATTTACAACTAAATCTTTTACAACAGGTAAATCACTAGTTAAAACGAGTTTACCATCTCCGTTTATCGTGTCATCACTTCTAAAAGCATTCAATAAAGCGTCAATATTATCACCTAGATGATAGTTATCTTTATAAAAAGTATAACATATCAAATTTGATAATGTGCCAACAAATTTATTGGCGTTTAAAGTAATTGCCATATACTATTTTACTCCTTTCATAATTGTGGGTAGTATGTAATTCTGTACCATTTGTTGAGCAGTTTTGTCATCTTTTTCATCGTTGATTTGCTTTAAAAATGACATTACCTCTTGCTCAGTTGAAGGAGAACCACCAAATATACCATAATATTCCGATGGTTCGCTTTTTTCTTTCATCTCTGTTAACGTTGAATGCATCCTACGACATATTTCAACATTAGTTAATATTTTTTTAGTTTTTTTGTCTCTCATCGGTTTAATAATCATTTTCCATACCTCCTAGAAAATCGTAATCATCGATATATTTATCCTTTTTATTTTTTAATTCTTCTTTTATTTTGTCGATGTTTTCTTCTAATTCTTTTTTTTCGTTTTTTAATCGGCTATTCTCATTCATCAACTCGTTATACTTACCTTGTAACTCTTCTAAATCCATACTATCACCATCCTTATTATATCATATTTTTTTATTTTTGTAAAGAGTTTACCTGTCTTTAAAGGTAAAAGTAGTATCTGCTAAAATTAAACCGCCTTTTACACGTACAGGTCGTAATTTACCCGCAAATGTTTCACCTATTTTAAAATTATCTAAGTTAATCTGTTTCTTAACTTCGTTAGGTGCTCCACATGCCTTTATCAATACACTATCATCATTTAACACTCCATAATATGTTTTTTGTGCAATGACTTTGAAAAGTTTATACTCTTTTTCTAAATCCCACGCACCAAGTTTCTTTTTATCCACTTCTAAACCTACCGCATCACCGACGGTAGTAATCGAGTCAGTATCACAATATACAAAATTATCATAATTATTTTGAATATTGATATATAAATCATATCGAGAGTATGCGGTTGTAAGTGATGCGTTAATCGTATATATTGGTTCGTCTACGATTTTGTTAATTGACTTAAAGCATAGTATACCTTCATTATCAAGATAAGGTTCTATGACATAGTGGACGGGGTTCGTCGCCCATTTACCGTAAAATGAGTTTAAACGAAGTTTAGCAAGTAACCGTTTTGCACCCTCACTATTTTGTTTTAAGAGGTAGTTTGTGTCAATAAACTCGGTAAAAAGTTTCGTGGAACCTCTAAACATTAAATAGTCTATAAATTCAATATACTGAATATCGTACGCATCAAATAGAATTTTCATATCCACCATAGTGAGGTATAGTTCGATAATTTCATCTCCTGTATCTTCTATATATTCGTTTTTCAGTTGCAAAAAACGTTTTAACATCAAACACGGGATATGGTTATCCTTTAACTTAATTTGGCATTTGATATGTTGGATATACACTGGATATTTTTTATTTTCTATGTATTTACCGTCTCCTTTAATAGGGACGCCATATGCAAATAATTCTTTTTCCATCTGGGATGGATACATCGAGTTTTTATCGTAACATTTACAGTTATATAACAGAATATTTTTATATTTTTTATTTACGATACATAAACCACCCAAATATGATTTTCTGATATAGTCATCAATATCTTTATCCAGTACAGGAAATAACTCAGCAAATGTTTTCTTTGTCATTGTCTTTTTATATGCTTTGAAACTGTCACTTGCTGAAGTTAGGGATGACATCCCCTCCTTGTGGAACTCTTTCAAAACGCGAGCCATAATCTCAGTATCATGTTTGATGTATTCTATCTCTTCATCCGTTGGGATATAGCCTATCGGACGATGCATTTTATAGTCTATTTCACCCTTTAATATTGGTAACTTCCAAGATTTGGCGATTTCACCAACGGATGAAGAAATTTTTTTCTGACTATCTCGAATTTCAATTTTACTATTATTTTTATTTCTTATTGTAATAGAAAAAAACTGCTTTCTACTATCAATTAAAGAATTAAAATAATAGGGTTGTATTTCTTTAAACGGTTTATCCGACCAAGTATACCCGTTTGTTAGTAAATATGAAATTAAAAAGGAGCCATCAAATTTTAAGTTATGAAAATAGTAGATGACATCCTCTTTTATTTCATCGAAAACAAAGCGGAATAGTTCATCTAAAGTGGTGCCATAGCGATGTTTGAAAGTATCGCAGGAGCAGATATCCCACAACCAAACGCTTGTTTCTTTATTCGCTAAATCTAGCGTAGAGTTCCTCGTTTCAAAATCGATTGTGTAAATGTTTTTAACCTTGTGCATATGATTTTAAGACTTCCTCGAAGTCTTCTTTTTTCTCAAACAACAATGAAAAAGTTGTTTGAATATCACCAACTTTGGGTGATGGGGTGAATAAAGTGTACAATATGCTAAAATCATTGAATAATTCCGCAAACTGTTCGTCCGTTAAATTATTAATGACATCCGAGTAATCGACATTAAAAATGTTATCCAAATTTTTTATTAAATTATCCTTATATCTATTTATAAATTCTTCTTTAGAAGTATTTACGAATGTTTCAACTCTCGATAATCTGTCTTTAAAAATAGCGTAGTTATCGATGGTTTTCGTATTCATTCGATAACCTTTGCTAATATTACTATAGAACTTATCTTTTTCGATTTTTTTGTTTGCTTCTAGTATGAAATTACGATAGTCTCTTATCTCGTATCGAAACTCTTTTGCTTTTGCTTTCGACATCGTATTTTTTAACTTTTCAAAGAGGGCTTTTTCATCACCTGTTAATCTAATTCTTCGCATAAAAACCTCCTAAAAGGGGAGGTTATCTAAATCAACGTTATCGGTTAGGAATTTGCTCAATTCCTTATCATTTGCCTTTTTTATTTCTTCGATCTTTTGAACATCGATGTCGTAATCTTCAACACGTCCCACCCAAATGACATTATGTAAATAAACATTATCGTTGTCTTTCGCTCTTTTGCGTTCTTTAGTAAAATTTATCTCGTCATATTCAGCGTATAAGATATAATGCCCTTTTTCTTGAGGTCTGCAAAGATTAGTCTTTTTAAACTTAACAATAAAATAATCGTTATTTTTATTTTTTGTATAATAAGTACAAAACTTATTATTATCAGTCACTACCTCTCTTACCGAAATTGGTAGTCTTATTAAATTGTAATTTTCCTTTAATTTTCGGTTATCCAAACTTCTTAAATTTTCATTTTCTTTTTTTAACATTTTAAATCTCCTTTTTTTCTTTCTTTTAGTTTTATTTCTTCTAAATATTCTAAACAAATTGGGTACTCAAAGACACCCACAAAGTATTTTTTACCCTCACCATCATAACGAGACAACGAGCATAAATCTTTACGTTTACTATAACTTAAAGTATAAAACGAGCCATTCATATGGAATGAAACGGTATTATTTCTTCTTAAGCAATCGTAAGACTTCTTACCTAAAAAAATTTGCATATCATTCACATTTTCTTCACCTCCTTTAACATAAATTTTCTTGGAAGAAATCTCTTGTTTCATCCAGTAATGCGAATAACACTTCCCATTCTGAGATAGGTAATTCTAAAACTAACTCACCTATCTTGTCGAATGGATGAGGTTTATCGGTTTCAAACTCAATAAATGTCAACACTCTTGATTTCTTTTTACGAATGTCAACATAGAAAAACTCTGTTTTAAATGTTGTTGTTTCTTTAAAAACATCTACAACATATGTTGATATCTTATTCATAAACTTTATGATGTCGTGTGGTGAAATCGGTGTATACGACGTTAACCTTATACCCCCTACGACATTTAATTCAAATTTATATTTATCTGAAATTAAAGCACGTATAGCGCCTCTATTATTTTTTATAATATGTGAATATAAAGTATACATTATATTCACCTCGTTTAACTTAGCGAAAACGAATAAATCTCATCGATATTTTTTACGAGTTTCAAACAATTTTCAAAATATGTTTGTTTTTCTTCGTCGATGAAAATTCTGTCATTTTCGTTATACAATCGGAATTTCAACTTTTTCCGATAATTAAATTTAGAGATGCTCTCAGTTTGGACAATCTCTAAATATTCTCTGTACCCTATTCGGCCCCATCTATTGATGGGTTCGCGTTTCAATATAGAACGGTAGTAAATCGCCATTAACGACACCTCCTTTAAAATATTTTAGCCAAGAAATCAACTTGCTTGACTTCTTCATCTAAAATATTATAAATTTTCAAGCCCATTTTGAATGCCTTCAAAATAAGCCTTACATTTTTTTGTTTATGTTCAATCTCTATCATGGTGTCCCCCGATTGATATAAGCAAATAGATTTAATGTCGGCGGAAATATTTTCAGATAATTCATTAAATACTACGTGATTACATTTAATCACGTATAAATTGAATTGAAAGGGAATATATAAATTAACATTCCCACTATAAATTTTAAGGTTTTTTAATTTCATTTTTTTCTCCTTCTGTAGGCAGTGGCTAACCCGATATATATCGGTGTTGCTCAACTACTTACATAATTATTATATCACAATAATATAAATAATACAATAGTTTTTGATATGAAAACGTTTTCAATTTATATAAAATTTTTTACAGTATAATTACATATAATACTTTTAAATTAAAACTAAAAATACTTTGAATTTAAAAGTAATTAAATTATACATATTTATGGTTTTATGTATATATGTATTTATGGTTTTATGTATATATGTATTTATGGTTTTATGTATATATGTATTTATGGTTTTATGTATATATGTATTTAT
>ERZ857984.2346-NODE-2346-length-11857-cov-2.910354_pt1 | contig 11857 bp, 9 predicted proteins | sample MGYA00519914_ERZ857984 | MGnify/ENA primary metagenome ERZ857984 (study PRJEB31778, sample SAMEA3449417) | human gut metagenome | biome: human gut; feature: human-associated habitat; material: faeces | place: United Kingdom | collected 2010/2012 ... | reverse complement strand
TTATTGAGAAATAATATTATCATTGCAAGCAGGTATGTTCCGGCCATATTGAGCCTCTGTCTCGGAATAAATTTAAAACAGCTTCTTAGATTCAGTAAAAAATCCGTGGGATAGACATGGATTTTAGCGATGAAATCTTCGCAGACAACCTCATTCCAGTCTTTTCGGAGAAAGGTCGAAAAGATTAATTGTGGAGTTTAACCCCTTCACCCTGAGGGCACTCCCCCTCTATTTCCTACGGAGTCGATATCCCCACCAATTATCGACTGATCCATTCCCCCTACCTATCGACCGAGCTATAAACGACTGTCGAGGCATATAAATAAAAAAAGGAGAGACCTTCCCAGCCTTTCCTTTTCTATGCCATAATAAAATAAATGCTTATTTTACTTTGTCTGCCAATTCTGCACCGGCTTTAAATTTAACCACTTTCTTAGCAGCGATAGTGATTTTCTGTTTGGTTGCAGGGTTGATACCCGTACGAGCTGCTTTTTCAGTAACACCGAAAGTTCCGAAACCGATAAGGGCCACTTTGTCACCCTTAACAAGAGATTCAGAAACAGCTTCTACGAAAGCATCCAATGCTTTTTTAGCATCAACTTTGCTCAAACCGGCTTTTTCTGCCATGGCATTGATAAGTTCAGTTTTGTTCATAACGCGTATAATTTAAAGTTAAGTAAATAATTCTCCATGAAGAGCAGCACCGCAAATGTAAAGATTAAAATGAAATACTGCAAACAATAAAGTAAAAAAATATAATAAAAGCCTCGATTTTATAATATAAGCAAGCTATATTTGACTAAATACTCGAAAAATCATTACTTTTGTCCGCACAATCAGAGTATAATACATTTACCCTGCTTGGAATGAATGGTTTACACTTCGTAAGAAAAGTACATTTGATATATGCAAAACAGGTCATTTTTGGGATCTATACCACCGGTGACACTCAACTTGATTATCGTTAACTTCATCGTGTGGCTGGCAGCTTTAACTCTACCTAAAATTGCCGGAATAAATTTGAACTATTGGCTGGGGTTACACTATTTTGCAGCCGACGATTTCAATGTCGTGCAGTTGATTACCTACATGTTTTTACACGACACCAGCGGAATAGAACATATTTTCTTCAATATGTTCTCCGTTTTCATGTTCGGTAGAACTCTCGAAGCCGTATGGGGAGGAAACGTTTTCTATTCTACTACATTACCACAGGAATGGGAGCGGCATTGGTGCAAGAAGCGGCATGGTACTTCGAACTACGTTCAGCCATATCGGAAACCGTAGCATTGTACGGTTGGGAACAAACGTCCCAACTACTAACCGTAGGAGCTTCTGGCGCAGCATTCGGTATTTTATTGGCTTTCGGCATGTTATTTCCGAATGCTCCATTGTTCATCATATTCATACCCATTCCCATTAAGGCAAAATACTTTGTCATCTTTTACGGGTTACTCGAATTATTCTTCGGTGTCAGCGGAAGCATGAGCAGCGTGGCTCACTTTGCACATTTAGGCGGCATGCTCTTCGGATTCTTCTTGATTCGTTATTGGAAAAAGAAAGGAATAGGCGGTGGCGGATTCTATTATTGACAAACTGAAACAGCAATTCCGGCAAGGCTCCGTATTGCTGAAACTCATCTATATCAACGTAGCGATCTTTCTGCTACTGAGACTCACATGGGTCGTTTTGATGCTGTTCAATATCGACGGATATGTCATACTGCCCTTCATCGAAATGCCATCGATACCCTATGAGTTCATCACCCATCCGTGGACTCTGCTCACATACATGTTCGTCCATTACGATGTATGGCACATTCTGTTCAACATGCTTTGGCTATATTGGTTCGGGCAAATATTTCTCATGTCGTTCAGTGAAAAACAAATGGTAGGGCTATATCTTTTAGGAGGTATAGCCGGTGGTTTATTATATCTGCTTTCGTACAATTTGTTTCCCTATTTCGATGGCAAAGAAGGATTGATGTGCGGAGCCTCTGCCTCGATAATCGCCATTGTCGTAGCCACGGCATTCCGAATGCCCGACTACAAAGTCAACCTACTTTTTCTCGGAGCTATATCTTTGAAATACATTGCTCTGGTTACTATCATCATTGACTTGTTGAGTGTCACATCGGCCAACGGAGGAGGGCACATCGCTCACCTCGGAGGAGCCCTCCTCGGTTACTGGTTTATTGTGCGATGGGAAAAAGGGAAAGATTTGACGGCGCCTGTCAACAAACTCATCGACAAAATCGTAACGGGATTCAAACCCCGCCCGAAAATCAAAGTGTCACGACCTTCGAACCGATCCTCTTCCCGGCCCGAGACCGATATGGAATACCGAGCCCGCAAAAAGAAAGAAAACGACGAAATCGATTCGATTCTCGACAAAATAAAAAAATCGGGGTATACCTCGCTCTCTGCCGAAGAAAAGAAAAGACTGTTCGAAGCCGGGAAAAAATAACGTGGTAATGAAACATGTCGTCAAAGTCATATTATTGCTGCTCAATCTGCTATGGGGGCTTTTGCTCGTCATCGGCTCCTACTCGGCATACTTTCCCTCCCGCATAGGTACACTGGTCGAGCTCTTATTTCCGCTGAATCTGTTTGCCTGCATAGCGTTCTTTTTTATATGGCTCGCCTATAATCCCCGTTATATATGGGTTCCGCTCGCCGCACTGGTCATCTCTTGGGGAGGAATAGCCCGATACTGTCCGGTACATAAACCACAGCCGATAGACAACAGCCAACCCGGTTTTTCCCTAATGACTTATAATGCCTACTTCTTCCTCGATTATGAAGGAACAGATACCCGGCAAAACCGGACTCTTTCCTTTATCCTCTCGCAAAACGCCGATCTCGTTTGCTTGCAGGAAAGTCCGGGTCTGATCGCTCCGAATCCGGGATTGAAAATCACCGGGGAACAAATAGACAGTATACACACTCTGTATCCCTACCGCATTCCTACGACCCACGGTATGAACTTCCTGTCGAAATACCCAGCGACATTGTTGTTCGATACGGTATATTCCGAGTCGAGCGCCATCGCCATTTACCAAGTAAAGATAGAAGGCCATACAGTCACCGTTGTCAACCAACACATGGAATCTATCGGATTGACTCAAACCGACAAAGAACTATATCATGAAATCACGGCACACCCGAATACCGACCGACTGGACGAAATAAAGAAACACTTGTTATCCAAACTCATGAACGCAGCCGAGATTCGAAATCGCCAAGCCGACCTGACAGCCGAGAAAATACAAAACATTCCCGGTAATATCATCGTCTGCGGCGACTTCAACGACTCACCCTTATCCTATTCCGTCCGGAAGTTCCACAGTATGGGTTTTCGCGACGCTTACAACGAGTTGGGATTAGGACCGGGAATCACATATCACGCCAATCGCTTCTGGTTCCGCATCGACCATATCCTATACAAAGGCAATATGGAAGCCCGATGGCTTGTCCGCCAACGACATAAAAGTTCAGACCATTATCCCCTTGTCACAAGGTTTGTATGGGAAAATTCCGAAAATCATTAACACAGTAATATTATACCTCATGAAAAAACTTTTAGTAACATCGTTAACTTGTCTTATGATGATCTCTTGCAATCAAAAAGAGAATCCGCTGCTTAGCGAGTTCAGCACTCCTTTCGGGGTTCCACCGTTCGAACAAATAAAGCCCGAGCACTACATGCCGGCTTTTGAAGAAGGTATCCGTCAGCACGATGCCGAAATTGCTGCAATCATTGCCAATCCCGAGGCTCCTACATTCAAAAACACCATCGAGCCGCTCGAATTCAGCGGTATGCTACTGACTCAGGTCAATCTGATATTCAGCAGTTTGACCGAAGCGGAAACGAACGACGAACTCCAAGCCATCGCCAAAGAGATTTCGCCCAAACTGACCGAGCATTACGACAACATCTCGCTCAACGGAGAACTTTTCGCCCGAATTAAAACGGTATACGAGAACCGGGATAAAGAGAACCTCGACACCGAACAGATGAAAGTTCTCGAAAACCACTACAAAGACTTTGTTCGTGCGGGTGCTCTTCTCTCCGAAGAAGATAAAGCCACGCTTCGCGAGATCAACAAAGAATTGGCTATGCTTTCCATACAATACGGAGACAATGCCTTAGCCGAGTCAAATGCTTTTGAACTGGTCATCGACAATGAAACCGACCTCGCAGGCTTGCCCGAGGCAGTAGTCACGGCAGCTGCCGATGAAGCGGCTGCTCGCAACAAAGCCGGTAAATGGGTATTTACCCTCGATGCGCCCAGCCGCATCCCATTCCTGCAATACGCCGATAACCGCAATCTGCGCGAAAAAGTTTATAAAGCCTATATCAACAAAGCCGACAACGACAACGAATTCGACAATAAAGAAATCGTATCGAAAATGGTCAACCTCCGTTTAAAGAAGGCCAATTTACTGGGATTCAATACCTACGCCGACTTTGCCCTCGACGATCGTATGGCAAAAACCGATGCGAACGTCAACGATCTCATCAATCGGGTATGGGCCTATGCGATACCTCGTGCAAAAGAAGAAGTAGCCGACATGCAAAAGATCATCGACGCAGAAGGCGGCGGTTTCAAACTCGCCCCGTGGGATTGGTGGTACTATGCCGAAAAAGTACGCAAAGCCAAATACGATTTGAACGAAGACGAACTGAAACCCTATTTCAGCCTCGACAACGTACGTGAAGGTGCGTTCATGGTTGCCAATAAATTATACGGAATCACTATCACCGAATTGAAAGATATGCCGGTCTATCACCCCGATGTCCGCGCATTCGAAGTGAAAGATGCCGACGGCAAACATTTGGCCGTATTCTATACCGATTACTTCCCCCGTGCCGGGAAACGTGCCGGAGCTTGGATGTACAACTTCCGTGAAGCCTATGTACAAGACGGTAAGGAAGTACGCCCCATCGTTTACAACGTGGCAAACTTCACCAAACCTACCGCCGATACTCCCTCTTTGCTTACCATCGACGAAGTGCAAACCCTTTTCCACGAATTCGGACATGCCCTGCACGGCATGCTCACCCGTTGCCACTACCCCTCGGTAAGCGGAACCAGTGTCGCACGCGATTTCGTAGAGCTACCGTCGCAAATCAACGAACACTGGGCAACGCACCCCGAAGTATTGAAATTATATGCCAAACATTATCAAACTGGCGAAATCATTCCCGACTCGTTAATCGCCAAAATGGAGGCAGCCTCTAAATTCAATCAAGGATTCGCCACCACCGAATTCTTAGCTGCGGCTATCCTCGACATACGTTGGCACGAAATAGACGAAGTTAAAGAATACGATGTGCGCCAATTCGAAAAAGAAGTAGCGCAATCCGTCGGACTCATCGACGAAATCACCTATCGCTACCGTAGCACCTACTTCTCGCACATCTTCACCAACGATTACTGTGCAGGATATTACAGCTACATCTGGGCCGAAGTTCTCGATGCCGATGCTTTCGACGCATTCAAAGAACACGGTATCTTCGACCCGGCGACAGCCAAAGCATTCCGTGAAAACATTCTCGAAAAAGGCGGGAGCGAGGATCCCATGAAACTTTATCGCCAATTCCGTGGAGCAGAGCCTAATCCCGATGCCCTGCTTCGCAACCGGGGATTGAAATAATAATTTCCTCTATACAGGAAAAGGGAGCTGTGCCGTGGCACAGCTCCCTTTCTTATAAAAAATATCGATACCCTTTCAATTTATCGATATTCCCATTATATTTGTACATAAACAACAGACACATAACCTCGGAAAAACGATCCGATTTCAAATTGCGATGGACATAATCATATCAAGTTGGCTCTTGTGGCTCATTATTGCGGCCATACTTGTTATCATAGAACTGCTCACTTCCATGATAGCGACATTCTGTTTGGCAACAGGTTGCCTAATAGCCATGGTATGCGCCCTGCTGGACTGGGGCGTCGAAGCGCAGCTGATCGGAGCCATAATCGGCACTGTAATCGCATTTATACTCGTCCAAACAAAGCGAGGGAAGGGTAATATCTCGGTTCAATCCTTCATATCGTTATAAATACCAACGCACATTGAATACAAACTGTGACAAATCGAGAAGCGTAAAATTGCCTACACAAAAACGAATCGACAGTATTGATCTGTTCAAAGGAATCGCCATTCTGGGAATCGTGTGGAAACACACCTTTCACCCGCAATGGTGCGATCTCATTCACATAAGCGCGCTTTTCTTCATCTTATCGGGAATCTTTTTCAAAGACGAGCCATTCATTCCCTTTCTAAAAAAGAAAATTCGAACCATACTTATTCCTTTTCTTTTACATACTTTCCTATCTCGCCCGAATAGCCTTCTATTTCAGACACTTTCGCACCCTACACGGATTCGCATGGGATAGCCTGTTGGAAATCTTTTCTATTTCCAATACACCCGACTACCTCACAGTGAACATACCTCTGTGGTTTCTCGTCTGCCTGTTCGTCATGCAAATTATCTTTTGGTGTCTGAACAGAGTAATACCCCGTAATAAATACCGCAGCTGCTGGTTCTTGGTAATCTTAGCTGCCCTATACGCTGGTTACGGTACAATCGAGTCTTGGCACTCGCCGTTTATGTTCAATGTCGCCATCGAGTGCCTTCCCTATTTTATTGCTGGAAACCTTTTCGGACTACAAATAGCCCGATTTCTTTCCAAGTCCTCTCTGAAATATCTCCTCGCCCCGACATGTTTTGCCCTGTTCATCGGGTTCCAATACTTGCCGATCGATATCTCTATCCTTGCCTTTATCAAAGCATTGACCATATTCGTAGCAATACTTTCCCTACTGTCTTGCTTCGAAAACAGCTGCTCGATGATATGGACGACAGTCCGATATTTCGGGAAATCATCACTCTTTATCATGGGTATTCATGTACTCCTATTAGCCCCTATACAATCGATGGCTCGCGCCATCACCGGAAAACCGGACTTACTCACCGGATTAATCTGCCTTGCGCTTACTATGCTCCTCATATACTTTCTTATACCTTTCACCGAGAAATATATCCCGTGGGCTATCGGGAGACAACGACAAAAACATGACACGAAATCATCTCAATCAACAGAATAGTATGAATAAACAAGTTTTAACAATTAGGGGGGGGGTAAAACCAACCTCTTCAAAACGAATCGATTACATCGATCTTATTAAAGGAATCGCCATCATCGGTGTCGTATGGAGTCACACTGTACACCCGCAATGGTACAATGTAACCTACATAAATGCACTTTTTTTCTTTCTCTCCGGATTCTTTTTCAAAGAAGAACCATTTCCCGCTTTCCTAAAAAAGAAAGTCAAAACGCTCATTATCCCATTCACTTTCTTCTACCTCCTATCCTACCCGTTCCGAATCATTTTTAACCTTTGGGATTACCGTACGCTCAACAACTTCGACTGGGGGTGTATCTTCGATGTATTCGACATAACAAACAAAAGCGATTATCTATTTGTCAATGTTCCGCTTTGGTTCATATTTTGCTTGTTCGCCATGCAACTGATATACTGGTGCATGAACAAGATCACTCCGGAAAAATACCGGACAATCATATATCTCATATTGACCGCAGTAATCATGATCTGGAACGAGGAAATCAAATCTTACCCGACCATTTTCATGTTCAATAACGCAGTGCAATGGTTGCCCTATTTCATAATCGGCAACTTGTTCGGCCTGAAATTATCTCGCTTGATTCTCGACTACCCATCAAAATACATCATTGTACTGACAACCCTCGTCACTTTCATCGGCTTACAAGCCATCGACTGTAATCTGCCTGCCTATTTTTTCCTAAAAGCCATCGTCTTGTTTCTTTGTTTCATGTCCGCCCTTTCCTATTTCAACGACAACAAGAACCATATATGTGCGATTGTTCGTACCTTAGGAACATCTACCCTCTTTATCCTCTGCATACATATTCTCATACAAACTCCTTTCCAACGAGCCATCATGAAAATATTCGGGCATCGGGAAGTATTCACCGGATACATCGACGTCGCACTCACCCTGCTCGTCATATATCTCCTCATTCCCTTCGTGAATAAATATCTTCCTTGGGCGATCGGGAAAAAAAGATAAGGATAAAAAAGAACCGGGGCTAGAATTATCCAGCCCCGGTATCTATATAGACAAACTACTTTATGACTTAGGTTGCAACAAACGATTATACTCCAAATCGTCATTTATAATTTCCATAGCCTTGACGAACGAGGGATTTCGAGGATTCATTACTCTGAAATAGGCAGCCGTGTCGAACATATCCCGGGCAATAAGAGCCTTTATCTGCAAAGCTATCAACCCTTTGGATTTCCGATACTGCTCCTCGTTATATTTCACCTTTTCAGTTTCTCCCATCTTCAACAATTCAGCGAGCATATCGTCCGTAACCGCAAATTCTTCGACAAACTGGTCCACCTTTTTATACTTATTCATCAACTCTTTCCGATGACTGTCGAGATAATTGACCGGATATTGATTCAATACCCCTTTCGCCAACAAATCCCGATGGAAATCGGTATAAATCGTCGTGTCTAACGGTATAAAAATATCGGGCATAATACCCCCGCCACCATATACCGTACGTTTACTCTTCAAAGTTTGGAATTGCAACGAATCCGGGAAGTGAATGCTATCGGTATAAATAAGCTCTCCATGATTGAACCGGTCTAGCAATTCCCGCTCGTATGCCTCGTGGCCTTTGTCATAAGGCTTCTGTATACTCCTGCCAGAAGGCGTATAATATCGGGCGACAGTCAACCTTATCATCGATCCGTCGGGGAATGGTATGGGACGTTGAACTAAACCTTTTCCGAAGGTACGACGCCCTACGATTATACCCCGGTCCCAATCTTGAATCGCTCCCGAAAGGATTTCACTTGCCGAAGCCGAGCTCTCATCGACCAGCAAAACTAATTTCCCCTTTTGGAACTGCCCTCGTTTCGAAGCGAAAGCATCGTCCCGTGGAGAACGACGACCTTCGGTATAAACGATCGACTGCCCGTCGGCCAAAAACTCGTCGGCCATAGCGATAGCACTGGTCAAGAATCCACCGCCGTTGCCTTGCAAGTCGACAATAAGATTCTTCATACCTTTCTTTTTCAACTCCTTAATGGCATCAGAAAATTCCTTGTCTGTCGTCACGGCAAAACGGCTCACCCGTATATAACCCGTTTCTTTATCGGCCATATAAGATGCATCGATACTGTAAATAGGTATTTTATCGCGTACGATTCTGAATTCGATAGGCTCCTTCACCCCTTTGCGCAATACGGTCACTCGCACCACCGTCCCCGATTCCCCGCGTAGCCGTTTCATGATGTCGGTATTTTTCATCTTCACTCCGGCTATGGTTGTATCGTTTACAGCGATGATACGGTCACCCGCCAATATTCCCACCTTTTCCGAAGGTCCGCCAACGATAGTCTGTATCACATACAACGTATCTTTATTCATATTGAACTGGATACCCACTCCGCTGAAATTACCCTGTAAAGGCTCGTTCATCTCCCGGGTCTCCTCGGCTGTCGTGTAGGTCGAATGCGGATCGAGTTTATCGAGCATACCCCGAATGGCATCCTCCACCAACTTATTCTCGTCTACCTCATCGACATACAAATTCGTTATGGCGAAATCGGCCAGACTGAGTTTTCGCATTCCTTCGCTTTGGCCTTGCGACCACATGACTCCCACCGCTATCACGGGCAGGTATATGATAAAAAATAGTCTTTTCATCTTCAACTTAAAATTATACTAATTTCAACCCTTTGGGAACAAATTCATCGACACTGTGACCGAACCTTAAAAGCTCCCGCACAATGGTAGAACTGATATGAGTCAATTCCGGCTCGGTAAACAAAATTATCGTCTCTACCCCCGATAATTTCCGGTTCACGTCGGCGATAGTCTTCTCATACTCGAAGTCATTCACCGACCGGATACCCCGCAGAATAAACCGGGCATTCCATTGCTTCGCAAGGTCGATGGTGAGGCTGTCGTACGAAACGACTCGAATCCGAGGATTATCCCGAAACAAATCCCTCAACATTTCCAACCGCTGTTCCACGGTGAAATAAGTGCGTTTCGAATCATTGATACCTATGGCTATGACCACTTCATCGAGCAATTCGAGCCCCCTGCTCACAATCGACATATGACCGAGAGTAAAAGGGTCGAATGTTCCCGGGAACACAGCTATCCTTTTAGACGAGATTGGTGTCATCTTCTATAACCAGATTTTGTATAATAAAGTTTTGTCTTTCCATGGTGTTCTTGCCCATATAAAATTCGAGCAAATCTTTCACCAAATCCTCCTTACGCAGCGATACCCGGTCGAGACGCATATCCGGTCCGATAAACTGACGGAACTCGTCGGGCGAAATCTCACCCAATCCTTTGAATCGTGTCACTTCGGGGTTTGCTCCGCACTTCTTGATAGCGGCGAGCCGTTCCTCGTCTGTATAGCAATAATGTGTTTCTTTTTTATTCCTCACGCGAAACAGCGGAGTCTGTAAAATATAAACATGCCCTTTCTTGATAAGGTCGGGGAAAAATTGCAAAAGAAAAGTAATCATCAGCAAGCGGATATGCATACCGTCCACATCGGCATCGGTTGCGATAATCACCTTATTATACCGCAAACCTTCCAAGCCATCCTCAATATTCAAGGCCGCTTGAAGCAAGTTAAACTCCTCGTTCTCGTAAACAATTTTCTTTGTTAAGCCATAACTATTCAAGGGCTTACCCCTCAAACTAAATACAGCTTGGTAATTCGGGTTACGGCTCTTCGTGATAGAACCGCTAGCCGAGTCACCCTCCGTGATAAAGATACTGCTTTCCTCTAGCAGATCCCCTTTCGAGTCGGTCAGGTGAATCCGGCAATCCCTTAGTTTCTTATTATGTAAATTCGCTTTCTTCGCACGCTCGCGGGCCAGCTTCGTAACACCGGCGATCGCCTTGCGCTCTTTCTCGGACTCCAAGATCTTCTTCAGTAAAAGCTCCGAAGTCTCCATATTCTTATGCAAATAGTTATCCAGGTCATTCTTGATGAAATCACCGATAAACTTCGCTACCGTAGGGCCGTCCGGTCCTATATCTTTCGAGCCGAGCTTGGTCTTTGTCTGGCTCTCGAATACAGGCTCCTCCACTTTTATGCTGATAGCGGCCACGATACCCGCACGAATATCCGAATACTCGAAATTCTTATTGTAATATTCCTTGATGACACGGCCTACAGACTCCTTGAAAGCGGAAAGGTGCGTACCGCCTTGGGTGGTATGCTGGCCGTTCACGAACGAATAATATTCCTCTCCATATTGGTTGCTATGCGTGATAACCACCTCTATATCCTCCCCTTTCAGGTGGATGATCGGGTAAAGAGGCTCGGTGGTCATATTCTCGTTCAACAAATCCACCAGACCATTGCGGGAATAGAAACGCTTGCCGTTGTAAATAATGGAAAGTCCCGAGTTCAAGAAGACATAGTTCTTTAATAGCCCCTCGATAAACTCGTCCTTATAATGATAATCCTTAAAGATCTCCCGATCCGGGACAAAAAACACCTGCGTACCGTTCGCCTCCCCGGTCGGTTGGATATCCGATTCCTCCGTGACGATCGCCTTACTATATTCCACCCGCTTACACTCTCCGTCACGGTAGCTGGTTATCAAGAAATAACTACTCAAGGCATTCACAGCCTTGATACCCACACCATTCAAACCCACGGATTTCTTAAACGCCTTGCTATCGTATTTAGCGCCGGTATTCATCTTGCTAGACACATCCACGACTTTACCCAGAGGGACACCAC
>ERZ857984.2344-NODE-2344-length-11870-cov-5.462548_pt1 | contig 11870 bp, 8 predicted proteins | sample MGYA00519914_ERZ857984 | MGnify/ENA primary metagenome ERZ857984 (study PRJEB31778, sample SAMEA3449417) | human gut metagenome | biome: human gut; feature: human-associated habitat; material: faeces | place: United Kingdom | collected 2010/2012 ... | reverse complement strand
TTCATGCTTATTCTTACTATTAGCATTAACACACAACCGTGATTCAGCAGTTACCAGCGAAACCAAACCTTCTGCTGTCGGCACACCCTGTACCTGATAATCAAGCATTGGATTCAATTCTTCTGCCCACTGCATATATTCCAGTGGCCCAAAGTAAAAAGCAGTCTTACCATCCGTAAAATCCGGAATATCGTTTTTACCAGCCTTCATCGCATTAACTGCACTTCCGGTCAAGCCGTTGCCATACCATCCTTCTCTGACAAACTGTTCAAATACTTCAAACCCTTCTAGCATATATATGCTTATATGCTGCTCACCACTGTTTATTTCAGAAACCAGACTAGATGAAGAATCAGAACCATATATTTTATCAAAACCATTGGCTATCGCCGGTATTGCTGTAGCGTGCCAGCGGCTGATACTTATTGGCGTTCCTCCCTGCTGTTTAATTGTCCTGCAACAAAAAACAAACTCCTCAAGATCTCTTGGTGGCTGTAAAGCATATTTTTTCAGTACATCAAGATTCACAAACAAAGCATAAGCTGACATATTAACGGGAATACAATACGTAATATCACCGATAACAGCTTGCGCCTTCGCCGCTTTATTCAACATCTGCACACCGGCCAAACCCGAAAGATCGCAAAAATATCCTTTACTGTACAGAGACTTGACTCTATCTTCATTAACAATAAAAATATCGTCACCCTTACCCGAATCTAACCGTTCTTCCAAATATTGATTGAATCCGTCGGCAGTTGCAATTCCCTCAAAAATTACATGTACGCCCTTATGGCTGGAATTATATTCATCAATAAGTTTCCGGTAAGCAACTGCACCGCTGGATTTTCCATCTATAGGCGCAAAAAAAGTCAACACCTGTTCTTTCTGACTTTCCTTACTTTCAACGACAACTACCTGTTCCCCGTTTTCAAGGTCACTATTTTCTTCACAGCCGCCTAATATCAATCCGCACAACATCGCAACAACACAAACAACTGTAAGCATCCGCTTCATATCCACTACCCCATTCTAACGCCAACTACAAACATGATAATATAAGCAAAAAGCAGCAATGCTCTTCAAAATTTCATTAACAATCTTAAATTATACATAAGTACATATAAGCCACTATTTTATATTCTTTATAATTATATCACTATTGATATAAAATTATAAGTTATATTTAATTTTATTGAATTTAAAACATTCACTATTATCAATTAAGCATATGTTTATTCAATTGTTAATTTTACAAATCTGCTGACAAATAAAAAATTAAAAGTCTGGCTAACTAAAAGCCAGACTTTTAACACTTTCATATTTAAAATCCTACATCGTTCAAATTTTAAAGTATAAATAAAAAAGCCGCAGAACAGTCTGCGGCAATCTTTCTGATTGGTGATCTAGGAGAGATTCGAACTCCCGACCCACGGCTTAGAAGGCCGTTGCTCTATCCGGCTGAGCTACAGGCGCACAGCGCACAACGCGCTAGGGGCTGATCCTCAGGGTACCCGCTGACGAGATAAAATTGTACCATAGTTCAGCTTGCCTGTCAACCATCCGGCGCGAAAATTTGCTATTTTTCCCCGACATGCCGAATTGTTTCAAAAGAGCGCCGCCCGGAGTCATTCGGGCGGCGCAAGCCTTATTCCGACAACGGCTCACTTTGCAGCGGCCAAGAGCGCAGCACGCGCTCCAGCTCGAAGGCATAGTCATGCGGCGTCAGGCTCTCGGTCAGCACCAGCGGCACGGAAGCCAGCGTGCGCCCGTCCAGCAGAAGGCGTGCCTCCCCCACCGCGTCCCCCATCTGCATGCCGGCGGGCAGAGAGTCCGGCATGTCATATTCCAGCGAAGGAATCTCGCCCTTGGGCACGGGGGCGGTCAGGTCCGCTCCCGCGCAGATGTAGACGGTGTCCTGCGTGCCGTCCGTAACCGGCAGCACGCGTACCGTCTCGCCCTCGGACAGCGCTGTAAAGCCCTCGTAGCGCTCAAAGCCCAGGTCCATCAGGCGTGCCGCCTCGTCAAACCAGTTTGCGCAGTTGAGCACCACGCCGATCACCTCCAGCCCGTCGCGCCGGGCGCCGAACACCAGGCAGCGGCCGGCGGCGCGGGTATAGCCGGTCTTGATGCCGGTTGCGCCCTCGTAATCGGTCAGCAGGCGGTTCTTGTTGTTCAGGATGCGATCGTAGCTGCGCCCCTCCCAGGGGATGGACGCACGACGGGTGCTGACGATCTCGCGGAAGGTTTCGTGCTTCATCGCTTCACGGGCGATGAGCGCCAGGTCATAGGCGGTGGTGTGATGCCCCTCGGCAGGCAGGCCGTTGGGATTGACGAATACCGTGTTTTCACATCCCAGCTCGGCCGCCCGCTCAGTCATCATGGTGCAGAATGCCTCCACGCTGCCGCCTATATGTTCGGCGATGGCCACCGCTGCGTCGTTTCCGCTGGCGAGCAGCAGGCCATAGAGCAGATTGCGCAGGGTGATGTGCTCCCCCAGATTCAGATAGATGCTCGTACCCGGCACGCCATAGGCATTGCGCCCCACGGTGACCACGTCGTCAAGGTTTCCTTTTTCCAGCGCCAGAAGAGCGGTCATCACCTTGGTGGTGGAAGCCATGGGCAACGGCTCGTTTTCATTGTGGCACAGAAGAACCATGCCAGTGTTGCGCTCGATGAGCACCGCGGCGCGGGCCCCGGTTTCCACCTCTTCCTCGGCCCGCGCGCCGCCGCCCAGCAGCGTGAGCACCGCGCAGCACAAAAACAGCGTCACAGCCCGCAGCTTTGCAGGCAGCTTGTCTTTCATGATTTGGCGCCTTCCTCCTCGCCGCTGAAGTCGAAGGTTTCGATCTCGGTTTTATAGACCTTGCGGGCTTTCTTTTTTTCGCCCTGCTCCCCGTTCTGACTCAGGTCCTCCAGCAGCTGGGGCAGAAGCTCCACCACACGCTCCATGGCGCCGTTGGTCTGCGCGGGCAGCATTTTCACCGTGCCGTCTCCCACCACCAGAAAACCCACCGGCTGTACCGACACGCCTGCGCCTGTGCCGCCCGCAAAGGGAAATCCCTCGGCCGCCAGCGACCGGCTTCTGCTCTCATCGGCCGCATATTCGCCTCCGCCGGCGATGAAACCGAAGCTCACCTTGGAAATGGGAATGATCGTGGTTCCCTTCGTGCCCGTCACGGGCGCGCCTACAACGGTGTTGACATCCACCATGCTGCGGATGTTCTCCATTGTGGTCTGCATCATGTTGTCAATGGGATGCTGCTGCATACGTCTCCTCCTCCGTCCGGTTGCGCCGGGCACGCGCACCAAGAAGTGCCGCGCCCAGCTGGATTGCCGCCATGCCTAGGCTCCCCAGCCGCGCGCCGATTATGCCGCTTGCGAAAACTTCCGTACCCTCGGCCCGGAAATCCATCTCCACACGCCCATCCAGCGTCCGGGGCAGGGCCCCCGCGCAGGCCAGCGTCCGCAGCAGGGTTTGCAGCGCCGCGTAGCACAGCGCCGTGACGGCTGCATCGTCAAATGAAAACCGCACATGGAGATAGGCACTCTCCAGATGCACCGCATGCAGCGCGCGCCTGAGCCGCTTCAGGCCAATGGCCCGCAGTGCCGGCCAGATCCACGGCTCTGACAGGGTGCGCGCCACATCCTCCTCATGCACGGTGTGTTCCTCCTGAGGCTGCGGTTCCTTGATTTTGCGCAGGAAGGGAAGCCCTGCCGCCTGTACGCGCAGTCGGTAGCGCACCTGTCTGCCCACGCGCACGCTTACATGCAGCGTGATCGGCGTGATGAGCAGCGCATAAATCGAAAATGCCAACAGATAGGGATTCATCAAAATAACACCGTCCCTGACGTATGGTTTTCCACCGTTGCGTCTTTTGATACGAATCCGCGTAAAGTTTACGGTTTCTTCATTTTTTCGCTATACATTCACAACGGGGGCGGGGTATGCTTACAGATGTATTGAAATAACCGGCGCAGAACCGTCAGGAGGAACTTGATTCATGGGCAAGACCATTGGCATTGACCTAGGCACCACCAATTCCTGCGTGGCCTTTATGGAGAACGGCGAACCCGTCGTCATCCCCAACGCAGAGGGAGGACGCACCACGCCGTCCGTGGTCGCCTTTACCAAAGACGGAGAGCGCATCGTGGGCGCGGCCGCCAAGCGCCAGGCTGTGACCAACGCCAGCCGCACCATCTCCTCCATCAAGCGTGAAATGGGCACCGATAACCGCATCAAGATCGACAACAAGGCCTTTACCCCGCAGGAGATCAGCGCCATCATCCTGCAAAAGCTCAAAAAGGATGCCGAATCCTATCTGGGCGAAACGGTCAGCGACGCGGTAATCACCGTGCCCGCCTATTTCAGCGACGGCCAGCGTCAGGCTACCAAGGACGCCGGCCGCATTGCGGGGCTTAACGTGCTTCGCATCATCAACGAGCCCACCGCCGCTGCGCTGGCCTATGGCATGGACAAGGGCGGCGCGCAGAAGATCATGGTCTTTGACCTGGGCGGCGGCACCTTTGACGTCTCCATTCTGGATATCAACAACGAGGTCATCGAGGTGCTGGCCACCGCGGGCAACAATCGCCTGGGCGGCGACGACTTTGACAACTGCGTGGCCAACTATCTGGTGGAGGAATTCAAGCGGCGCGAGCACATCGACCTCACCCGTGACCCCACCGCCATGAGCCGCATCCGCGAGGCGGCGGAAAAGGCCAAGATTGAGCTGAGCGCCGCGACCACCGCCTCCATCAACCTGCCCTTCCTGACCTCGGACAAGACGGGGCCCAAGCATCTGGAAATGTCTCTCACGCGCGCCAAGTTTGACGAGCTGACCGCCCATCTGGTAGAAGCCACCATGGAGCCCGTGCGTCAGGCCATGAGCGACGCTGGACTCAAGCCCGCAGACCTCAGCCGCGTGCTGCTGGTAGGCGGCTCCACGCGTATCCCGGCAGTACAGGCGGCCGTGAAGCGCTTTACCGGCAAGGAGCCCAGCAAGGACATCAACCCCGACGAATGTGTGGCCATGGGCGCGGCGCTGCAGGGCGGCGTTCTGCAGGGCGAGGTCAAGGGCCTGCTGCTTCTGGACGTGACGCCCCTCTCCCTGGGCATCGAAACCATGGGCGACGTATTCAGCCGCATCATTGATCGAAATACCACCCTGCCCGTGCAGCGCAGCCAGATCTTTACCACCGCAGCGAATTTCCAGACCAGCGTGGACATCCACGTATTGCAGGGCGAGCGCGAGATCGCCAGCTGCAACAAGACCCTGGGGCGCTTCCGCCTGAGCGGTATCCGCCGTGCGCTGCGCGGCATTCCGCAGATTGAAGTGACCTTCTCCATCGACGCCAACGGCATCGTCAATGTCTCCGCCAAGGACCTGGGCACCGGCAGGCATCAGGAGATCACCCTCACGCAGAGCTCCAACATGTCCTCCGCCGAGATCGACCAGGCCATCCGCGATGCGGAGCGCTATGCGGCCGAGGATGCGCTGCGCCGCAAATCCGCCGAGCTGCGAAACCGCGGGGAGGAGCTGCTCTACCAGGCCAAGTCCGCCCAGAAGAAGCTGGGTCCGGAGGACCGCGAACGCATCGAGACGCTGCGCAAGCGCGTGAAGGGTGCGCTGGACCAGAAGGACGACCATGCCCTGGAGGACGCGATCGCGGATCTCACCCAGGCCCTGCAGGCCGTGGGCCGCTTCACGGATGATTCGGCATCCTCCAGCGAGGACGGCGCGATGGACGCCTCCTTTACCTCCGGCGAGAGCGGCAGCTCACAGAACTGACCTTGCAGGGAGGGAAGGCAGCTTGTTCGGTTATGTGACCATCGCCGCCGGGGCGCTGACCCAGGAGCAGCGCGAGCGCTACCGCGCCTATTACTGCGGCCTGTGCCATGCGCTGAAGCACCGCTACGGTGCGCTCGGGTGCATGACGCTCAGCTACGATATCACCTTTTTGTATCTTTTGCTCAGCTCGCTCTACGAACCGGATGAGATCCGGGGCACGGCCCGCTGCCTGCCCCATCCCTTTCGGCCGCATGCCTACGTTCAAAGCGAGCTCTGCGACTACTGCTGCGATATGAACCTGGCGCTGGCCTATCATAAATGCCTGGATGACTGGCACGATGATCGAAGCCTTCCCGGCCGGGCCGAAGCCGCTCTTCTGGCGGAGGCCTATGGACGTGTAGCGGCAGCCTATCCCAAAACCTGCGGGGAGATTGAACGCTCTCTGGCCGCCATCAGCGTTCTGGAGCATGAGGGTGAACCCTCGCCCGATGCAGCGGCGAACCTCACCGCCTCCATGCTGGGCGCGATCTACCGGTATCGGGAGGACCTGTGGGCCGATACGCTCCAGCGCATCGGCGAGGGGCTGGGGCGTTTCATCTATCTGATGGATGCCTATGATGATCTGGAGGCCGACCTCCGGCGCGGACGCTACAACCCGCTGAAGGACATGAGCCTGCAAGACGACTACGAGGACCGGGTTCTTGAAAGCCTCACGCTGCTGATTGCCGAAAGCACCGATGCCTTTGAGACCTTGCCCCTGGTAAAGGATATGGACATTTTGCGAAATATCCTGTATGCTGGTTGCTGGACGCGCTATCGTCAAAAGCAGATGCGGCGCGAACGCAGGCAGGGCGTACCGGCGCCCCGCAAGGAAAGCACGGCGGACCACGGGTCCGCCCAAAGGCATAAGGAGGACGGGGCATGAGAGACCCCTACGAGGTACTGGGCGTGTCTCCGGGCGCGTCAGACGATGAAATCAAGGCCGCTTACCGCAAGCTGGCCAAAAAATACCATCCCGACCTGAACAACGGCTCCGCGGAGGCCGAGGCCCGCATGAAGGAGGTCAACGAGGCCTACACACTGCTTATCAAGCACAAGGGACAGACCGGTGGCCCCAGTGGATACGGTTCCGCGGGAGGCTATGGTTCATCCGGCGGAACCGGCTACGGCTCCTCCGGCAGCTATGGGGGGTATGGTTCCTCCGGCGGCTACGGCTCTTACGGCGGTGGATATGGGTCATCAGGCGGTGGCGGTCAGGGCGGGTTTGACTTCGGCGGCTTTGGCTTCGATTTTGAGGACCTCTTCGGCGGCGGTCAGCGGCGCAACTACCAGTCTACCGCCTATACCGAAAACGACCCCGAACTGCGCTCCGCCGCGCAGGCGGTGCTGGCAGGCCGCTACAGCGAGGCGCTGGGCCTGCTGCGCGGGGCCACGAACCGAAAGGCGGCGTGGTACTATTGGAGCGCCCGAGCCAATATGGGGCTGGGCAACCGCATCGCAGCGCTCAACGACGCCCGCACCGCAGTCAATATGGCCCCGGACGAGCCCGCTTTCCGCGAACTGCTTGCGCAGCTCAACGCGGGCAGCCGCGCCTACGGGCAACGCGGGACGCAGGGGGGCTTTGGCTCCTATCTTTGCGCCAATCCCTGCCTGACGCTGTGTCTGGCCAACATGCTGTGCAACTGTTGCTGTCTGGGCGGGCGTGGCGGCTTCTATTATTGCTAAACTGACCAGAAAAGAGGTTTTCTCATGACCTTTTGGCAAAAGATTAAACAGACCCTTCGATCCTTTATGGATGGCCGCCATGGCGCCGACCAGCTCTCCATGGCGCTGCTGTGGGCAGGACTGATCGCCTATCTGCTGGGCACCATCTTTTCGGGCGTGCAGGGATTTATCCTCTGGCCGCTTTTGGGCATTCTGCTCACGCTGGCGGGAATCGCCGCCTATGTGCTGTGCATCTTCCGCATGTTTTCTCGCAATAACGACAAGCGCAGCGCGGAAAACCGCCGCTATCTGGCCATGACGGAGCGCCGCCGCACTGCCCGCCGTCAGGCCAAGGTGCGCTTTCAAAACCGGAAGAAATACAAATACTTCCGCTGCCCGAGCTGCAGGGCGTGGCTGCGCCTGCCCCGAGGAACCGGTGTGGTCACTGTGACCTGTAGCCGCTGCCATACCAGCTTTACCCAGAAGTCATAAGTCAAAAGGAAGATGCGAAGAGCATCCTTCCTTTTTTTCCTATTTTGCAATTTTTGTAACAAGGTTGGCTCCCTGACCCCGCTTTGTGGCTGAAAACCCAGGGAAACCACCATATATCGCTATTTACAACCTTTGCAAATGATTGTACAATGAAATTCCACATCAGGGAAGATTTTGTCCTCTTCGTTCGTATTATGATCGTAAACACCCCGGGCAAACGGAAAATCGGAGGGATAAGCAGATGAAACGTTTTCTTGCGGTCCTACTGGTTGCGGTAATGCTGTTGAGCGTTCTGCCCGCAACCTCCATGGCAGCGTCCTACGCCACCGTTGTCGGCGGCTGGCTGAGGCTGCGCTCCGCGCCCAATTTTAGCGCGAGCACCATCACCAGCTATTACACCGGCACCCAGGTTGAGATCCTGGGCTCCAGCGGAGGCTGGTACAAGGTTCAGACGCCGGATGGCCGTACCGGCTATATGTACGGCAATTACCTGCGCATGGGCGGTTCCGTTCCCAGCGAGGGAACCGCTTATGTCACCAGCTACAACGGCTACGGTGTGCGCCTGCGCACCGGCCCCGGCACGGGCTACCGCATCATCCGCACTTATGCGGTGGGCACGCCGGTAACGGTGCTGGAGCGCGGCACCTACTGGTCCCGCATCAGCATCGGCGGAACTGTGGGCTATATGATGAGCCAGTTCCTGCACTTTGGCAGCGACTATCCCGATGACTCGAACGTGCTGTGCTATGCCACCATCTGGAGCAGCAACGGCTATGGCGTGCGCCTGCGCACCGGCCCCAGCAAGAGCTATTCCAAGATCGGCGTCTACAGCGTGGGCACCAAGGTGGCCGTGCTGCAGAAGGGTGCCGTCTGGGACCGCATCCGCGTGGGCAGCCGTGTGGGCTGGATGATGAACGAGTTCCTCATCTACCACGAGAACAACGAAGTTACCAGCGTCACGCTCAACAACTATATGCCTGTGGTGGGCAGCGTGCTGACCATGCAGGCCGTATCGCCCAGCACCGCTACCGTCAGCTATGAATGGCTGGTGGGCGGCGTGGTCAAGAGCACCAACACCACCTATACCGTGGATGCCAACGACGTGGGCAAGACCATTCAGCTGCGCGTAACGGGCACCGGCTCCTACAAGGGTACGGTCACCAGCGCGGCCACCAACGCCGTGGTCAGCAACACCGTGCTGACGGGCGTAACGCTCAATACCATCGCACCCGTCGTGGGCGACGTGATGACCGCTACCATCAACCCGGCGGGGGCCAACGTGATCTACGCCTGGAAGGTGGGCGGCTATCAGGTGAGCAACGCGGCCACCTACACCGTCACCGCCAATGATGTCGGCAAGCAGATCGAGCTGATCGTGACCGGTACGGGCGTGTACAGCGGCACGCAGAGCAGCGGTCTGACCGCGGCCGTAACTGCCTCCAGAGCGGTTGTCGACGTGGTGATTCGCAACGATAGCAATACCACCGTTGGCGCGGCTCCCTCTGTGGGCGACAAGCTGACCGCTGTGCCCAGCCCGGCGCAGGCCACTGTGACCTATCAGTGGTATCGTGACGGCGCGGCCATTTCCGGCGCAACGTCCGCCAGCTACACCGTAGCCACCGAGGATGAGGGCCACAAACTGAGTGTCGCCGTAGCGGGCACCGGCTCCTACACGGGCGCTTCCACCTCCAGCCAGACGGCCGCCGTCGTGGTCAAGGCTCCCGTGCTTGGGCTGATCGTACCCACCTTTGACGAAGTGGTGGCCGGTTATGAGCAGCCTGCCGCAAAGGCGCTCACGATTGCCAATACCGGCAGCGCCGCCGCTACCATCGCCAGTGTCTCCTCCAGCGACCCGACCCGGTTTATCATCAACGCCACCGGCAGCACGCAAATTGCCGCCGGCGCGACGGACACCTCCTGGACCATCCAGCCCGCGGCAAACCTGGCCGCCGGCACGTACGGTGCGACCGTCACCGTGACCTATGACGGTGGAAAGACCGTCTCCTCCACGGTGTCCTTCGTGGTGAAGGAATCGGCGCCCGCGCCCGTATCCGAGCTGGTCATCGGCAACGTTGCCTTCGACCCGCTGCAGGAAGGCTACAGCGGGCCTGCAGCCAAGAACTTCACCGTGAGCAACACCGGCAGCGCCGATGTAACCGTCAACAGCGCCGCGCTGATTGGCAAGAATCCCGACGCTTTCATTCTGGGTGGTACGGTAACGGCCATCAAGGCAGGCGAAACCGCTACCTACAGCGTACAGCCCGCCGGCAATCTCACGCAGGGCACCTACGCCGCCACCCTGGTGGTCACTTACGACGGTGGCAAGACCGCGCAGGCGGATGTGAGCTTCACGGTAACCCAGGGCACCACTGCAGCACCCTCCCTGAAGGTGGGTAACGTTGACTTCGGCAGCGTCGTAAAGGGCAGCGCACCGGTCGTACAGCCGATCTCCATCACCAATGACGGCGGCTCCACCGCGACCGTCACGCGAGTCTATCTCTCCGGCACGAATGCGGACAGCTTTACCGTCAACGACAACGGCAGCACGCAGATCGCCGTGGGCGGACCGGACAAGAGTTGGACCGTGCAGCCCAAGGCGGACCTCGCCCCCGGAACCTATACCGCACAGATCAACGTGGAGTATAACAATACGGCTTCTCCCGCTGTGGCCACCGTTGCTTTGACCGTGACAGAATCCGGTACGCCTTCGTCTGCGGTGCTGACCATGAACGGCATCAGCGTATCGCAGCCGGCCGACAATCTTACCCCCGTCGTTCTCACCATTCAGAACAACAGCGATGTGGAAGCTGTTATCGAATCTGTAAAGGTCAGCGACGAAACCAACTTCACCACGAACTATGATGGAAGCACGCACATTGCGGCTCACGGGGAGGATAAATCCTGGAAGGTGATGCTCACGGCAGCTCCTGCTGAGAACACCTACAGCACCGATGCGATTGTCGTATACAACAGTGGTGCAGGCACCGAATCCAAGACCGTCCAGACCACCGTCACAATCAAAGTGACGGCCGCCGCTCAAACCGGCTTGTCGGAGAGCCAGAATGCCAATGCGGTCACCGGAGACGTTGTCGACGGTATGACACCGTCCGATCTCCAGCCTGTCACGGATTCCAATCAGCAAATCCCCACCGACGCGGGTCAGCAAACCTATGTTGATCCTGCACAGCAAATGAGCGTGGAACCGGTACAGGAAACCAGCGTGGAACCTGTGCAGGAACCCAGCGCGGAACCGGTACAGGAACCCAGCGTGGAACCGGTGCAGGAGCCCAGCGTGGAACCGGTGCAGGAGCCCAGCGTGGAACCTGCGCAGCAGTCTCAGACGGAGCCTGAACCCCAGGCTCCCGTCGAGACCGTGCTGACCATTCAATCGTCCAAGAGCTCCATTGTCAAGGGCAAAACCCTGCAGCTGACTGCTCTCATCAACGATCAGGCCATCGCCTATGAGCAGGACGATACCTATCCCATTCAGTGGACGGTATCCGGAGCGCAGGCGAAGGGCACCACCATCAGCACCGGCGGCCTTCTGACTGTTGCGGCGGATGAAACTGCCTCCACCCTTACAGTGACAGCCACGCTGAAGTCGGACCTGAACAACTTCTGCTCTGTAAACCTGAAGCTCAAGGAAGCGCAAACGACCGAAACGGGCGAGACCACTTCCGAAACGATGGTCAATGAAGACGGCACGAGCGATGTCGGGATGGAGATGCTCGATATGATGTTCAACCCGTAAATAAATCTGCGGCGTCCGGATGAACCGGACGCCGCTTTTGGTCGAAGCATGAAACAGGGCCGCCCTCAGAGGCGGCCCCGCAGCCTGTCAAAAAAGGTCGCATTATGCGGCCTTTTTTGTTATACTAAGGA
>ERZ857984.2342-NODE-2342-length-11880-cov-6.762791_pt1 | contig 11880 bp, 8 predicted proteins | sample MGYA00519914_ERZ857984 | MGnify/ENA primary metagenome ERZ857984 (study PRJEB31778, sample SAMEA3449417) | human gut metagenome | biome: human gut; feature: human-associated habitat; material: faeces | place: United Kingdom | collected 2010/2012 ... | reverse complement strand
CGCGCGCACTATAACGCCGGACTGAACACTTCCGCGGCTGTTTGCAGACGCCGGTGCTTAATCCGCCAAAGGCGGATTTTAGCATCCGCTGCGCCTGCAACCAAACGAGAGTGTGCCGACGGAAGGGTTCTGACCGGCGGCATCCAAACGAGAGTGTGCCGACGGAAGTGTTCTGACCGGCGGATTCCGACGGAAGTGTTCTGGCCGGCGGATTCCGGCGGCTTTCCTATTTCCGTTCAAACACCGGTATAATGTCGAGTGGTGCGTTGCAGGTTATCGTGTCAGAACCTTCGTAGATTCTGTGGTCGTGGATGTTCTCCCACTTGCCAGCCGGAAGATATACTTTTCGCTCGTTCATTCCGGCTTCGAGAATCGGAGCTACAAGGTATTTGTCACCGAACATGTACTGGTCGGTAACTTCCCAGCACTTAGCATCGTCAGGGAACTCATAGAACATTGTACGCATGAGCGGTGAGCCGTCCTCATGAGCTTCCTTCATGAGTTTCTCGATATAAGGCTTGAGGGACCACCTGAGTTTGAGGTAATCAAGCATGATTTTCATGTTGTCCTCGCCATAACTCCAAAGTTCGTTTGGCTGGCCTGTGTAGAGATAGCCACCGCCAAAATCCTTATCTGAAAGCGGCGGAATGTTGTGTGGTCCACGGTCTCCATGCATGCGGAGTATTGGGGTGAATACCGCAAATTCATACCATCTTATAAGAAGCTCCCTGAATATCGGGTCGGCGACATCATCTGTCATGAAACCACCGATATCGGTTGTCCACCAAGGAATTCCGGCAAGACCCATGTTGAGGCCTGCTGCGAGCTGATCCTGCAGTGATTCAAATGTGCTCGGAACATCACCGGACCAGATGAGCGTTGAATATTTCTGGGAACCGACCCAGCCGCATCTTACGAGGTGGAGCATGTTGTCAGCATTGCCCTCTGCGGCTATGCCGTCCGTAAATGCTTTGGCATAAAGCTTTGGATAAATGTTGGCGACCTCAAGAGCTGTTCCCATGTGGTATCTGTAATTATCATAATCGTATACGGCAAGGTCAGGCTCAGCATTGTCAAGCCAGAACATGTCGATACCGTAGTCGTAGTAGTTTTTCTTGCATTTTTCCCAGATAAATTCTCTGGCTTCAGGATTGGTCACATCGATTATGAGGCAGTCGCCCTGAAAATCATATGACTCGATTGTTCCACGCTCGGTTGTCATAAGAAGTCCGCGCTCGTACATTTCCTCAAAATTCTCACTCTTGCGGTCAACCGAAGGCCATACGGATACGACAACCTTTGTTCCCATTGAATGAAGTTCATCAACCATAGCCTTTGGATCCGGCCAGTACTCAGGGTCGAAATGCCAGTCGCCCTGTCTTGTCCAATGGAAAAAGTCGATGACGATTACGTCAAGCGGTATTCCGAGTTCCTTGTATTTGCGGGCAACCGAAAGAACCTCGTCCTGGGTTCTGTAACGGAGTTTGCACTGCCAGAGACCGAGAACGTCGTTTCGCATTATAGGCGCGCGTCCCGTAACTGCCGTATAATTCTCAATGATTCCGCGCGGTGCGTCTGCTACTGTAATCCAGTAATCGATTTCCTTGGAAGCCTGTGCAACCCACTCGGTATAATTTTTACCGAAAGAAGCACTTCCGACACCCGGATTGTTCCAGAGGAAACCATAACCGAGACTTGACACGGTAAAAGGAATGGAAATCTGCGAATTTCTCTGTGCAAGTTCAAGCACACATCCCTTGAGTTCAAGGTACGGCTGCTGATACTGGCCCATTCCGTAAAGTTTCTCGCCGTCGTTGCTCTCAAATCTCATCGTGAGCGAATAATCTCCGCCGATTATCGGCTTGTAATTGCGGGCAATCAGTTTGAGGCATCTGCTCTCATTGCTGATGGTACCGTAATAACTTCTGTAATATTCCCTAAGGATAAGTTTGCCATCTCTGTAAAAAGAAAGAATGCCAACCTCATTCACATCCGCTCTTATGCGGCCGTTTGTGATGCTCGCTGTTCTGCCGTCGATTGTAATCTTAACCGCATCCGAACAATCCTCCTTCTCCTCGGTAAGCGCCCAGTCATTTCCGGTAAATGCGGCATTTTTGGTGCTGCGTACACGAAGTGAATCCTTTCCCCATGCTTCAATACGGATTTTCTCCGTCTGGTGAGTAAAAAATAATACGTTTTTCTCCTGTTTAAAAATCATAACCTGTCCCTTTCCGCAATATCTGCTTGATATCTTTATATAGTGACATTATAATGACTTTATAGTTATAATTCTATATCTTTTTTGCCTATTACTAACACTATTTTGATATTATATGTAGGAGGAAGCATGAACTTGCACGATTCTCTTCTCAAAGAAAAAGAGCCCCACGGAAATGTACTGTTTCCACTTAGGGTTCACGATATAATTACCAATCCCGGTATTTCCGAGCGTGTCGGCTGGCATTGGCACAGTGAATTTGAATTTCTGGTCGTCACAAGTGGAGAGGCGGATTTTGGCATCAATGAACGCTCCATAAAAGTCCGTGAAGGCGACATTCTTTTTATAAGACCTGATGTATTGCATTTTATGAGTGCCGAGGGTGGAACGGCGGTTGATTTCTATGCGGTTGACTTTCTTCCTGACCTGTTCGGTGGGTATCCCGCGGATGACATCCACCGTAAATATGTTACGCCGGTAGCTGGTGGGGAAATTATTTTTCCCGAACTGTTGGACGGCTCGGAAGCATGGCATAAGGACATCGCCGACAGGCTGACGGAAATACGACTTTTATATGAGGAACACCGTCCCGGCTTTGAACTTCTTATAAAATCTGATATCTGTGCTGTGTGGTATATGATGTTTGAACATGCCGAGCACGCAGTTTCACAGGCGGACACTTCATCCGACCACCGCATGGTGCGTATCAAATTAATGCTGTCATGGCTTCAGATTAACTACCGCGAAAATATTACCATTGAGCAGATGGCTGATGTCTTTCATATAAGTGAAGGACAGTTATGTCGTTTTTTCAAATCGATGACCCGTATGTCGGTAATCAGTTATCTGAATTTCTACCGTATAAGCCGTTCCATAGAAATGCTTGAGAAAACCGATTTGCCGATAAGCCGTATTGCACTTGATTCAGGTTATGATAATATCAGTTATTACAATAAGGTTTTTAAAGAACACATGCACATGACCCCCGGAGAATTCCGCAACCTGTCCAAGGATGGCAGTTCGCACCCGGAAGTCATTACGGTATAAAAACAGCGGGATGCCTGCGCATCCCGCCTCTGTTATCTCTTATCTTCTGGCTGTTTTTGTTGAACTCCAGTCGCCCATCGTACTACCACTGTATGCCCTGACTGTATATGTATATGTCGTTCCTGCTTTAGCGGTCCTGTCCGTATAACTTACGGTTGAACCTCTCTTGATATCTGCGATTCTTCCCCAGCTTCCAGATCCGCTCTTGCGGTATACTATGTATCCTGTAGCTCCGGTTACTCTAGTCCATCTGACATTGATTCCTCCGCTTACTTTAGATGCCGATGTGAGTTTAGGATCTGACAGTCTCTTGACCGATTTCGTGCTGTGCCAGTCGCCCATCGTACTTCCGTTGTATGCTCTGACTGTATATGTGTATGCGGTTCCGCTTGCCGCTGTTTTATCTATATAGCTTACGGTTGAACCGCTCTTGATGTCTGCGATGCGCGCCCAGCCTTTGCCTGCTCCCTTGCGGTATACTATATAGCCTGTGGCTCCGGTTACCTTACTCCATTTAACCTGCACTCCGGAGGTTATGTTGGATGCTCCGGTTAATGTGGTATCTGAAATTCTCATAAGCGACTTTGTGCTGTTCCAGTCACTCATCGTGTCTTTGTTATATGCTCTGACGGTATATGTATATGTCGTTCCGCTTGCTGCTGTCGTATCTGTATAATTTACTGTTGAGCCTTCCTTAATATCCGCAATGCGCGCCCAGCCTTTGCCTGCTCCCTTGCGGTATACTATGTATCCGGTTGCTCCGGTTACCTGACTCCATTTAACCTGCACTCCGGAGGTTATGTTGGATGCTCCGGTTACTGCCGGCTCGGCAAGATACATCGCTCCGACTTCCGGACACTTACCTTCCGTCCTGCTTCCCGAATAAACTGCCACGGCATAATAATACTTTATTCCTGCGCTTATCGTATCGGAATATGTGTTTCCAGCCGTTCTGCCTATCTCAGTATAGCTTCCGCCTTCTGTTCTTCTGTAAATCACATATCCTTCTGCTCCGGTTACTCCTCCGGTCCAGCTTAACTGTACTTTACTGCCGTTGGCATCTGCCTTAAGATTACTTACGGATATCTGGGTCTTCTTAAGTGACGCAGCTGTTGAAAAAGCACTCGTGCATGCTGTATTGTATGCTTTTATTTTGTATGAATATTGTGCGTTATTTTTGACACTGGTATCAACATAGCTTGTTGATGTAACTGTCGTTATTTTACTGTACTTGCCATCTGTTCCCGCTCTGTATATCTCATATCCCGTTGCGCCTTTTACAGCGTTCCATTTGAGCGTGAGTGATGCTATCGTGTTTGATACTGACAGTCCGGACGGTGCGACAAGATACATTACTCCGACTTCCGGACACTTATCTTCTGTTCTGCTTCCCGAATAAACTGCCACAGCATAATAATACTTTATTCCTGCGCTGATCGTATTGGAATATGTGTTTCCGGATGTTCTGCCTATCTCATCATAACTTCCGCCTTCTGTTCTTCTGTAGATCACATATCCTTCTGCTCCCGTTACTCCTCCGGTCCAGCTTAACTGTACTGTACTGCCGTTGGCATCTGCCTTAAGTTTACTTACGGATATCTGGGTCTTCTTAAGTGACGCAGCTGTTGAAAAAGCACTCGCGCCTGCTGCATTGTATGCTTTTATCTTGTATGAATATTGTGTGTTATTTTTGACATTGGTATCAACATAGCTTGTTGATGTAACTGTCGTTATTTTACTGTACTTTCCATCTGTTCCCGCTCTGTATATCTCATATCCCGTTGCGTCTGTTACAACGTTCCATTTGAGCGTGAGTGATGCTATTGTATTTGATACTGACAGTCCGGACGGTGCGGATGGCTTCTGTATCTGCACATCATCCGTATATGCCTTGATTCGAACATTGCCTCCCCTGCTCTCGACCATGTCACGCCATCCATAATTATAATAGAAGCTCTGTCCCTTCTCTCCGCCGCAATACCATGATGCCGCATTACCAAGATTATACTTGCTTTCCATTACATAGTATGCGCCTGATTTGCCATCCATGGACTCCAGTTTAATGACTACGGAAAATTTCTCTCCCTTGGTCAGCGTTAAAGGATTATCCATCTTAATTGTATGGAATCCCTGATATGTGAAGCTTCCTGTCTGTGTTCTTACAAGTGTTCCGCTTTCCGGATTGGATGAATTCGCAATGTCTGTATATATGTTAACGGTATAATTAATATTCGGATTCTGTGTCTCCACACCTACCGCCTTAAGCGATTGTGTTCCCGTTGCCGTAAAAATATTGGCAATTGTGGAAGATGTTCCTGTGCCGATCCAGCCATATTGAGAATATGCCGATAAATCATATTGATAATTATGATCATAAAAATCATCATCACTGCTGCCGGTATCACTTACACAATCAAGTGCATATACCCTGTCATAAATAGACGGCTCGTCATATGACATCCAGAAATAGCCGAAATGACTGTATTTGTCACTTCCCCAGCTGTTCCTTACAAGCCAGGCTCCCTTGTTGGAAGAATTAGTTACCTTATCATCATCCCATCCGACAACACTTATTGCATGGTTAGTATTACCAGACACTGTTGAATAGTAGGAATTGGTCGAATAATCATAATACTGATTATCATCATAATATGACATTCCAACACCGCCGTATTCTTTAATAAGCTGCTTAATGTATTTTCTGTCAGCTTTATTTACTATATAGAAATTCCTAAGATGTGCGCTGTCGTTCATCGCTATATCATTCGATAAACCGCTTTCAAGTGTGACCGCTGCCTCACTGTAAGGAGCAGTCTTCTCATCTGCCGCACCTACCCAGTTGGCATATGTATGATATATGAATGACGGATCGCCACCCATAAAAAGGTAATTACTGCTGGCTGTCGGCAGATATTTCACACCGTCTTTACCATCCGCGGATGTGTAATGATATGCAAAATAAATCGAATGAAGTTCACTCAGATCAAGAAGCGTACCATCGTTATTCAATACACTGAGTTCCGCAAGCGATGTCGGTGCAAATCCCCAGCATGTACCGTAAGGGTTCTGATTCCTTATGGACGGATATGAATCCGTAAGAATCCCTGACGGAATATAGGCACTTTCAAGTGCCGCTGCCTGCACGATATTATTATCATCTGCGACATCATAAATCCTGTCTACCGGTCTGTCATCCGCAATAAAAGCTGTACGCGGATATTCCGGTGTCTCATAAGCATTATATATGGTATCATCTGTAATACCACTGTCCGTATTCCCGGCAAGTACTACGACTCCTGAAGGAATCATCATTACTCCTGCAAGAAGAACTGCCAGGGCACTTCTAAACCATTTTCTCATAGTTTCCTCTTTCCCTCCCCAGGTGTTATAATTATACTATACATTCCGGGGGTTCGCAAGAAATATGTACATCAAAAGAGACTGCATCATTCCGACACAGTCTCTCTATATAAAATATACTTACGGATTTACTTGTTTATTTCAAACTTAAATGCCGAGTCGCTCCATACATTATCTGTAAAACTTATTTCCATGTTTTTCCAGTCTTTCGGAACCTCGTATCCGATTATACCACTCATTTTCTTGCCTGCCGCCACTGTTCCGTCAAGGATGCCGACACCGTCTTTGACTGACTCGGCTGATATTGATGTACTCACCGAATAATCATCAACATACGCCTCGAAACTAGCAATGCTGCTCACTGAAATTTCAGAATCCGAATTATTGGCGATTTCAAATGTCACGATGACAAACACATTTCCGTCATCAGGTGTCAGAAATTCCGTGCCGTTACTTTCCTCATAATCCTTAAGCGTCACCTGCACTCCGTTCATTTCTGCTATCTCGCCCTTAGTGAAAACATCTTTCTCTTCACTGTCACTGCTGCCGGCCGAAGCGCTTTTGTCATCGCCCACTTTCTTTGGTTTGGAATCGCTTCCCGCATTGGCTGCTATAATAATCACAACAATAAGTGCGACGATACCAAGTGCAATAAACCCGCCTATATGCTTCTGTTTCTTACGGCATACCGGACATACCTTTGCATTCTTCGGGATCTCCGTTTTGCAGTATTTGCAGATTTTGGTTTCCTTCTTAACTTCCTGTTCCATATCCTTTTCCTCCGTGTTATGTTTTGATTACATAATACACGTCCGGAACCGGTATTTGGTATGCAGCCTGCATACATTTTATCAGATAAATATATCTATAAAAGACGATACCGCCGCTGCAGCCAGAATAAGCAGAAATTCAAGTATAATATATCCTGCAATCCTGACAAAAAGATACCTGCTTTTCACAATCGGCATCCTGTCCCTGATACCGCAATAATTACAAACAATAAATATCATAACCATCTGTGATATCCACAACGTGATGCGGCCGGTTATCTGTTCGCGCATTGGTGCCGGTCCGTCTGGAGTGTTATATACTACAGCGCAGCATACTGCCGTTATTCCCGCGTATCCCAACAGCGCTATTATCATTTTCCACGGTTTCAGGGTTCTAAAGCCCGGCGGCAGGAATTTTCTTCTGCATTCGGGATGAACAATATCCTGCCGGGTAATCTGCGCCTTAAGCTCCGAAACATTAGCATAACGTTCATCCGGCTTAAGCCTGGTACATCTGCTTATTATATCTCCCACTCTGCCTGACGGCATCCCATCCGCGGGCATCTTTCCTGTTATCATATAATTGAGCAGCACTCCCAATGCATAAATATCCGTCCGCCAGTCCGTCTGGCCGAAGCCAAACTGTTCCGGCGCTGCATATCCTTCGGTTCCAAGAAGTGTTGTGTCTTTATTAAGTCCCGGTCTGTAAATCCTCGCTATGTCAAAATCAACAATTACCACTCTTTTGGATTCCTCAATCATTATATTCGCCGCTTTCAGGTCCCTGCAGATAAGAGGATCCTGTGACTCATGAAGCGGTTTCAATATATCGCAAAGTTCTGCAATGATCTCAAGCGCACGTTCCGGCGTAAAAAGGCCATCCGCAGCCACTATCTCTTCTATCGTCCGGCCATTTATGTATTCCTCCACGATAACAAGGCTGTCCCCGTCTTCTATGCATTCATATATATGCGGTATTCCCGGAACGGACATTGACCTTAGATATTCATACACCGCAATCCGGTCGATTGCAGTACGTTTTTGCACACAGATCATGCCCGTTGCTTCATTTCTCACCAGATGAACACTTGCGTTTCCCGCAAGTATATCAAGGTCCTTGTATTGTGACAGTCTGTATTCGTCCGACAGTTTCATCTTTGCCCCTTGCTTTTAGATAATTAAAATTGTATTATTTTTACATTATAACACATAAAGGATTACATATGAACCAGAAAACAACCGACGAATTAATGAAAATACTCTCCGGTATTACAAACAAAACGGATCTTGGCAATTATACGGACACACTTTCCAAAGACGATGTTCCTGATTTTGCCGGATATATTAACGATATAATCAATGATAACAATCTTCAGACAGCCGATGTTATAAGGGAATCCCTCATCCAACGGAATTACGGTTACCAGATCCTTAACGGAACGCGCAAGCCATCCCGTGATAAGGTAATTGCGATATGTACGGCAATTAAGCTTGATTCCGCCCGCACCGACCGTGCGCTTGCGGCCGCCGGATATGGAAGACTGTATTCCAAAAGCCGTCGTGACAGCATTATTATTTTCGCATTGAACAAACAGCTCACCGTTATGGAACTCAATGAACTTCTGTGTGATATGGGTGAGAATATATTGGATTAGAAAAAAAGCGCCACACAGTTCCATGCTGTATGGCGCTTACTTGTTTAACTTTAGTTCCTGTTATTCCTCTGTGGCTTCATATGCCTGGATCACACTTCGCTGAATGCGATCCCTTGTCTCGGAATTAATAGGATGTGCGATGTCTCTATATTCACCGTCGAGTGTCTTCTTACTCGGCATAGCAATAAAGAGTCCCTTATCGCCGTCGATTATCTTGATATCATGAACTACGAATTCATTATCAATGGTGATTGATGCTACTGCTTTCATTTTACCCTCTTTCTCCACCTTACGAATTCTGACATCTGTTATCTGCATAATTTTGTCCTTTCTCTGTAATATCCTTAAAATCTGTAAATGTGTGAATCAGAACTTATCTCAGATAGAGTATCTCTCGTTCTTCTCAATAACGATCTTAATCTCTCCATCCTTGCCCACATAAGTTGTATTCGGTTTAATAGTGTCCCTGCTCTCTATGATGCAGTTTTCAAAGTAACTGTTATCACCGATGTGAACATCATTGAGCACGATACAATTCTTGATTGTACAATTATTGCCGATGTAAACCTTCTTAAAGATTACCGAATCCTCAACATTACCGTTGATAATGCATCCGCTGGCAATAAGACTGTTCTTAACGCTTGATCCCGGGTTATATTTGGCAGGTGCCAGGTCATCAACCTTGGAATAAATGTCGGAATACTGCTTAAAGAAGAAATCTCTTACATCCTTCTTAAGGAAGTCCATATTAGTCTTAAAATATGCTTCCGCCGTAGAGATATTACTCCAATATGTATCAAGCTTATATCCGTATATTCTCTTGATATTCTTATATCTGATGAGAATATCCTTAACAAAATCGTATCTGTCTTCTTCATCCGCTTTCTGGAGAAGTTCAATAAGAAGACGTCTTCTTATTACATAAATTCCTGTCGATACGGTTGTAATGTCCGTCTCAACCGGCTTCTCTTCAAAATCGGTTATCCTGTTGTCCTCGGCAAGTCTGACAACGCCAAACCTTCTGGCATCCTCAGCCGAATCAATGTCCTTGACAACAACTGTGATATCAGCCTTCTTCTCAATATGATACTCCAACACCTTATTGTAGTCAAGCTTATACACACCATCCCCCGATGCGATTACAACATACGGTTCATGGCTGTTTCTTAAGAAATCAATGTTCTGATAAAGCGCATCGGCTGTTCCTCTGTACCATACACTATGTTCATTGGTAATCGTAGGGTTGAATACGAACAAACCACCCTGCTTTCTGCCAAAATCCCACCATTTGGATGAACTCAGATGTTCATTAAGCGATCTTGCATTATACTGTGTGATAACCGCCACCTTACCGATATGCGAATTTGACATATTACTCAGTGCAAAATCTATAGATCTGTAACTGCCCGCTATAGGCATTGCCGCGATTGCCCTCTTATTGGATAACTCGCGCATTAATTTGTTATTTCCGCCTGCTAAAATTACACCAACTGCTCTCATCTGTCTTCACCTGCCTTAATGATATATCCACCTGACTCAAGTAATCCGTCCGGATAATCCGAACTCTCGGTAACGCCTGAAACAGCTGTGTTCTTACCAATCTTAACGTCTGCAGGAATATATGAGTTCTCGCCGATTGTAACCAGATCAGAGGCATAAATCTTGGCATCAAGCTTACTTGGTGCCTCCTCGCCCACACCGATCTCGACATTCTCACCGATTTCAACGTTGTCAGCGATAATCGCCTTCTGAATTCTGGCGTTTCTGCCTACTACGGTATTCTGCATAATGATTGAGTCAACTACTTGCGCACCCTCTTCTATGATAACGCCGGATCCGATTACGGAATTCTTGACAGTTCCGTAGACCTCCGTGCTCTCACCTATTATGCTTCGTTCAATATGGGCATCTGCCGATATGTACTGTGGCGGAATCGCATCTGCCTTAGTGTAAATTTTCCATAATTCTTCATAAAGATTAAATTCAGGAATGATGTCAATAAGTTCCATATTAGCTTCCCAGTATGAGCTGAGTGTTCCTACATCTTTCCAGTATCCATTGTACTCGTAAGCGAAGAGTCTCTTATTATTCTCGAAACAGTAAGGTATGATATGCTTACCGAAATCGCAGCCCTTCTGATCCTTCATTTTTACGAGTGCTTCCTTAAGGACTTTCCAGCTGAAAATATAAATTCCCATCGAAGCAAGATTACTTCTAGGATTAGCCGGTTTCTCCTCAAATTCTGTTATTCTGTTATCTTCATCTGTTATCAGTATACCGAATCTGCTGGCCTCTTCCATAGGAACCGGCATTGCTGCAATCGTGACATCCGCATTGCTTGCCTTATGGTAGTCGAGCATAATCTCGTAATCCATCTTATAAATATGGTCGCCTGATAAAATAAGTACATAATCCGGATTATATAATTCCATATAATCCAGGTTCTGATAAATAGCATTAGCAGTACCTGTGTACCACTCACTGCTGGTACTCTTCTCATACGGAGGAAGGATCGTAACACCGCCCACATTACGGTCAAGATCCCACGGAATACCGATTCCGATATGAGTATTAAGTCTCAAAGGCTGATACTGTGTGAGTACACCCACTGTATCAATACCTGAATTGATGCAGTTGCTGAGCGGGAAATCAATTATTCTGTATTTGCCGCCGAATGCAACTGCCGGCTTGGCAACTTTAGATGTAAGTACACCCAGACGGCTGCCCTGTCCGCCAGCCAACAACATGGCTATCATTTCTTTCTTTACCATATAAATCACGTATAATCCAATTATCCTCTTTTGAGGGTAATGGATTATTCTCCTTTCTC
>ERZ857984.2335-NODE-2335-length-11928-cov-2.326287_pt1 | contig 11928 bp, 10 predicted proteins | sample MGYA00519914_ERZ857984 | MGnify/ENA primary metagenome ERZ857984 (study PRJEB31778, sample SAMEA3449417) | human gut metagenome | biome: human gut; feature: human-associated habitat; material: faeces | place: United Kingdom | collected 2010/2012 ... | reverse complement strand
GCTCCGCCTCTGCTTGGCCGCCGTTGATCAACATCTGACGATACCCTGTCAACTTCAAAACCTGTTCAAACAGCACGGAAAGTTTTTCCGTTTTGGATATATCAATGAGCTGATCAATCACAGCCACGAACTCCTGCAATTTATGGTTGGATCTGATGGCAGGATACGCTTGCGCATGTTTCATGGCATGAAACATGCTCACACCTTCATAGTCAGCAATATTCTGCAAATTGGATACGGTTGTATCCCCGATCTTGCGTTTGGGCTCATTGATAATACGTTTGAGACGCAAATCGTCGGCAGGGTTGTTGATCACGCATAGGTAAGACAAAACGTCTTTCACTTCTTTGCGATCATAAAAGCGCGTGCCTCCCAGCATACGGTAAGGAATTCCGCTTTTGACAAATACCGTTTCCAAAGCGCTGGACTGGGCATTGGTGCGATACAACACAGCAAAATCCCCATATCTTCGTTTCTCGCGGATTTTCAATTCCATAATTTTATCCACGATATACTTTGCTTCATCCAACGCATTATCCAGCTTGCGCACAACGATCTTCTCTCCCGCATCGTTGTCGCACCAAAGCTCCTTGCCGCGTCTGCCAAAATTGTTGCGAATCACGGCATTGGCAGCTTTCAGAATGGTTTTGCTGGAACGGTAGTTTTGTTCGAGTTTAATCACACGTGCATTGGGATATGTCTGATCAAAGTGCAGAATGTTTTCAATGGTGGCGCCGCGGAATTTATAAATGCTCTGGTCATCATCGCCCACCACCATCAAATTGTGATATTTTCCACTGAGCAAAGAAGTCAGAACAAACTGTGCGTCGTTAGTATCTTGGAACTCATCCACACACACATACCGAAAATGGTTCTGATAATAGTCACACACCTCCGGCTCTGCACGCAAAAGCAACACGGTCTGCATGATAATGTCATCAAAATCCAAGGCGTTGGCATCCCGCAGTTTCTTCTGGTATAACTCATATACCACTGCAATTTGTCCCAACCGAAAATCGCTGCCCACAGCCGCGGTATATTCTTCAGGTCCCAGTAGTTTGTCTTTCGCTCTTCCAATCTCATTGGCAACACTTTTAATCGGCAGCTGCTTTTCGTCAATGTTTAATTGTTTCAAACATTCCGACAATAGCTTTTTCGTGTCATTGGCATCATAAATGGTAAAGCCGGTTTGATAGCCGACGCGATCTCCATATTTGCGCAAAATACGCATACAAATGGAATGAAACGTCCCCGACCAGATATCGCCCGCATCGGCTCCCACCAGTTTTTCAAGACGCTCTTTGATCTCATTGGCAGCCTTGTTGGTAAACGTAATTGCGAGTACAGCCCACGGCGGACAAACATTTTGTGCAAAGGACTGCGCACATGCCGCCATCGCCTCTTTGTCCCCTGACGCTGCACAAGTATCAATCTGTGCAATCTGTTCTTTTGTGATATCCGCAGGAACCTGGTTGCTTTCATAGGCATTGCCGTATTTTAAGATAAACCCAATGCGGTTAACCAATACCGTCGTTTTTCCCGTTCCGGCCCCCGCCAACACCAACAGCGGACCATTGACAGCAAACACCGCCCGTTGCTGCTTCTCATTCATAAAATCATACAGCGTGTCAAATAAATGGCGTTTGGCGCGCAAATATTCATTGGCTGTGTTTTGTTCATCCATCACGGCAAATCCTCCGTCCATGCAATTCCGTTCGCGCTGCTCTCAGATGCGCACCGATGCGATTCGTGTATCATGTATTGAAGTGTTTGACAAAGCTTTCCACATTTCGCACTTCAAATATGACATACGATATAAGATTATATCATAAATTTTAAAAAATTGCAACCGCAAGGAAATAACCGTTGTTTGATAATCGCAAAAAATAAAAACCCGTTTGGGCGTGCGTCAATCAGTTGCACACCACAACGGGTACCATAACTATTTAGACATGCTTTTTTTGTTTGTAAAGACTTTGTGGTTCTTTGCGGATCGATACCAACGTTCGATCATACGTGCACCAATACCAGCGGCAATCAGACAAACAATGGCGCCGGTCAATAGATTCATACGAAATTCAAACTCGCCTTTCCCCGGCGCCCCAAACGCCGCAAACAGCGCCGTCTGCAAAGCCAAAATGGACATCAGCGCATCCACAAAACCAATTTGCCGAATGGCGTTAAGCGCCGGGCTGTTGATCTGCCAGGCACGTCGACGATGAATGGATGCAACAATCACCTTATACAAGGTAAACGCGGACATGACATAAATAAAATAACCCGGGTAAACATACCCGCCCTCACCGCGTGTGATAAACAATACGGTTACCTGCAACAAACATGCCATGAAGAGTAATACAATGCCACCGTTGCGATAAATCATCCATTCATGCCGCAATCGTTGTTCGCCGCGCAGTGTCCGGGCTGTTTTCCGATATTGATGCAAAATCATCAACCGTGCAAGCGCCAACACCATATAATAACATGCAACGGTCACGTACCACATCGAGTGCCAAAGCAAACTCATTACCAGTTTGACGACAGCAACTCCAATGTTCATCAAAGAGACCAGAAAAGAGAACAGCAACGTGCTTTTCTCCGGATCGCGCAACACTGCTTTTGCCTGTGGCAAATGTTGTTTGATATGCAAAGCAAGCGCTCCTTTCTGTCAAAACATCCCCGCAATCCGGTATCAAACCATGGCTCGGGGGTTGGCAGCAAAATGTCACCTGAATTTTTGTCATTCAGGCACGCAAAATATCACCCGGTTTTACCTCGAACGGGACAGGCATCCAAAAATGCATTTTGGGATGAGGTGCCGCATCAATCGGCGTACCGGTTTCATCGAACAACTGTTTTACTTCCAACGCTCTTCCCGTTTGCCCGGGGGTGATCAGTTCTGCCTGCATACCGACACTTAATTTATTACGCTGAAAAAACAATGCTTGTCCTCGCGTCTCATCATATTCCAGTGCCGTTGCCAAATAGGCTTTTTCCCGTAAATATCCTGTCTGCGTCACCGTTTGTGCTGTTTGCATGCAATGATCGAAAAAATATCCTGTCCCGTATTCCCGATGGCTCACGCTCTCCACCTCAGAAAGCCAACGCGGATCAAACCGATACGAGGTAGGATCGGCCGCATAGGCATCCATCGCCATTCGATAGGCGTTGGTAATCACAGCCGCATAATATGCGCTTTTCATGCGTCCCTCAATTTTAAAAGATGTGATCCCGCTTTCCATCAGTTCCGGAATGTGTTCGATCATACACAAATCTTTGGAGCTCATCACATAAGTTCCAAGTAAGTCCTGTTCTAACGGCAACGGCAATTGCGGGCGCTTCTCTTCATAGATGACATAGTTCCACCGACACGGTTGGGCACATTGCCCGCGGTTACCATCCCGTCCGGTGAGATAATTGGACAACAAACAGCGCCCACTGTAGGAAATACACATGGAGCCATGCACAAAACATTCCAATTCCAGTGTGTCGGGAATATTTTTCCGAATCTCAGATATTTCCGAAAGCGTCAGTTCGCGTGCCAATACCACACGTTTGGCCCCAAGCCGTTGCCAAGCGCGCGCTGCTGCACTGCTCACGGTATTCGCCTGGGTAGAAATATGAATCACCGCATCGGGAATGATTTCTTTGAGCAGCATCAAAACGCCCGGGTCTGCCACCAGATATGCATCAATCGGCAATGTGCGCAAGTGCTGCATATACAAACGCAGCTGCGCATACTCATCCTCGCGCGGCATGGTGTTCAGCGTCAAATACAGTTTTTTTCCATGCTTATGCGTCTCTTCACACGCCTTTGGCAGCTCATCGAGCGTAAAATTGTCTGCGCCTGCACGCATACCGAAATGATCTGCTGCCAAATATACCGCATCGGCGCCATATTGCAGCGCCGCTTTCAATTTCTCCATGTTTCCGGCGGGACTAAGCAGTTCCGGCATGTGTGTTTTCATCGTTTTTCTCCGTTTCTTGTTGCTGTTGCACCTATGGCTGCAACAGCTATATCTTTATTGTATACCAAAACGACATGTGACGTATCACATGTTTTGTCAATATTGCGGCATTACGGCCAATTTTCAATTTTTTGCGAAATTTGCACCTCGGGTGCATGCGTCAATGGGGATACTGCAGCAGCAAAATAACCTTTGTTGCGCAACATCTGTGCCGTACGTGCGGCAATGGTCTCCTTTTGGGCTTCAAACAAACCAAACACCGCGCTCCCGCTGCCACTCATCATCACACCTGTAGCACCTGCCGCGGCAATCAGCTCCTGCAAAACACAAATTTCCTTGTGTTGGGGCAACACCACGTCACAAAAGCGATTGAACATTTCTTTACTGATCTTAGACAAATCACCACGTTGCACCGCGGTCAAAAGTGCTGCCGGCTTTTGTAAAGCAAAAACATGTGTTTGCGCGTTTCGACACATCGTGTCCCCCCCACGCAATTCATCCAGCGCACGGTAGGCATATGCGGTGTTTATGGCAACATCGGCTTTGGCAATCAACACGGTGCAAGGCGGAAGTGATGGAATCGGCGTCAGTTTTTCACCAATTCCCGCGGCATGGCAGGCACCCCCACGTACACAAAACGGCACATCCGCACCGAGCGTTTTTCCAATCTCACACAATTGTTCCAGATCATTTTGCTTGTGATATAAAAACGAAAGGCCTCGCAGTACCGCTGCGGCGTCAGCGCTGCCTCCACCCAGTCCTGCTCCCATGGGGATTTGCTTTTCAAGCAAAATATCCACCCCGCCCTCCAATCGATATGCCTGCAAAAACGCAACGGCAGCACGATAGGCAAGATTGTTTTCATCGGCCCCCAATGCAGCGCCGCGCACCGTCAAATGCACGGTGTCATCAGTACGCAAACGTAAAGAAACCGTATCAAAAAGTCCGACTGACTGCATAACCGTATCAATTTCATGATATCCGTCCGCTCTTTTTTCCCCCACTTCCAAAAACAAATTGATCTTGGCAGGAGCCGCCACAGAAATCGAACCAGTGTTGCACCCATCAAGCTCAACATCAAACGTGTGATGTGCGGACAAAGGAATATTTGACTGTGATTCTTTTTTCATATATGCTTCGTTTCCGCGCATGACAATCATCTGTCGCCATGCTTACGTAAAAAGGAATCCATTCGTTCCAGTGCTTTGTTCAAATGCTTCACGGAATATGCATAAGAAATGCGTGCAAATCCTTCCCCGCAAGCGCCAAACGCAACACCCGGTACCAACGCCACACCCTCTTCTTCCAAAAGTCGGCGGCAAAATTCTTCACTGTCCCAGCCAAGCTGCGGCAAACGCGGAAAGACATAAAACGCTCCCTCAGGCGCGAAACACTCCATGCCCAGTTGTTCCAAGCCTTCCAACAAGAGCACGCGGCGACGGTTGTATTGACTTTTCATGTACTCAATATCTTCATCGCCATTGCGCAACGCCTCCAGCGCAGCATACTGGCTGGTCGTTGGTGCACACATGATCTGATATTGGTGCAACTTGTTCATTTGTGTGATCAACGGTTCGGGCGCCAACACAAATCCCAAACGCCAACCGGTCATGGCATATGTTTTGGAAAAGCCATTGACAATGATGGTACGTTCCCACATATCCGGCAAAGAGGCAATGGAAACATGGCGACGACCGTACGTCAATTCTGCGTAAATTTCATCAGAAAGCACAAAAATGTCCGTCCCGCGAAGCACCGCAGCAATCTGTTCCAAATCGTCCCGATCCAAAATAGCGCCGGTCGGATTGTTGGGAAACGGTAAAATCAAAAGCTTGGTGCGGGGCGTGATGGCAGCACGCAATGCAGCTGCAGTCAATTTGAACCGATCTTCTTTTTTTGTTTCAATGATAACGGGCACGCCCCCCACCAAACGAACCAACGGTTCGTAACAAACAAACGCAGGAAGCGGCAAAATCACCTCGTCACCCGGTTCAATCAATGCACGCACAGCAAGGTCAATCGCTTCACTGCCGCCAACGGTCACCACACATTCGTGCAACGGTTCGTAATGCAGATCGAAACGGCGCTGCATATAGGCACAAATCTCTTCACGCAAAGCAGAAAGGCCTGCATTTGCCGTGTAATAAGTTCGCCCTTCTTCCAAGCTGCGGATGCCTGCTTGGCGGACATGCCATGGAGTCGGAAAATCAGGCTGCCCCACCGTCAGGGAAATGACATCTTTGCGTCCGGACAGCATATCAAAAAATTTACGGATACCGGACGGTGGGGTCTGTATCACGGTTTGATTCATCAAGCGAGAATAATCCATCATTGCTCTTCCTCCTCGCGCAGATCCCGTTCCGGCTCAGAAGAAAAGATCACGCCTTCCCCTTTGTACTTTTTCAGCACAAAATGTGTTGCAGTTGATGTCACTTCTGAAAGCGGCGCCAGTTTTTCCGCCACAAACAGCGCAACCTCTCGCATTGTTTTGCCTTCCAAAAAGAGGCAAAGATCGAATCCGCCGCTCATCAAATAACAGCTTTTCACTTCGGGAAAATGGCAAATATGCTCCGCAATCTCATCAAACCCATGTTCTCCTGTGGGCACCACTTTCAGTTCGATCAACGCGGTAATATACTCACGTGACGTGCGTTCCCAGTTGATCACGGTCTTGTATCCCAAAATCACGCCCTGCTGTTCGTATTCATCGATCATGCGACGAATATCACCCTCGTCTTTTTCATACATCACTGCCAGTTCTGCAGGGGTTAAATGGCTGTCTTCTTCCAGCATTTCCAACAAGCTTTTCATCGCTTTTCTCCTTTTCGTTTTACAGTTAACATGCATCTTGATCTTCAAGTAGATCATGAGAGATACCATAAAGATTTATCACAATGTTCGATGCGGCAGAACACACTTTTAACCATTCGGATGTCACGCCTGTGTGTGTGTCAAATCAGGCGTGGATACAAACTGTTGCCGCATGGACCAATCGGCAGATACCTCCGTGCCCCCCAGTGTGTGCAATGCCGTCTCAAGCTCAGGCGGCAGAGGCACCTCAAATTGCATCCAGGTTTTGCTGCGCGGATGGATAAAACCGATACAGCGTGCATGCAGCCATTGTCCGTGCAAGATCTGCTGCCAACGTCGTTGAAACGTATCACCCGCTTGACCATATAAGCAGTCTCCGACAAGCGGTTTGCCAATTGATGCCAGGTGCACACGGATCTGATGTGTTCTCCCGGTCTCCAAATAACATTCCACATATGTGCAATGTTCCAGACGCTGTCGCACATAATAATGCGTGATTGCATTCCGTCCCTGTCCCGGCAGACACACCGCCATTTTTTTGCGATCTGTTGGATGACGGGCAATCGGACGGTCTATGGTTCCCGTGTCATCTTTGATGTTTCCTGTTGCCAATGCCTGATACACACGTGCACAAGTGTGTGCTTTCAGTTGAGCAGCCAAATCCAAATGTGCCATATCATTTTTGGCAACCAATAAAAGCCCGCTGGTATCTTTGTCGATACGATGAACAATGCCGGGACGAATTACACCGTTGATGGAAGAAAGGCGCCCGGCACAGTGATACAACAATGCATTCACAAGCGTCCCATCCTCATTTCCCGCTGCCGGATGCACCACCATACCCCGCGGCTTATTGACCACCAAAAGATCATCATCCTCATAAACGATCTGCAAAGGAATGTTTTGCGCTTGTGCATGCAGCGGTTGCGGAGGCGGAATGATGAGCTGTACGCAATCCGTGGGATGCAAACGAAAATTTTTGTCCTGTATGATCTCTCCGTTACATTTCACGTCTCCGGCGGCAATCCGTTTGTGTACGGATGCACGCGTCAAAGCAGTATTTTGTGCCAAAAACACGTCGATTCGCGTATCTGCATCCGTCTGGTCTACCATCAAAACCGTTTCCTGTGGCAGCACATCGTTTTCATTCTCCCCGCCCAACGGCGTCGGTTCCTCAAACACGGATGTTTCCAATGGCATACAAGATCCGTGCACAGGTTGTTTCTCGGTATCCTTTGAATCGTTTTTCACCGATGAACACCGTCACTTTCATTTTCATCCGTTCCATGCGCTCCCCCACAACAATCATCCCTTTCCGGTGGTGTGTTTTTCTCCGGTTGGGTATCTGCTTTTTTGGCGCTGTTTGCAGAATGACCAACACCATCTTGCTCCGCTAAATCGATATGCGTATTGGAACCCCTGTGAGAAGAATGCGCACTTTGTGTTTCAATCGTTTTTTCCGTCTCAGTATCTGTTTTGACAGAGATAGTTGCATGGGAGTTTTTATTCAATGGAACATCGTTTGGGACATCATTCTGATGCACATTTTGCCCATGGTTCGATGTTGCCATGGAAACATCGTCCGTTACGTTCTTTGGTTCAAACAAAACGGGCTTTGCCTGCTTGTGATCGAAAAAAATAAAATAGAACAACGCAAATACACAACCGATGGTAATAAAGCAGTCAGCTACGTTAAATACGGGAAAATCAATAAAAGTCACATGGATAAAATCTACAACTTCTCCCTGTACCACGCGGTCAATCATATTGCCCACGCCGCCGCCCAGGATCATTCCCAATGCAATACCAAATAACGCATGTGAACGCCGAAAGATCCAGATCACCGCCAAAATCGCTACAATCGCGATTGCCGACAATGATAAAAATACCCACCTGTGATCACTCAGCATAGAAAATGCCGCGCCACGATTGGTTGCATACGTCAGCGACAACGCGCCATCGATCACCACCACGGAGGGTTTCCCCTGTAAAAACTGCGTGGCAGCATATTTGCTTATCTGGTCCAAGGCAACCGCCAATGCGGCACAGAGATACCACAAAAGCGCACGCATGATTCCTTGTCTGTTTGTCATATAGGCCTCTCCCTATCATAAGTGTTTGATGAATGTGAGAACATCCGGCACATAATATGAAACGACCCCATCTTTTCGTTTCGGCATAATCGTTAAAACAGATAAAACAGTTGTGATGGAAGAACGCCGTCACAACATCATCGATACTGGATCTGCCGAAAAGGGAGATAAACAAGACGGGGGCAGTTTGCCGCCGCCCCCGCTGTTCATTATTTTGATGTATCGTTTTCCTGCCCATAAACCGCATCGTACAGATCTTTGGTCGGTTTGTTTTCTTCTTCATTCTCTGTAAGCGGATGTTCCTCCAAAAACCGTAAAAACTCTTCTTCCTGTGACAGCGGGGGCTCGGATTTGTCGATGGACGTATCTTTCCGGGTCTGATCGTCAAATTGCGCATTGAGCGAGCGCACCGAACGATTGATCCCTTTAATCTTTGCGCCGCCAACTTTGGTGTCTGCCTGCGGCGGTAAACTGGGAATCTCAGCGGTCGGTGTAGGATCCTCCTCCAGAGGCGCTGTAATCTTACGATTGTCGGGATCACTAAAAACAGCCGCTGTTTGATTCTTTTTCGTCAGTACCGGCGGAATATCCTGATACGTTTTGGAAACATATTCCCGTTCAATCTCATCGGTAATATGATGACGAATGTAGTCCGTATATTGCTGCACCGTAGCGGTCTCGATTTCTTCCACTTCACGTGGAAGATCTTGCGTGAGTTGTTCCAACATCCGAATATGATCGGAATAACGCACGAACATTTCATTTTTCAGTTCCTGCGTTGCGCGCTTCAGCACGGCCAGGCACTCTTTTTGCTCTGCGATGCGTGTTTCAAATGAAGCAATCAATTTTTCACACTCGACACGTGTTTGATCCATAATTTGCTTCTTTTGCGTCTGCGCATCCTGCAGCAGTTCCTGCGCGGTGTGCTGCGCTGCCACAAGCGTGTTTTTCACAGCCTGAATCTGTTTTTTTTGTGCGGCAAGCGCATCCATCGCCGCCCGCTTCTCCTGCTCGATGCGCTCACAGCTCTGATATAGCTCTCCATATTTTTCCATTAAGAAAGCAATGTATTCATCTACCTCAGGGATACTGTATCCACGCACCACACGGGAAAATTCCTTATTTTTCAATTCGTTCGGCGGTAACACTGTCTCTCTCCTTTCCGCCGTGCAGCCATGCTCACAGCAAAAACGGCACGAAAGTACATGCAACGCAATGTCCTTACGTGCCAAAAACCCTGTTACGTCTTTTTAACACCGCAACGGCATTCCAAAATAAAACGCCCGCAGGTGTCAAACCCGTCAAATTACATTCCGCAGCACAACCTGTATGATCGTTAAAATCAGATAAGCAACCAGAAACGAAATATCCATGGGAAAATTCCGAATCCACTCAAAATGATACAGCAAAGCGCGCACCGGAGCCACAACAAATTCGGTTACAGCATACAGAAATTCTACAATCGGATGTTCGTCATTGATCGGAAGCCACGACAGGATGGCACGGATCAGCATCAGCAGCAGCATGGCTGATATAAACAAGTTCACCACGCTGGTAAATATATAAAATGCGCTGGACACCGTATCAAACTCCTTACCGCAGGATACCGGATATTGGAATGCATCAGAAAAAACAATGCCGGAACAAATAAAACATCCGGGTATACATACAAACTTACAACGGCCTTATGATGCGCCCTGCAAGTTTCTCACATGCATGGTCAATTTTTCTTACAGATCCGAATACAAATCGTCTTCTTTGTTCCCTTTGGGTTCTGTTCTCATCTTATCACCCGAAACATCAACATTGTCAGGCGTGATTACAAAGGTGTTGTTGGCGACACGTTTCAGAGACCCATTGATGGAATACGCGACACCGCTGAGAAAGTCAATCAACCGACGTGCCGTTTCCTTGTTGGTATCTTCCAGATTAAGTACAACCGTACGATGGTTCAGCAAGTGGTCTGCAATCAATGTCACACTGTCATATTCCACCGGTTTTACCACTTTCAGTTCGATGGATGCATTGTTGCTCATCATACCGCTGTTCATATTCGTTCCCGCCTGTGCCTTTCTGTTGTCAACTCGATTATGATCATAATCGTTGTCAGTTTCTGTATCGTCATCGCCGAACAATTCATCGTTTTCGTACTCGTTATAATCCAAATCATCCGTTCCTATGGCACCTTTGATCTTATCGATGAACCCCATTGTCCAGTCCTCCATTTATATTTGTCAATCAAAATTAGTAATGCAAAATAAAAGCTATGATTGCCGGTATCTGTTGTACACTGAAAAACACGCAAAACCTACAGCAAATGATCTGTACACCTGCCTTGTCATCGCACATCACTATCGCCGACAATCTAAAAACCGTTACTACGGTCAAAAAAACAATGAAATGAACTGATTATTATTATACCACTTTGTTTCGGTCTTTTCCACTATTTTTGGACAAAAAATTGCTTGTTCATGATTTTTTTACATTTATCCAGCGGAAAATTATGAACGTGCACCAAAAATAGCCGTACCGATTCGAATCATATTGCTTCCGGCACGAATGGCTGCCGCCAAGGAATCACTCATCCCCATGGACAAAACAGGCTGCGAAACAGAGGTAGGAAGCATCGGACGCAAGCGATCAAACAATGCGCGCGTTTGCGAAAAATACATGTATTGCTCGTCTTCCTCTGTCACAAACGGCGCAATGGTCATCAGCCCACAGACCCGAATATGCGGCATCTTTTGTACCTGCTCAAACAAGGGAAAAAGATTTTGTGGCAAAACACCGCCTTTGTTTTCTTCCCCACCGATGTTCACTTCAATCAGACAATCCATCCGTTTGCCGTGTTTCCCCGCCTGCCGCTCGATCTCCTGTGCCAAATGCAAAGAATCCAGTGACTGAATCATATCCACTTTGTCGATGATATATTTCACCTTGTTGGTTTGCAATGATCCAATGAAATGGACGGAAACACCCTCCAAGTGCAATTGGTCATATTTGTCCAACAACTCCTGCACCCGATTTTCCCCGATCAGTTTGATATGACAGTGATC
>ERZ857984.2333-NODE-2333-length-11938-cov-24.955567_pt1 | contig 11938 bp, 11 predicted proteins | sample MGYA00519914_ERZ857984 | MGnify/ENA primary metagenome ERZ857984 (study PRJEB31778, sample SAMEA3449417) | human gut metagenome | biome: human gut; feature: human-associated habitat; material: faeces | place: United Kingdom | collected 2010/2012 ... | reverse complement strand
GCAGAAGCCTCTTTTGAACCACTCGCCCAGCGAGTGGTTTTCGGTGTGCAAAAAACGCCCGGCGGAACCGGGCGTGTCAGATATACCTTTTTTTTGAATCAGCTGCGGGCTTTCAGCAGCACGTACAGCTTGCTGGTGGCATTGCTGTTGTTTTCGTATTTGTCGCCGCAGGTGATGAGCATGGCGTACTTGCCGTCGTCGCTGTAGCTGACGTTGGGATTGATCCAGCCCTTGTTGGCCTTATCCGCGGCGTAGCTCAGCTGGGTGCTGACATAGCTGGAGGCGCTGGTTCCCCAGGGCCTTGCGTTATAGGCGAGTATGCCGGTGCTCTGGTTGGGGCCGATCTCGTACAGGCACATTATGTCCCATTTACTATACCCGTCCAGCTTCATGGTTATGCTGGTGGTATTGAATTTGCTGCCGCAGGAGCCGCCGCAGCCCTCGCACCTGCTCTTACCTATTAGGGCGTTCTGCACATGATGCAGGTTGTGAAAATACTTGCCCCTGCCGCCCCGGACGTTGTGGCCCAGCACGGAATGTACCTGCGAGCCCTTAGCGGTGAGGGTATGGACGTATTCATAGTGTCCCTTGCGGTTCTCGGCGGCGTAGTAGTATTTGGTGCCCGCGCTGTTGGTATAGTTGCCGTATATGGTATAGGTTTTCGCGCCGGGTATCTTTATGCTGCCCCACTTTTCGCTTGCCGCGCCGTGGCCTGTCTCAGTTGCGCCGCTGGTAGCCCTGTTCAGCTTGCCCGCGCTTTCGGAGCTGTTTGCGCCGGAGCCGGTATTGGCATCCTGAATGGTAAAATCGGCCTTCTTTACAAAGCCCTTTACGCCGTCACGCTCCGCATAGTACCAGTCGCCTGACTCGCCTAACAGCGAAAACGCCGCGCCCTTTGCGTGCTTTACCTTCTTCGCCACGTTGGAATCGCTTTTGGCGGGCTTTTCGGGTATATTGGGGGAGGTGCGCATATATATGGCGCTGTCGTTGGATATGCCGGTCTTGGGGGCGCTGAAGTATTGTACGTTGTTGGCGTTGGCGCTGGGGGCCGGGGTGGCTGCCGGAGTCTTGTCCGTCAGCTCAAAGTCCTTGGCACGGACAAAGCCCTTCTTGCCCTCGTATTCTATATAGAAGTACTTGCCCGTAGCGTCCTCTCCCAGCACGCTCACGGTTTTGCCTTCCATATGCCTGAGCTGTACCGCACCGTCGGTATCCTTTGCAGGGGTATCCCGCAGGTATATTGTGCTGTCCTCGGATACCGCAGTCCTTGGTGTGGGGTAGGGGGTGTAACCTGCCTCCGCAAGCGCATGGGCAAGGGACAGCACTGTAAACAGCGCCATTGCCAGCGACGCCAGCCTGAGTGATGTTCTTTTCATCCTTTTTCTTCCTTCCGTATAAAAATTTCTCCCGAGTTGATTTTAAAGGCCGATTGTCGGTCGGCCCCTAAAAATACATTATTTTGCTTTACTTTGTTCCGAACAGCCTGTCGCCTGCGTCGCCGAGGCCCGGCACTATATAACCGTGGTCGTTAAGGTGATCGTCCACGTGAGCTACGAATATATCCACATCGGGGTGAGCCTTCTGTACCGCCTCGATTCCCTCGGGGGCGGCTATGAGGTTGACCAGCTTTACATTCTTGCCCCCTGCGCGCTTAACTACGTCAATGCCCGCGTTGGCGCTGCCGCCGGTAGCCAGCATGGGGTCTACTATAATGATATCCCTCTCGGAAATATCGGAGGGCAGCTTGCAGTAGTAGTCCACGGGCAGAAGCGTCTCGGGGTCCCGGTAAAGGCCTATGTGGCCTACCTTGGCGGCGGGTATGAGGTTCATCATGCCGTCTACCATTCCCAAGCCTGCGCGCAGTATGGGAACTATTGCCAGCTTCTTGCCGGCCAGTACCTTGGTATGGGCTGTAGCTACGGGAGTTTCTACCGTAGCGTCCTCCAGCTGAAGGTCACGGGTCGCTTCATAGGCCAGCAGGGTAGCCAGCTCCTCTACCAGAGCGCGGAACTCCTTGGTGCCTGTGGTCTTATCCCTGAGCAGGGTCAGCTTATGCTGTACCAGAGGGTGGTCGATTACGACGAGTTTACCCATTTTTGTGTATTGCTCCTTTCGGTTTATAGGTTAGTATATTGAATCAAAAATCCAACGCGATTTTATTTTGCTCTTTCCAATTCCGTTATTTTGTTTATCCTGTCAATGTGTCTTTTTCCGTTGGAAAAGTCAGTCTCAAGAAATGCCTTTACTATTCCCCTGGCAAGCTCGCCGCCTATGATGCGCGCGCCCATCGCCAGCATGTTTGCGTCGTTGTGCTCCCGGGTCAGCCGGGCCATTACCGGGTCGGTGCAAAGGCCGCATCTCACTCCCTTTATCTTGTTTGCGGCAATGGAGATGCCTATGCCGGTTCCGCATATCACTATGCCCCTGTCCATCTCTCCCGAAACCACTGCCCTTGCGCAGGGGGCGGCGTAATCCGGATAATCCACGCTGTCCTCCGAATAGGTGCCGAAGTCGGTCACGGTGTGGCCGAGGCTTTCGATGTATGGCTTTATTTCTTCCTTGAGCTTGTACCCGCCGTGGTCGGCGGCAATGGCGATCTTCATGGCAACTCCTTTGGTCATATAGTTTTAAATCCCGCGCTCCTCAATAACCTGTTCATGTACGCAAGGCCCATGTCCGTCTCCGGCAGCGCCTCGCAGAGTATTACGTCCGCTTTGCCTTCCTGGGCGCGGAACTGTGCAAAAAGGCTCTCGCAGAGGGTAAGGGGATTTTTTCTCTCGCCTATTATAACATACCTTTTCCCCCTGTAGAAACAGCGAGTTTCCTCGGTGGCGAAAATTATGCAGGTCAGGCCCTCCGCCTCCCGCCTGTCGTACTCGGCTATGAGCTTTGCCGCCATATCCGGCAATGAGCCTGTGCCTACGATAACCTGGGCGTCGGGGGCGTAATGCTTGTACTTCATGCCGGGGGAGGCCGCGGCTTCCCCCTGCTTCAGGGGGGCTAAAACGGCGGGGGAAAGGTTTACCGGGCCTATTACGGCTTCCAGCATTTCCCGGGTAATACCGCCGGGACGGAGTATGGTGACGGCGCCTCCCATGAGGGACACCACGGTGGACTCCACGCCTATATTGCAGGGGCCGCCGTCTATTATTACGTCTATTTTCCCGTTCATGTCCGCCTTGACGTGATCGGCGGTGGTAGGGGAGGGCTTGCCGGATAAATTCGCGCTGGGTGCGGCTATGGGCACCCCCGCAGCGCGTATGAGGGCCAGCGCCGTCCTGTTGTCGGGCATCCGCACGGCAACGGTGTCCAGCCCCGCGCTTACCTCGTTGGGAACCCTGCTGCTTTTCAGGTATACCATGGTCAGCGGCCCGGGCCAGAACTCGTCCATCAGCAGCCTTGCCCTTTCCGGAACCGACCTCCACAGATCCTTCAGGTCGCTCTTTTTTGCGATATGCAGTATCAGCGGGTTGTCGTTGGGCCGGCCCTTGGCCTCGAATATCTTATTTACCGCCTCACCGTCAAGGCCGTTGGCGCCGAGGCCGTAGACCGTCTCGGTAGGGAAGGCCACCAGGCCCCCTGAGCGTATTACGCTGCCTCCCAGCTTTGTGCCTGCTTCGGGCTGTTTGACGGCATTGAAGTATTGAGTCTCCAATTATTCCGCCTCCCCGGTGAGCTGGGCTGTGCGCTCCGCCAATATCAGCGCGTCTATCATCTCGTCCATGTCCCCGTCAAGGAAGGCCTCCAGCCGGTACAGCGTCATGTTTATCCTGTGATCCGTCACCCGGCCCTGGGGGAAGTTGTAGGTGCGTATGCGCTCGCTGCGGTCGCCGCTGCCCACCATGCTGCGGCGGGCGGAGGCCTCCGCGCTCTCCTTTTCCTTGAGGAAATGCTCGTATATGCGGGACTTGAGCACCTTCATGGCCTTGTCCTTATTCTTATGCTGGCTGCGCTCGTCCTGGCACTGCACCACTATGCCCGTGGGTATATGGGTGATGCGTATGGCGGATTCCGTCTTGTTTACGTGCTGTCCGCCCGCGCCGCCTGAGCGGTAGGTGTCTATCTGAAGATCCTTGGGGTCTATCTCCACCTCCACATCCTCAGCCTCCGGCATTACCGCCACCGTGGCCGCGCTGGTGTGTATGCGGCCCTGGGATTCAGTCTCCGGCACACGCTGGACGCGGTGAACGCCGCTCTCGAACTTGAGCCGCGAATACGCGCCCCTGCCGATTATGTTCAGCACTACTTCCTTTACGCCCCCTGCCTCGGTGGTGTTTTCGTTCATGTATTCCATTTTATAGCCGTGGCGCTCTGCGTAGCGCTGGTACATGCGCAATAGGTCCGCGCCAAAGAGCGCCGCCTCGTCGCCGCCTATGCCTGCGCGTATTTCCAATATTACGTTTTTCTCGTCGTTGGGGTCCTTGGGCAGCAGCATTATCTTCATATCCTCTATGAGCTTCCGCTGCTTTTCCGCAAGCTCAGCCATCTCCATGTGCACCATTTCCTTCATCTCGGGGTCAAGGTGCTCCTCCAGCATGGCCTTGCAGTCCGCTTCGGACTGCACTGCGGCGGTATACTCGTCAAAGGCGTTGACTATCTCCTCAAGCTGGCTGTGCTCCTTTACCATCTCCCGCCAGGCGGCCTGATCGTTCATTGCGTCTGGGGCTGAGAGGGCTGCGGTCAGCTCCTCGTAGCGTCTTTTCAGTGCGTTAAGCTTGTTTATCATATTCCTCCGTCCATTCTATAAGCCCTGCGTTCTCAAGGCCGCATATTTTCACAACGTGGTCGAATGCCCTTTGGGTCTTTTTAAGCTCGCCCTCGGTCAGCGGCTCCAATCCGCCGCGCCTTTGCTCCTGCTCCCAGCAGGGTATCGCCTGATGCAGCCGCCTGCCGCCGGCCTTCTGTATTATGCAGGCGGTGGGCAGGTAGCTCATCTCGATGCTCACGCCGCCCCCGTCCTTTTTCACATCCAGCCGCAGAAACAGGCCGTACTCGGTATTCTGCCCCGCCATGTTGGATATGAAGTTGCTCATGGAGTAGGCTACGGGTACCCTGCGCCCGTCCTCCGCCGTTATCCATTCAAAGGGCTCGGCGCAGTGGGGGTGGCTGCCTATCACAGCGTCCGCGCCCCAGTCCGCAAGCATTTGGGCGTACTCCCGCTGCCGCCTGACCGGGCTGTCCATATACTGCTCGCCCCAGCGGGGGAAGGCTATGACCATATCCGCGCCCGCGCTCCTGCAGGCCTTTATCTCACCTTGTATGCGCTCCCGCTGGGATACCCGCCCCACGGCCCAGCTGTCGCCCCCCAGCCTTGCGTCATAGCTGTTCACGCTCTCGGTTATGGCGACAAAGCCGAAGGTGATGCCGCCCGCCGTCATTATGCATGGCGTGTCCCGCTCATCTTCCCTTAAATACGTCCCGGTCTGGGCAAGCCCGGCGGCTCTAAGCGTCTCTATCGTGCGGAAAAGCCCCTCCTTGCCCCTGTCCAGGCAGTGGTTGTTGGCGGTGGTGAGCAGGTCGAACCCGACTGCCCTTAGATTCGCCGCAAGCTCGTCCGGCGCATTGAAGGTCTGGTAGGGCTGCCTGGGGTTGGGGTCATCCTTGGTTGGTGGCGGCGCGGCGGGCCGCCTTTGGGTATAACCCGCTGCCTCCCCCGCAAGGGTGCATTCGAAATTGCCCGCCATTATGTCAACGGAGGAAAAGAGGGGCTCCATGGCGTAAAAGCTGGGCCTGAAGTCGTACCCTGCGGCGGTTTTCGCCCCCTGTATCTGGCTCGTCATCATCAGTATGTCCCCCACTATGCCCACGCTGGCCCGGTATACCTCCGGCTCCGGCAAGGGGGAGGGGGAAGGCGAGGGGGAGAAAGTGGGTGAAGGGGAGGGCGTTATCTCCGGCTCCGCCGGAAGCGCCGCGCCCACGGCGCAGCCGGTGAGGAACATCATCGAAAGCGCGATAGGTAAAAGCCTTTTCATCCTCTCACAGCCACCACCCTTTCTATTCCGCAAATATCCTTTATTATCTCCGCTTTCGGGAACATCGCCGCCACGTCCGCCGCCTGCCCCGCGCCCACCTCCATGAGCAGCGTGCCGCCCGGGTTCAGGTGGGCAGCATAATCGCGGGCGATGCGGCGGTAAAAGTCCAGCCCGTCCGCGCCGCCGTCCAGCGCAAGCACCGGCTCCCGCTTCACCTCGGCCTGCAATGAGGCAAGCTCCGAGGTGGGTATATAGGGCGGGTTGACGCAGATAAGGTCGAAGCTATCGGATATATCAGAGAACATGTCCGTCAGCAGGAATTTGCCCGGTACGCCGTTGAGGGCGGCGTTTTCCCGGGCAAGGGCGAGGCAGTCCGGGCCTATATCCCCGAAGGTCACCTCAAAGCCCCCAAGCTTTGCCAGCGATACCCCTATGCAGCCGGTGCCGCAGCAGAGGTCAAGAAGCGTCTTGCCGCCTATCGACAGCGCCTCCTCGCAGAGGGTCTCGGTGTCCTGACGGGGTATCAGCGCGCAGGGCCGCGTGTAAAAGGGCAGCCCCATAAACTCCCATTTGCCCAGTATGTACTGCAGGGGCTCGCCCTGCGCCCGCCTTTTTGCAATGCCGTCTATGCTCTCCTTAAGCGCTGCGGAGAGGGGAGGGGCTTCTATATTTATGCGCCCTATGGGGAGGGCGGTAAGGTCGGATATAATTATCCGCGCCTCTGCTTCATTCTCCTCAGTAACGGGGGAAAGCAGCCCCTCCGCGTATTCCAGCGCGGTCATGCTTCCGCCTTATCCGCCGTTTCCTCGCGGTTTTTTCTGACCATCTCCATCGCCTCCTTTGGCTCTGACATGGCAAGGTTGAAGGAGGCTATGGCCACCTCCAGCATGTCCGCCGTAGGCTCCTTGGTGGTGATGTACTGGAGCGCCATGCCGGGGGCGCGGATTATCTTTGTGAATATGTTTTCGTACTTCGCGGCCAATTTCAGAACCTCGTAGCTTATGCCCGCCACAAGGGGAAGAAATACTATGCGGGAAAGCAGCCTGAGCCAGAAGCTCTCGTTCCAGCCCACCACCGCGAAGAACACTATGGATACCGCCATGACGAGGAAAAGGTAGTTGGTGCCGCAGCGGGGGTGGAGGCGGCTGTGCTTCATGGCGTTTTCCGGGGTAAGGGGGTCGTCCGCCTCATAGCAGGCGATGGTCTTATGCTCCGCCCCGTGGTACATGAAAACCCGCTTTATATCCTTCACGCTTGCGCAGAAGAATATGTAGCCTATAAAAATGCATAGCCGCACCAGCCCCTCCACCAGGCACTTTGTGGCGGAGGCGGCGGCGCTGCCGCGAAAAATAAGGCTGCTTATGAACTGGGGAAGCAGGAAGAAAAGCCCTACGGACAGCGCAACGGCCAGTATCACCGCAAGGCCCATCACTACCTTTTCCACCGACTTGCCCAGCTTTTCCGACAGCCACTTCTCGAATTTTGTGGGCTCCTCGTCTATGGGGTCGCCTATGAGCTCCGCGGATCTGGTGAGGGTATTCATGCCTATGGTAAGGCTCTCCACAAAGGCCACCATGCCCCGCACTATGGGGAGGCCGTAGAAGGTACCCTTCTGAGCCTTTGTCTGATATTCTTTATAATCCAATATTATGCGGCCCTTTGAATCCCTGACCGCCATGGCGATGCCGCCGGGAGCCTTCATCATCACGCCCTCCATAACGGCCTGACCGCCGACAGAACATTTCTTCATTAAATTACTCCTTCCGGCGCCTATTCCACGCCAAGATACATTATAACATAAGAATTATTTTAGTGGATACAAAAAAAGCGGCTTTTAAGCCGCTTTATTTGTATTTGCGCCGTTTAGCCTACCGCCTTGAGCAGCATGTAGAGCTTTGCGATGCTGTCGTTGTCGCCGCTGTCGCCGCAGGTGACGAGCATCATGTACTTGCCGTTATCGGTAAGGGCGGAGGTGTTTGCCCAGCTCTTGCTGGAGAAGGTGTTCACATAGGACTTCACGTTGGAGAGGTACTGGGCGGTGGTGTAGTTCCAGGGCTGCGCCATCTGGGGCAGTATGTTCTTATACGCCTTGTTCTTGGGTACCTCGAAGAAGGCCACTACCTCCCAGCTGCTGCTGCCCTCCCAGCTTGCGGAAATGGACTTTCCGTAGCCGGAGCAGCTCGCCTTGCACTTTTCGCAGCTTGACTTGCCCAGTATGGCGTTCTGGATGTGGTGCAGGTTGTGGAAGTAGGAATTTGAGGTGCCTACCTTCTTGCGGTTGTTGTGGCCCATTACCACCGCTACCTGAGAGCCCTGGGCCGTGGTGGTGTGTACGTAGTAGTAGCTCTTGCGGAGCACATAGTCATAGTAATAGTATGTCTTGCCCTTCTTTTCGCCGATATAGTTGCCGTAGATGGGGTAGGTGCCCGCGCCGGGTATGCTGATGCTGCCCCACTTTTCGGAGCTGGAGCCGGTGCCCTTGCCTGCGGGGGTGCCTATGGCGGCCATGCCGGTGTTGTTGGAGGTCACGTTGCCGCCGTTTGTGCCGGTATTGTTATTGGGCTTCTGTTCAACCACGTTGCCGCTGGTGAAGGTGAAATCCTGAGCCCGGACGAAGCCCCGGGTGCCGTTGTAGTCCACATACAGGAAGCTGCCGCTGGCGTCGGTTCCCAGCACGGTGAAGGTCTTGCCCCGCATACTGCGCAGCTTGGTAGCGCCCTTGGTGGAGCTGGTGGCGGTAGAGCGGACGTAGATGTTGTTGTCCTTGGATACGGCGCTCTTGGCCTTGTCGTACATCTTCACGCCGGAGGCCGTGCCGCCGGTGGAGCCGGCAGTGCCGCCGCTGGTGGGCAGGTTGGGCACGTTGATGGAGCCGGAGCTTGTGCTCCTGAGGTTGGAGATGGCGCTTGCGGGTACCCAGCCCGCCACGCTGCCTATGGTGACGTATACCTGGGAGCCGGAGGCGTCGCGGTAGTTGACGGTGACGTTGCCCGCGTTCTGCACGATGCCTACCGTCTTGCCGTTATTGGTAATAACAGTGCCCGCAGCGAGGTTGGCTGAGAAGGTGCCGCTGGCGGTGTTCTGGTTCTGGTTTACATAGGGGGTGGGGGCGGGGGTGGGGCTGGTCGCGCCGCCCATGGTGTTGCCGCCGCTGGTGGGCAGGTCGGAAAGGCTTATGGAGGAGCCGTTCCTTCTAAAGCCGGAGAGGGAGGAGGCGGCTACCCAGCCGGTGACGTTGCCTACGGTCACGTTTACCTGAGTGCCGGCCGCGTCGCGGTAGTTGACGTTGATGCTGCCGCCTGCGGTCACGGGGTAGTTGGTGCCGTTGACGTTTATGGCCGCCCCGGTGGCGATGGTGGCGGTATAGGTACCGGTGACGCCGGAGGTCGTGCCGCCGGTGGTGCCGGAGGTGGAGCCGGAGGCAGAGCCGCCGGTGCTCTTGTCATAGCCTATGCCGGAGATGGCGGAGGGGTATACCCAGCCGGTGTAGGTCTTGCCGTCATAGCTGACGGTGACGTTGTACATGCCGGATTTGTTATCCTGCCTGTTTATGGTGACGGGGCCGCTGACATACAGCTCGACCTTCCTGCCCTTGGTGTCCTTGTAGACAGGGGTCTGGGCCGCCGCCGTGCCTACGATATTATAAGCGAAGGCGGGAAGTGCGGTCAGCACCATCAGTGCCAGCATGGCCACTGCTACGATGCGGATAATAGTCTTTTTCATAACGCTTTCCTTTCAGAATGATTTCTTATTTTTCTTTCTTTTGGGATACGTCCTCATCATCGTCGAACACGAAGGCGGCGCGAAGAGGGTCGTAGTCCTTTTTTTCGGCGGACGCGGCGGTCTTATGACCTGCCGCCGCAGCCTTTCTGTCGGTCTTTTTCGAGGAGTACACCATCATGACTATCAGGCTTGCAAAGCCCAGCGCCCAAAGCGCGATGGCTATGGGGGAGCCGTAGGCTATGACGCCAAGATACTCCAGAAGGTTGGATACCGTCAGCAGCACGCCGGATATGGCAGCCAGTATGCGCAGGCCCTTGACGTATTGCTCCCTCGGACAGTTCAGGTACTCGTTCTCATACAGCTTGCCGCGCCCGACTATGGCGGCATATATGAGGTACACGCCTATTATAAGGCTAAAGAGCGAAAGCATATCGCTTCCCAATGATTATTTCCTCCTGATTTTATCAACCAATATTCCTTATTTCAAGGCATATGGCAATGATTTAAAATATTGTTCAAAAATGTATTGGCTGAATCCGTGGATTTTTTAGCAGGCGCGCCCTTTACAGCCTCTTCAGCTTTGCGCCCTCCTTGCTGTCCTCCACCGCAAAGCCCATTGCCTTCAGCTCCTCGCGGATCTGGTCTGCCCGTGCCCAGTTCCTGGCCTTGCGGGCTTCTGCTCGCTCGTTTAGCAGAGCGACCGCCTCTTTGGGGAATTCCTCCGACTTACTGTGCTGGAGTATGCCCAGCACGTTGGTCATATCGTCAAAGAGCTTTGCCGCCCTTTCCAGCGCTTCCTTACTTCTGGGCTCTGTTACGAAGGTGTTGACAGCCCGGGCGTAGTCGAACATTGCGCCAAGCGCGTCTGCGGTGTTCAGGTCGTCGTCCATGGCGTCGCAGAACTTTTTCTCGTGTTCCTCCAAAGATGCGCAGAATCTGGCGTCCTCCTCCGTAGCGGGGCCTTCCTTAGCTTCGGCAAGACGTTCCCGGGCGGTGCGGATACGGGTGAGGGCGGTGTTGGCCTGCTCTATAAGCTCACGGGTGAAATTGATGGGGTTCCTGTACTGGGCGGAGAGCAGGAACAGGCGGACGGCCTCAAGGTCGAATTCCTGAGCTATGTCCCGCACCAGGCGGAAGTTGCCAAGGGACTTGGACATCTTCTGATTATCTACATTTATATAGCCGTTATGCATCCAGTACCTTGCAAAGGGCTTGCCTGTGGCCGCCTCGCTCTGGGCTATCTCGTTTTCATGATGGGGGAATATAAGGTCCTGCCCGCCCGCGTGAATGTCAAAGGTGGGGCCCAGCAGTTCCATACTCATGGCGCTGCACTCTATATGCCAGCCCGGGCGTCCCTTGCCCCAGGGGCAGTCCCATGCGGGCTCGCCGGGCTTGGCGCCCTTCCAGAGGGCGAAGTCCAGAGGATCCCTCTTCAGGTCTCCCGGCTCTATGCGCGCGCCGGACTCAAGGTCGTCTATGGACTGGCCTGAAAGCTTGCCGTAGCCTGGGAAGGAGCGGACGGAGAAATATACATCGCCGTTTGCTACGGGATATGCATGGCCCTTTTCTATCAGGGTCTCCACCAGCTTGATTATCTGGGGTATGTGCTCGGTAGCGCGGGGATTGCAGGTGGCAGGCTCGGCGCAGAGGCCCTCCGCATCCTGCCTGTATTCCTTTATATACTTATCCGCAAGCTCCGGCACCGTGGTGTGCTCCTCGTTGGCCCGGCGGATGAGCTTGTCGTCTATATCCGTAAAGTTGGATATGAACCTTACCTTGTAGCCCTTATATTCAAGATACCGCCTGAGGGTATCGAACACCACCAGCGGCCTTGCGTTGCCTATGTGAATAAAGTTGTATACCGTCGGGCCGCATACGTACATGCTTATCTCGCCCGGCACCAGCGGCACCAGCTCCTCCTTTTTGCGGGTCATGGTGTTGTATATCTTCATAAGTATCCCTCCTTGAAAAATTGCGTTCAAACTTTACCAAATTACATTTTAGCATAGAGTTTCTAATATGGCAAAGAGTTTTGAGGTGAAAAAGCCGCCCCGCCGGGGCGGGTACCCTTCTTCTTTCTCTTTTCTTTTCGGGAGAAAAGAAAAGCAGAAAGAAGCAAAGAGAAAAGAAAAGCCCGACGAAAATTATAAATAAAAGGCTGTTTAAAAAGCCTTAGTCTATCGATAACCCCCGGGGTTGATAAGGGGCCGCAGCCCCTTATGTTCAATCCGGCTCTGACGACA
>ERZ857984.2322-NODE-2322-length-11993-cov-3.451583_pt1 | contig 11993 bp, 10 predicted proteins | sample MGYA00519914_ERZ857984 | MGnify/ENA primary metagenome ERZ857984 (study PRJEB31778, sample SAMEA3449417) | human gut metagenome | biome: human gut; feature: human-associated habitat; material: faeces | place: United Kingdom | collected 2010/2012 ... | reverse complement strand
TAGCCTTCCAGACCGTCCAGACCTTCCTGGATGCGGGCACCGCCGGAATCATTCATGCCGACTACGGGAGCGCCGACCTTGCGGGCATTCTCAAGGATCTTGCAGATCTTATTGGCCTGAACTTCGCCCATGGAGCCGCCGACAACGGTGAAATCCTGGGCATAAGCGTAGACGATGCGGCCATCTACCTTGCCGTAGCCGCCAACAACACCATCACCGGGGAAGTGCTGCTTTTCCTGGCCAAAGTAGTAGCAGCGATGGACAACGAAGGCATCGATCTCAACAAAGGTGTTGGGATCGAACAGGGTCTCGAGACGCTCACGAGCGGTCATTTTGCCCTGCTCATGCTGCTTTTCGATACGCGCCTGGCCGCCACCGAGAGCGATTGAACCTTTGCGTTCAATCAGGTCTTCAAGTTTGGTCATAGTTTTATCCTTCTTTCAGAGAGTATATGGGTTGCCGCCTGCCGGAGGAGCGTCTCCGGCAAGCGGGACTTGCACAAAAAACTTAGTGGAACTTTTCGACATACTCGTCGGCCTTGGTCTCTTCCCAGCCCAGCATATTCACCAGAATATCGCGGGTGGAATCGCCCAGGGCGGGAGCAGGATGATGGTCGGCATCGGCCTCGACGGAAGCCATCTTCACCGGGTTGCCGGCAATCTTGACCTTGCCCATGCCGGGCTGGTCTACCTCGATGAGCATGTTGCGGGCCGCGACCTGCGGATCGGTAAACAGCTTATCTACGGTATTGATGCCGGTGCAGGGCACGCCGGCCTTTTCCAGAATATCCAGCCACTCAGCGGTGGTCTTGGTACGGGTCTTTTCAGTCAGCAGATCACCAATGAGCTTGAGGTTCTGGTTGCGGTGCATATTGGTATCAAAGCGGGGATCGTCAATCAGTTCCGGACAGCCCAGCGCGTTGCAGAAGGCCGCGTACAGGCGGTTATTGCCGCAGGCGGCGATGACATAGTTATCCTTGGTTTCAAATGCCTGGAAGGGAGTAACGGTGGGGTGAACAGCACCCAGAGGGCCGGCCACGACGCCGGTAGCGGAATACTTGATGATGGCGTTTTCCAGGATGGCGAGCTGGCAATCCAGCATACCCACATCCACCATATCGCCTTCGCCGGTGATGGCGCGCTTATACAGGGCGGTAACGGCGCCAAAAGCACCAAAGATACCGGCAATGATATCGCCGATAGAAGCGCCGACGCGGACAGGCTTTCCGCCGGGCTCGCCGGTGATGCTCATTACGCCGCCCATGGCCTGCACTACCATATCGTAGGCGGGACGGGGAGCATAGGGGCCGGTCTGGCCAAAGCCGGAGATAGCTACATAGATGAGCTTGGGGTTGACTTTCTTGAGCTCCTCATAGCCCAGACCCATGCGGTTCATGGCACCGGCCTTCAGGTTTTCCACCACGATATCGACATGCTTCACCAGATCCTTGAACATCTCAACGCCCTCGGGATCCTTGGTGTTGCAGACGACGCTTTTTTTGCCGTGGTTTACACTGACAAAATAGCCGCTTTGGCCATTGACAAACGGGCCGTAGCCGCGGCTGTCATCGCCGGTACCGGGTTTCTCCACCTTGATGACCTCGGCGCCCATATTGCCGAGCATCATGGAGCAGTAGGGGCCTGCCAGCGCATTGGTAAAATCCAGTACACGGATGCCTTCCAAAGGTTTTTTGGACATAAGTAAAGACCTCCCAAAATGATGTAGGTAAGCACCGTCCGCATCGGTAGGGAAGCGGGGCGGTGCCCATGACAAATAAAGCAAGTCCTTGGGCCGGGCCGCAAAAGGCCGCAGTACCCCTACTCTATTTGTTATTTATCTACATTATAAAGGAAAGCGAAATAAAAGTAAATGCCGGAAGTATTTTTTTACCGCCAAGAAAGCAGCAAATTTTTTGGTGAAAATTCATAGAAAAAAGGTTTTCCGCGAAATAAAGTGGGTTAATAATTTAACATGCATTAGGATATATCAACAAGAGTATAAGAACATTTTCGTTCATCTTATCAAAAGTGAACGAATCCCGCCGAACGGCGTTCTGACAAAAATCACGGACGGTTTTCATTTTTGTTGTGAAGTATTTACAAGGGGGTATATTCCAATTTTCACAAATTGCAGGGTCGGTTTTAGGCAGAATATCAAAATCGATCAAAAGGAATTGAATTGACAGGCCTCCAATATTATAATGTAAATGCTGTATAAGTGTTACTCTGCATAAAACCAATCAAAAAGGAGTGCTTACATTGAAGGAATTTAACTATTTCGCTCCGGGTTCTGTGGAAGAAGCTCTCGAACTGATGAAAGAGTACGAAGGTAAGTATACCATCCTGAATGGTGGTACCGATGTAATGATTCGTCTGCGCGAGCGCCTCATTAACCCGGAAGCCGTGATCGACATCAAGCGTATTCCCGGCTTGAAGGAGATCACTTTCTCCAAGAAGGACGGCCTGTACATTGGCGCATGCGTTACCTGCAAGGAGATCTCCGAAAGTGAGATCGTGAAGGAGAATTACCCCTTCTACGCTCAGGCGGCTTCCGTTCTGGGTTCCCAGCTGGTGCGCGGCCGTGCTACCAGTGTCGGCAATGTCATCAACGCTTCTCCTCTGGCGGATACCGTCACTCCTCTCGTTGCCTGCGACGCCAAGCTGGTCGTAGTAGGTCCCGAGGGTCAGCGTGAGGTTTCCCTGGTGAGCTGGGCTGGCGAAAGCCAGGAAGAAAGAATCGCCCGCGGCGCGTTCTTCATCTTCGTGCGTAAGGTCGGCCTCAAGCCCGGCGAGATGGCCATCGGCCTCAAGATCCCCTATGTGGAAGGCCAGAAGGCTGTATTCACCAAGTTTGACCGCCGTAAGGAGGTAGACCTTTCTACCGTTTGTGCTACAGTTGGTAAGTTTGGTGAGGACTACCGCGTAGCCATCGGCTCCTGCGCTCCTACCCCCATCCGTCTGCCCAAGACTGAGGCCCTGCTGAAAGGCAAGAAGCTGACCCCCGAGCTCATCGGTGAGGCAGCGGAGCTTGCCGGCAACGAGGTTTCTCCCATCAGCGACGTCCGTGCTTCCGCCGAGTACCGTATCAGCCTGGTAAAGGTTGCTGTACGCAGAAGCCTGGCCGAGCTTTCTGTATGAGAAAGGAGCGTGCCGAAAAATGAAAACTTATCATGTTGATTTCTTTGTAAACGGCGAGGAATACGAGCTGGATGTACCGGCTAATAAGACCGCGCTGAATGTCATCCGCGATATGCTGGACCTGACCGGTGCCAAGGAAGGCTGCGGCGCCGGTGAGTGCGGTGCCTGCGCCATGATCGTTGACGGCGTACTGATCAACGGCTGCCTGATGCTGGCCCCCGAGATGGACGGCAAGCACTTCGAGACCGTTGAGGGCTTTGCCGATGAGAAGGGCAACCTCTCTCCCATCCAGCAGTCCTTTATTGACCACGCTGCCCTGCAGTGCGGCTACTGCACTCCCGGCTTCATCGTTTCCGCTACCGCTCTGCTGCGCGAAAATCCCCATCCCACCCGTGATGAGATCGTCCATTACATGTCCGGTAACCTGTGCCGCTGCACCGGCTACAAGAGAATTATCGAGGCGATTGAGGACGCTGCCGAGCGCATGAATGGAGGTGCCAAATAATGAGTAAATATATTGGCGTAAGTGTTCCGCGTGTAGACGGCGTTAAGAAAGTTACCGGCGCTGCCAAGTATGTGGGCGATATGAAATGGCCCCGTATGCTGTATGCCAAGTGCGTAAAGAGCCCCTATGCCCATGCCAAGATCCTGAGCATCGATGTTTCCGCCGCCAAGGCACTGAAGGGCGTACATGATGTAATCACCGGCGACTACTACACCAAGCGCGGCGGTCTGTACCTGGAGGATAAAAACTTCCTGGCAGTCAATACCGTTAAGTTCTGCGGTGAGCCCGTTGTTGCCGTTGCAGCCGAGACCCCGGAGATCGCCGAGGCCGCCTGCGAGCTGGTCAAGGTCGAGTACGAGCCCCTGCCCGTTATCAATAACCCCATGGAGGGTATGGCCAAGGATGCCATCCTCATCCATCCCGAGCTGCATACATATAAAGTAGTTCCCATCTTCCACCCGCAGGCTCATACCAACATCTCCCACCATCACATCATCCGTAAGGGCGATGCCGATGCGGCCTTCAAGTATGCCGAGGAGCATCCTGACGAGTACTACATCACCGAGCATGAGTACCATGTTCCCCATGTTCAGCATACCCCCATCGAGAACCACATTGCGGTAGCCCAGTACGAGCCGGACGGTAAGTGCACTGTTTGGGCTTCCTGCCAGTCCCCGTATGCGGTTCGTCAGGCGCTGTCTGCCTCCTTTGATATCCCGCTGAACAAGATGCGTATCATCTCCCCCTATGTGGGCGGCGGCTTCGGCGCCAAGGCCGGTACCACCATCGAAGGTATCATCATTCCTCTGGCCATGCACAGCAAGGGCCGTCCCGTTATGATGGAATACACCCGTGAGGAAGAGTTTGTCAACTCCTATGTTCGTCAGGGTCTGTACACCAAGATCAAGACTGCAGTTCGTAAGAGCGACGGTAAGTTCCTGGCGGTTCAGAACGACTTCTACTGGGATGGCGGCGCCTACACCGAGTACGGCGTAAACATCGTTAAGGCCTCCGGCTTTGCTTCCACCGGCCCTTATGAGTTCGACAATGTTAAGACCGACGCTTACTGCGTTTACACCAACAACCCCGTAGGCGGCCCCTACCGTGGTTTCGGTATGTGCGAGATCCACTTCGGTATCGAGCAGAACATCGATGAGGTTGCCAAGGAGATCGGCATGGATCCCATCGAGATCCGCCGTGTCAACGGTCTGGCCCCCGGCAAGTCCACCGGTACCGGCGAGATCATGAAATCCTGCGGCTTCCTGGAGGCCCTGGATCAGGTCGCTGAGGCCATTCAGTACGATAAGCCCTGCGATCCTCCCTCCGGCCCCCACAAGGTACGCGGCAAGGGCATTGCCGGCGGCTGGAAGTCCCCCTCTCAGCCCACCAACGCTGGCTCCGCTGCCATCATTCGTATGAATGAGGACGGCACCTTCTTCCTGATGACCTCCGGTCACGATATCGGCCAGGGCTCCGATACTGCCCTAACCCAGATTGCCGCCGAGGTTCTGTGCTGCGATCCCTCCAAGTTTACCATCCGCACCGGCGATACCGACCATACCCCCTATGAGTGGCAGACCGTTGCCTCCCGTATCACCTACTGCGCCGGTAATGCGATCAAGCTGGCTGCCGAGGATCTGAAGGAGAAGCTTCTGGATCTGGCTCAGATCAAGCTGGGCTACATCAAGCGCGAGCTGTACCTCGAGGACGGCTGGATCATCAACCGCAACCACCCCGAAAGCCGTATGCCCATGTCCGATCTGGCACTGGGTCTGGCGTTTGAGGACGGCTCCGGTTACGGCGGTCCCGCCATCGGCGTAGGCACCTTTACCCTGCCCAATAACATCAACTATGATCCCGCTACCGGTTATTCCCCCAAGCCCGCCGCGTTCTGGACCACCGCTGTGGCCGGCGCCGAGGTTGAGGTCGATACCGAGACCGGTATCATCGAAGTAAAGAAGATGGTAGAGAGCTGCGACCCCGGTCACATCGTCAACCCCGAGCTGTATAAGGCTCAGGTAGAGGGCGGTATGATGCAGGCTCTGGGTACTGTACTGTTCGAGGAGTTGAAGCTCAAGGATGGTAAAGTCCTCAATAAGTCTTTCGTGGACTACAAGATCCCCACTATCGATAATGCCCCCGAGACCTTCATCGCCATGGGCGTTGAGCATCCCGAGGAGACCGGCCCCTATGGCGCCCGTGGTATCGGCGAGCCTGCAATGGTTCCCGGCGCCCCCGCCATCGCCAACGCGATCTACAATGCAACCGGCTGCCGCTTCACCGAGATGCCCATCACTCCCGAGCGCATGCTGAAGGCCCTGCAGGAAAAAGCCGCTGCTGAGAAGAAGTAATTCTATCCAAAAGCGCGCGCAATAGGCACTAAAAATGCAGGCACCTGCCCTCTGTGGTGGGTGCCTGTTTCTATGTCTTTGTGGCGTATTAACATAATCTTAACAGCATAAAATATCCCTCAAGGACCGTATTATCGAACAAGTTTATTGCAAAGGGTGCAAAAATGGAGAAAATAGCAGCATATTTTAGGACATATTTAACATATCTCAATAGGAATATGTTTATAACATTCCAAATATAACTGAAAATGATAGGGGAGATATTGGGGAGTTTCTCCAATGGGTGATGGCAAAATGCACAACATCAAAAACTGTAAATTGTGGAATACGGAAAAGTGGGGGGCGAGAGATTGAATTTTTTATGAACACACGATATAATAATGACAATGCATGAAGGAGGGTTTTGCAAGAAATCCGTGCCGATGTGTAAGTACATAAATGGGCGCACTCGGTCTTGATGCAGAGGTTCGATAGACCAAGAGAAATGGAGAATCCAAATCATTGAGGAGGCAAATTTAATGAGTACTAAAGTTACAGGCATTTATGATGCTCGTAAGGAACTCGGCTGGGGCAAGTCCATTATCATGGGCCTGCAGCAGTGCTTCGCCATGTTCGGCGCTACCATTCTGGTTCCCGTTCTGACCAACAGCTATGGCGAGGGTATTGTGGGCCTTTCCGCTTCCGTTACCCTGTTCTGCGCTGGTATTGCGACCCTGTGGTTCCACTTCATCACCAAGGGCAAGGTTCCCGTATTCCTGGGTTCCTCCTTTGCTTTCCTGGGCATGTATGCTGCTATTATCCCCCAGTACGGCAAAGAGTATGCTACCGGCGGCGTAGTTGCTGCCGGCGGTCTGTATGTTGTTCTCGCTATCCTGATCAAGGTTCTGGGTACCAAGAAGGTTATGAAGCTGTTCCCGCCCGTTGTTTGCGGCCCGCTGATCATCCTCATCGGTATTAACCTTGCAGGTTCTGCTGTTAACAACCTGCTCACCAACTGGGTCCTCGGTATTGTTCCGATCCTCGTGATCATCATCTGCAATACCTGGGGCAAGGGCATGATCAAGATCATCCCCGTTCTGATCTCCCTGATCGTTTCCTACATCGTTGCCATCATCATGGGCGCTGTTTCCTTCGATGGTGTCAGCTCTGCTGCTTGGGTTGGTCTTCCCAACTTCCATCTGCCCAAGTTCAATGCTGATGCTATCGTTGCCGGTCTGGCGGTTGCCGTTGCTGCCATGGTTGAGCACATCGGCGACGTTATGGCTATCGGCGCTACCACCGGCAAGAACTACATCGCTGATCCCGGTCTGACCCGCACCCTGCTGGGCGACGGTATCGGTACCTCCCTGGCCGGTCTGCTCGGCGGCCCTGCCAACACCACCTACTCCGAGAACACCGGCGTAGTAGCCCTGACCCGCGTATTCGACCCCTTCGTAATGCGTATTGCTGCTGTCATGGCTATCATCCTCTCCCTGTCTCCCAAGTTTGAGGCAGTTATCAACTCCATCCCCACTGCTGTTATCGGCGGTATCTCCTTCGTTCTGTACGGCATGATCGCTGCTACCGGTATCCGTACCATCGTTGAGAACCAGGTTGACTTCGTTAACATGCGTAACGTTCTGGTCGCTGCTATCATCATGGTATCCGGTCTGGGCTTCAACACCTATCCGATCCACATCGGTGGTGTTTCGTTCAGCGGCCTGGCCTGCGCTGCAGTATTCGGCATCATCCTGAATGCTATCCTGCCCGGCAAGGACTATGAGTTCAAAGAGGACTAATTCAGAGTAACTGAATGAAAATCCTTTTAGAGCTAAGGGATTGGAGATCATCTAAGGGATGAACTCTACCAAATAAGACAGCTCCATTTCTCATCGTGTTTCACACAAAAGCCCCCCGTCCGCAAGGACGGGGGTGTTTTTGCATGATAGCGGGTACGGCGCAGAAAAAAGGAACAGCCCGCCGGCTGCTCCTTCTCGGTTATTTTTGCTGTGCTGCAGTCAGGTCCGCCACGGTATCGATATCAAAATGCTCCTGCGGGGGCGCAGGGATGGTATGCACCAGCTCCGGGTGGGCCCGCATGACCTCCCGTCCGCCCACATCGCCATCCTGCGCCAGCAGCTCCCCATACACAGCGGCAGGGAAGATAGAGGGGATGGAAAAGCGCCCCTCAAACTCGCATCCCCATATGCCGCCGGGTTCCTTCTCCCATGCGTTAATCAGCCGGTGCAGGGTCCCCACGCTAAGGAAAGGCTGGTCCCCGGTGAGGAACAGGCAGCCGTCGCTCTCCCGGCAGGCGGCCAGCCCCAGCCGCAGACTGTGGCTCTGTCCCAGCTCCGGCTGCGGGTTCAGCAGCACGGTAAAGCCTGCCGCTTCCGCTAGGGGAGCGGTTTCCACCGAGCAGACAGCTGTCCGCTGCATAACGGGCAGCGCTGCCGCCAGCTCCAGCGTGTGGCATAACAGTGGCTTGCCATCTAGCAGCTGCAGCAGCTTATTGGCCGCCCCAAAGCGCCGGGAAGCCCCAGCCGCCAGTACAACCAGCGAAAGATTCATTCGGCGGCCTCCGGGAAGATCTCCGCAAGATGCTCCTTGGCATAGGCCTTGCAGTCGGCCTCCCACCGGCGGTAACGCTCCAACAGGGAACGCCCCTCCGGCGTCAGGGTGGAGCCGCCGCCGCCGGCGCCGCCTACCTTCCGCTGGATCAGCGGATAGCTGAGAGCAGCCTCGCAGCTGCGCAGCATGGTCCAGGCCTTGCTGTATGCTATTTTCATTTCCATGGTGGCGGTACGGATGGACTCACAGCGGTCAATACGCTCCAGCAGCTCCGCTATGCCGGGCCCAAATACCTTCACATCGTCCATACGGATCCGCACTGAGGTGCTGGCAGTCATTTGTTTATTGCTCATGGGGAACCTCCTTTATCCTTCCTTAATATCCTTATTATGACTGATATCAATTGACTTTTCAAGTGCCGCGTGTTATTCTTTGAACAGTATATCGGTGAAAACCGGAGAGGGGGAATAAATATGGAACGCCATTCGGCAATGTCGTCCTTTGGCCTAGAAAATTCCCATGTAACGGCGATCGTAGGCGGCGGCGGTAAAAGCAGCCTGATGGCTGCTCTGGGGAAAGAATACCACCGGCGGGGCGAAACGGTCATTATGACCACCACCACCCACATCCGCCCGCCCAGGGAGAATGGCTACATGGGCGATGACGCCGCGGTTTTAGGCAGCCTTTTGGCCAGCTGCCGCCTGATGACGGTAGGTACCATGAGTGAAGAAAGAAAATTCGGCCCCTCCCCGCTGCTGGAGCAGCTCCCGGAGCTTGCCGACCGTGTTATAATAGAAGCGGACGGCACCAAGGGCCTGCCGCTGAAGGTGCCCAATGACCGCGAACCGGTCATTCCGCCCTTCGCCGATGCGGTCATCGCTGTGGCGGGGCTTTCCGCGTTGGGTCGCCCGCTCGGTGAGGTGTGCCATCGCCCGGAGCTTGCAAAGCTGCGTTTTGATCTAGAACCGGACCAAATTGTAACCCCGGAGCTGATGGCGATGCTGCTTAGCTCTCCGCTGGCGCAGCGCAAGGATGTGGGCAGCCGTCCATATGCCGTTCTGCTCAACCAGGCGGATCGGGCCCGGCCGGATGAAATAGCGGCCTTGGGCACTCTTTTGTTGCAAAAAGGCGTGGAGCGGGTCGTAACCGCGGCCCTGCAGCGTCGGCCCGGAGAATACGAGGTTTGGAAGCGATAGGAGGAGAGAATATGCTGATCGCCATTAAAGGCGCGGGGGATCTCGCAACCGGCATTGCCTGCCGGCTGCACCGCTGCGGGTTTCAAATCGTCTGCACCGATATCGAAAAGCCCACCACGGTGCGCTGCACGGTGGCCTTTTCCCGTGCGGTGTACGATGGCGCCGCAACGGTGACAGGGGTCACGGCCCGCCTGGCCAAAGATGCTGCGGATGCCCGCCGCATCATCGGGGAAGGGGAGATCCCCATTCTCATTGACCCCGAATATAAAGAGGCCAAAAAGCTGGAACCGGCTGTGCTGGTGGATGCCATCATTGCCAAGAAAAATATCGGAACAAAAATCACTGATGCGCCGCTGGTGGTGGGCATCGGCCCCGGCTTTACCTCCGGTGTGGATTGCCACTTCTGTGTGGAGAGCAACCGCGGGCATGATATGGGCCGCACCCTGTATGAGGGCTCGCCCGAACCGGATACCGCCACCCCTGGCAATGTGGGCGGGTTCAGCGGCGAGCGCATTATCCGCGCCACCGCCGATGGCATCTGGCACCCGGTGGTCAAGATCACCGATGTGGTGGAAAAGGGTCAGCTGGTGGCCTATGCCGGGGAGGAGCCTGTCTACGCCAATATGGGCGGCATCGTCCGCGGCATGCTGCCGGAGGGAACCCCCGTGACCAAGGGCCTCAAATCCGGCGATATTGACGCCCGGTGCAAGGTCGAAAACTGCTTTACCCCCTCCGATAAGGCCAACGCCATCGCGGGTGGCATTCTGGAGGGTGTATTGTACTATACCAAATTACTGGAGGGAAAATAAAATGCAGGGTGATATTAAAATGAGCAAACTTGCCTCCTGCGGGGGCTGTGGCGCCAAGGTAGGCGCGGGAATGCTGAGCCAGATCTTGCAGGGCATCCCCACGGTAAAGGATGAAAACCTGCTGGTGGGCTACGATACCAGCGACGACGCCGCCGTTTATAAGGTAAGCGATGATTTGGCCATTGTGCAGACGCTGGATTTCTTCCCTCCCATTGTGGATGATCCCTACATGTTCGGGCAGATCGCCGCAGCAAACGCCATCAGCGATATTTACGCCATGGGCGCCACCCCCAAAATCGCGCTCAATATCATGACCGTGACCCCGCAGATGTCCAAGGAGATGATCCACGAGGTGCTGCGCGGCGGCTACGAGAAAGCCTATGAGGCCGGCGTCATCATCGCCGGCGGCCATACCATCAATGACCAGGAGCCGAAATACGGCCTTTCCGTGACCGGCTTTGCCCGTCCCGATGAGATCCGCATGAATTGCACCCCACTGGAAGGGGATGTGCTCATCCTCACCAAACCCCTGGGCATTGGCATCACCACCACCGCCAACCGCGCCGAGATGGCCCCGCCGGAGCTGTACCAGCGTGCCGTGAAGCAGATGGCTACCCTCAATAAATACGCCTGTGAGATCGCACAGAAATACCGTGTCCACAGCATGACCGATGTGACCGGCTTTGCCCTGATGGGCCATGCCACCGAAATGGCCCGTGGCAGCGACTTAACCATCGTCATCGATAGCGCCAAGGTGCCGGTACTGCCCGGGGTACAGCCCCTGGCCGAAATGGGCCTCATCCCGGAGGGCGCCTACCGCAACCGTCAGTTTGCCGGGCCTACCGCCCGCTTCGCCGAAAGCGTCCCGCTGTATCTGCAGGATATCCTGTACGATCCGCAGACCTCCGGCGGCCTGCTCATCGCCGTGGATGCGCGCGATGCCGAAAAGCTGCTGGCAGAGCTCCTGCAGTGCGAAAATGTACCGGGCACTGCCATCATCGGCTGCGTGGAGCAGTACCAGGATTGTTCCATCTATGTAAAATAAGCAAAAAATCCGGAGCCCCTGCGAAGGGAGGCCCCGGATTTTATTATAGCGGAAAGCCCGCAAAAAGGCGCCCCGCAGGGCACCGCTCTGCGAGCGGTGTGACGGGCTTCGCCCGTCCCGGCGGCTCCGCCGCCGCCCCTGCGGGGTGCCCATTGCCTTTCGAAAACCTTACGCCAGGTCATGGATCGCCCGGATGGCAGCATCCACTTCCTCCTCGGTGGTGGTATATCCGATGGAAAAGCGCACCGTCCCTTCCGGATAGGTCCCCAGCGTCTTATGCGCCAGCGGGGCACAGTGCAGCCCGCATCGCGTTAGGATGCCATACTGCTCCTCCAGCTGGAACGCCACCTCGGCGTTATCCTGCCGCAAAAAGTCCACCGAGATCACGCCTACCCGCCCC
>ERZ857984.2318-NODE-2318-length-12015-cov-4.920151_pt1 | contig 12015 bp, 12 predicted proteins | sample MGYA00519914_ERZ857984 | MGnify/ENA primary metagenome ERZ857984 (study PRJEB31778, sample SAMEA3449417) | human gut metagenome | biome: human gut; feature: human-associated habitat; material: faeces | place: United Kingdom | collected 2010/2012 ... | reverse complement strand
AAACATCTGGAACTCGTAGAACAAGACGCCATTCTTGCTTTGCTGGAAGAACTGGGATATCTGAATGACCGTCTGCTGGCGGCGCACATGACATATGCGAACCTGCAGGAAGTTGAGCAGGTGGCCCGTTCGGGGGCGGCTCTGTGTCTGTGCAGCAACAGCATCAGCATCATCAGAGGTAAACTGCCGCCGGCGCAGGAATTTTTGCGCTTTGGCGGAAAAGTCGGGTTGGGGACCGATCAGGCTCCCGGCAATAACTGCAGTATGATGTTCAATGAGATGAAGGTGACCGCGCTGCTTCACAAATACAAAAATAAAAACGCAACGGTATTCCCCGCGTGGAAGGTGCTGCGGATGGCGACCATTGAGGCGGCGCAGGCTCTGGGGATGGAGCAGAGTATTGGATCTCTGCGTGCGGGCAAACTTGCAGATTTGATCATAGTGGACTTGCAGGTGCCCCATCTGTCGCCGATCTTGGAAAGTCCGGTGTGCAATATTGTGCCGAATCTGGTGTATGCGGCGCGCGGCGGCGAAGTGGAAACCGTCATCGTGGATGGCCAGTTTGTTGTGGAAGACCATAAGGTTTTGACGGTGGATGAACGCGAGGCTGTGGCGCAGGCCAACGCTGCCGCCAAACAGTTGGAGCAGCGCCTGCAAAAGCAAACGTGGACGAAGGGGCTCCCTCTGGCAAAGTGGACACAGGAGGGCTATTACTGATGGGAAACAAAGCGGATATCATCATCCACGGTGGGTACGTGCTGACAATGGAGGGACGCGGAACGGGGATGATCCCTGACGGGGCCGTCGCCATTTCAGGAAACAGCATTCGAGCGGTTGGTCCCGCACGGGAAATATTGAAGCAGTATTCGGCCCATCGGTATGTAAATGCGAAAGATCATGCCGTGCTGCCGGGATTGATCGACTGCCATATTCACAGTTCCAATGCCATTGTTCGTGGCGGCAGTCAGGATATTCAAAGCTGGATGTACCGCGGCATCCTTCCGCTGCTCAGTTTGGCGCAGACACAGGATTTGGTTGCAGGGTCCATGCTGAACATTATTGAGGCGGTAAAAAAAGGTACGACGACGTTTTGCGATTACGATTTCCCCATGCTGAAGTTGATCGAAAACCATATCGCGGTGGGCACGCGTGTGGTGGCTGCTGAGATGATCAACGGATTGCCGACGGTGACCTATGGCATGGAGGATACCACGCTCCGGGATTTTGACCCGTCCAAAGAAAACAAAAAGTTTCTGGATGCGATTCAGCTTGTGGAGCGGTACCATCAGACGCATGGAGGACGTGTGACATGTATGATGGGGCCACAGGCCAGTGAAATGTGTTCGGTGCCGCTCTTGCAGGAGGTTCGGGAGTATGCACAAAAGAATGACCTTCACATTCACATGCACGTCGCGCAGGGCCCGCGTGAAACACGGCAGGTGATGCAGCGGTATGGCAAGAGACCAGTGCAGCTGCTGGATGAACTGGGGTATTTGAACGACCGCTTGCATGCGGCGCACATTACAGAAACCACTGGCGAAGAGCGGGCACTTTTGGCAGAGCGAGGTGTCAGCATGGCACTGTGCACAGGAAGCATTGGAATTATCAGCGGAAAAATTCCGCCTGCGCAAGATTATATGGCGCGCAATGGCCGTGTGGGTTTGGGAACCGATCAAGCCCCTGGCAACAACTGCAACAATTTGTTCAATGAAATGAAGTTTACATCCATTCTGCACAAGGTCCAAAATGCAGATTCCACCAGTTTCCCAGCATGGAAAGTGCTGCGGATGGCCACCATAGAGGCGGCGCGGTGCATGGGACTGGAGGAGAGTGTGGGTTCGCTGCGGGCTGGTAAAAAAGCAGATGTTGTCCTTGTGAATCTCCATGCACCCGCCATGAGCCCTGTGCTGGACTGGCCTGTGCGGAACATTGTCCCCAATCTTGTCTATTCGGCCAGCGGAAGCGAAGTGGACACGGTGCTGATTGACGGAGCGTTTGTGGTGGAAAACGGCCGTGTCTGCACCGTGGATGAAGACGCGGAGATCGCACGGGCAAACAGCTGTGCACAAGCACTTTGCCGGCGTCTGAAAGCCACAGGCTGGGAAAAGGATATGCCCTTGGCAGCTTGGACACGGGAGGGGTATTATTGAGTCGGATGGCGCAGAAAGAGTGTGTGCCACAGGCGCAAGTGAGCCCGGCAAGGGCGCGGCTGTATCTGATTCTCACCGCTGTGGGATACAGTACCATGGGCGTGGCGTTCAAGTTTGTAGATTGGAATCCTCTGGTCATCAGTGCGGCAGAGAAATTATTTGCGTTCTTTTGTCTTGGGTTCGCCCGGGGCAGTTTCCGGCTGTGCTTTTCCCGTCCGATTCTGCTGGGGGCAGTTGGCAGTTATCTGTGCACCACCAGCTTTACGGCGGCCAATAAACTGACCACAGCTGCCAACGCCATTGTGCTACAATATACCAATCCCATGTTTGTGGTGCTGTTGTCGTGGCTTGTGCTACGCCGGGGCATCCAGCGCAGAGACGTTCTGCTCACCGCTGTGCTGATGGGAGGAATCGCGCTTTTTTTCTTGGATGAACTTTCCCCTGGGCACTTGTCGGGAAATCTTCTGGCATTGTTCAGCGGAGTGCTGATGGCAATCAATACATTGTATGCGCGTTATTCCGGAACCGATGTAATAGAGTACGGCATGGTTTCTTGTCTGCTCTCCATTGTCATCGGCGCCGCGGCGGTAATGGTTGAACCTCCGGATGTCACACCGGTATCCCTGGCGGCCGTTCTGTTTCTGGGGGTATTTTCCACAGGAATCCCCATGCTGCTGTTTGCAAAGGCGGCGCCTTGTACGCCGCCCGTAGAGACATCGATCCTTCTGATGTTGGACCCGGTGCTCAATCCTCTGCTGGTGGCACTGGTGATTGACGAGGTGCCGGGGCCTTGGGCGCTGGTGGGTGCAGTTGTAGTACTGGGGGGCGTTGCCGTTTGGTGCTGGAGTGGACGATCGCCAAAAAGCGGGAAAGATGCCGGACAATGCCAATGAGAATTGCAAAACAACAAAAGCCGCGGTATAATTTAACCACAATCTGGAAATTATTTTGACAATTTTTACAGGAAATGAGTATCGAAATGGTATTTAATAGTGAAAAAAGTTTAATGCGTACCGGTTTGTTCCCGACGCGCACGAAGATGATTTCCTATCTGTTGCTTCGTTTTATTGCGGATAAAGACGAACCAGCGGGTTCGTGGGTGCTGCGGGAAGATTTGTTGAGCTTCGGCATTGACTGCAGTACGGCCACCATTGGCCGATATCTCAAAGAGCTGGACTATCAAGAGTATACGGTTCAAAAAAGCAATCAAGGCCGAGTGCTTACGCCCAGCGGCCAGGCACACCTGCAGGAACTGGAAGAACGGCTGGAGCGCACACGTATGCAGGAAAAGCTGAGCAAGGCCATGAAAGTTACAGAGTACGGTGAGCTGATCGAGCTTTTGTATGTGCGGCGTGCATTGGAGACAGAGGCTGCGCGGCAGGCAGCCCTCAACGCTGGTGAGGAGGATCTCGTGGCGCTTATGCGCTCGGTGGAAGATCACCGCGACACTGTGCAGAAAAACCAGGATCCCACAGAACCCGCTTTGGAATTTCACACAATTGTGGCGGACATCAGTCACAATAAGTTCCTCTTTCCCATATTGAACATGCTGATTTATGAGGAAAAAAAGATTGAGGCTGTCATGGAAACCCTTGTCACGCGGGAGCGAGGCAAAATTTATGTGAAAGAGCATGAGCAAATTGCCTGTGCAATTTGCGAGCACGACGCGGAAAAAGCCGCGCAGCTCATGAATGCGCACATTGACGAACTGTGCAGCGCAGTAGAGGAACAGGCGCGCGAGCGTGGATATAAATAATTATGTGTGCACGTTCGAAGCAGTCGAACATTGCTCAATCGCTGTTAGTTTTTTTGTAATTTGGGCATCTTTGACAATCTTGCATGCTCGCCAAAGGGGAAAAGAGCAAAGCCTGGAGGCTTGATCTCCTTATACAGATTGTTAATAACATAAAAGCTATGTTTTGAGACTGTGGCCAGCACCAGAGATGAGATATTGCCGTGAGAACTCACCGTCGATTGAATTCTTTGCTGGGCTGTTTCGCATAAACTTTTCTATGTCAGTACAAAAAATAAGGCAAGAAAGACATTTAAGCCTTTACCTTGCTCCGTTTTTATTCGAAAATTAAATCTTAATGTTCATAGTTTACATACAAATGAAAACTGCACTCATCTGTTTAAAGTGAGTACAGTTTTTCACTATTGAGCAACTTTGAAGTCCAAAACGGTTGTAGGGGAGGACAAGAACGGTAAGGACAGCTGGAAGATTTCCCGCTTTCCGGGAAAACATCTGCTGCGCCGTGCTAGTGTGGGGATATAATAGCGTAGGTTCGCATTGACATTCTCCACCATGAAGGTATCGTTTTGGTTGTGGATATTGAAGGTATGCTTACCTGGAAAGATGACATCCAGATAACCAAAATATCCATCTGTGCAGTATTGTTCTGCCTCCGGAGCTGCGTCTGCCATTTTTTGAAGGGGGTTAGACGCATTATCACCATATGGTACAGAATTGGTGTGCTATTTACTCTGGAAGCCGACCTTCCAACATGAGAGAAAGCTCACCATAGACCTTTCCAAAGCTACGAATCGGCAGTGTCCGTTTTTGGTTACTTCAAATGTAGCCAGATACAGTGTCTTAAGAAGCGCTTGTTCACTTAGAAACCTGGGGGCTGACCAATGCGCCGATGCTGGTTGCCAGAGGCAGTAACTGGGCGGCAAAGTTGTTGCCTATCAACGTTCCCATTGGCTTCCATTCTTTACAACAGAATACTTGACTTGGAATGAGCTTGCTTTAAGTGTAAGCTCATTCTTTTATTTATATTATATTAATTTTTTGTGAATTCTTTTTAATTGTGCAATGGACTTGCATATTTAACCCTTATGATACGGACAGAGGGAAGGAGGGAAGGTGATTCCATAGTGGGAGCGAATGAACGTCGCAGGGCGATTCTTGAAGTGCTTTGTCAAAGAAAACAGGACACGATGAAAAACCTTGCGAATGAATTTCATGTTTCGCTCCGAACGATTTGCTATGACATTGATGAACTGACCCGTAATTACCCGATTGTGACAATACGCGGTAAATACAAGGGCGGTGTGAAAATTGCAGACGGATACCGACTGGATCGAAAATACTTAAATTTAGAACAACGGCATTTATTGAAGCGGTTATCAAAAACATTGTCGGGTAAAGATCGTAACATTATGGAAAGCATCCTTCGTGATTTCACTCTGAAAGAGGCATCAGAAGCTGACCCCGGCTGCTGAGGCAAATGTTCTTTGAAAATCAAATATCCAATAGTTTGGCTACATACGTTTGTCCTGCTGCAACACAAAGGTGCCAGCAAGCGGAAATGATATTCTGAATGAATCGGAAATCTTTTACATGGCCTGTGGTGGGCTATGCGCGATGAAAATGGGCAAGCATAATGATACTCCCGCCTTGAACGCGTCACAGCATTGGGCGGCCTCACAGAAGGTGGGGAGGGTGAGAACCCTGTGGAGGCCTCTTAACCAGTGGCACAGTCAAATATTGCCCTTGCGTCGGGAAGTGGTGTCAAATAGGCGCATTTTGATGAAACAGACACGGCGGCAATTCTCGTGAAGATCTCCTATGAGAGCAAGTGATGACGAGAGATTGCCGCTGTGTTTTTTTGTATATTTGATGCCTATATATTCAGCCCGTGCTATAAGTGAAGGAGGCATAAAAATGAAATCGAAAAATATAAAGCGTTTGGAGAATTACCCGGATATTCTTTCGTTGGAGGATGTACGTTCTATTTTGGATGTTAGAACGAAAAAAACGGCGGCTCGCTGGTTACAGGGGAAAGGGATTTTCTACTTTCGTGTCGGACGTGAGTACAGAATACCAAAAGTACACTTGGTGAATTATTTTATGGGGCTGTCAAATATGTGATTTCGTTTTCCGAGCAAATCGGCACACTTGTTATTACGGCTTCTGAGTGATAAATTAAGGCCGTCAACCGAAAGCGGTCTGCAAGGAAGAAGGAGGATATTATGGCTAAACAAAAAATTATAGCAGGCCATTTGGACCACAAGCACGGCTACTATTATATGGTTTTAAGTCTACCGAACCCTGAAAAGGGAAACCGAAAGCTGCCGAAATGGTTCCCAACAGGAATTCCCTATGATGGAAAACGACAAACGGAGCGTGATGCCAAACGAATGCTGAAGGAGTGGAGAGAGGACTTTACCAGCGGCAAATTGACGCTTGCGATGATTGACGCAAAAAAGCGATCCAAGGGCACGGATGGTGCTATGTCGCTGAAGTCGATTCCGATTCGCAAGGATATGTATTTTACGGATTACCTCTTACGATGGCTTGAAATCATTCAAGCAGATGTGGAAGAGGATACATTTGCAGGGTATTGGCGAACCGTTCACAATCCATTGCTCCCATATTTTAGAGAACACAATGCAACGCTGGAGGAACTTTCGGCGGTAGAACTGACGCTGTTTTACAAGTATTGCAAGACGCGGACATACAGAGGAAAGCCAATCAAGGGCAACACCATTCGGCATTATCATGCGGTAATACATAAGGCATTGCAAGATGCAGTGGTGGTGCTGCGTATCCTGCAGTACAATGTTGCGGACTACGTTGTTGCACCAAAGGTGGACAATTATGTTGCTCCATATGCAGACACAGATGAGCTGCGGGAGCTGGTGAACGACCTGATGCATTCTCCCATCCGGGTGCCGGTCATGTTCGCCGCTTTTTATGGGATGCGCCGCAGCGAGGCATTGGGGATTCGCAAAGCTGTCATCGACCGGAAAAAGAAAACCATAACAGTATGCCACACGGTCATTGAGGTGAGTGTACAGGGGGAACACAAAATCATTCGCAAGGATCGCACCAAAAATAAAAAAAGCTTCCGAACGTACCCCCTTATCCCGCAGGTGGAAGCATTTCTGGATTGGGAGCTTCAGCAGCAGGAGCAGCAGCGTGAACGGATGGGCAATTGCTATTATATGGGCGATCAGGATTACATTTGTCTTGATGAGACCGGGCACCTGTTAAGACCTGACTACGTTACATGCAAATTTTCACAGCTTGTGAAGAAACGTGGCCTGAAAAAGATTACTTTTCATGGCCTTCGGCATAGTTGTGCAAGCATGCTGTATGAAAGGGGACAGGATATGAAGAAAATACAGGAATGGCTGGGGCACAGCACGCCCGTTACAACGGAAACGATTTATGCGCATCTAAATGTGAAGCATAAGGATGAAACCGCGTGGATCGCCAATGACTGCCTGCCTTTGGAGCTTCCAGAAAAGATGAGAGAAAAACCAATTCAAACCGCATGAAAAAATTGTTTTATAAGAAAATAATTTTTTGTATTTGAAAATGATTGGCGAAGGTTTTGGCCATTTGGCAAAATGACAGACGAAAAACAGCAGACGAAAAGCAAGGCCCGTTTTTTGAACACGCAAAAGAAAAACCGCCTGTTCCCCGAAAAACAAGGAAACAAGCGGTTTTAGAGGCTGGTGCCGGTGGTGGGACTTGAACCCACACGGTGTTGCCACCAACGGATTTTGAGTCGTACTTTTGAAAGGGCAAACAAGGTTAAAATACGTCCTTATAGACCTTTCAAAGTGCGTATAAAAGCGCATTGTGCCGCGCTTTTTCCACGTTGGTCTGTCAAATCCATAGCAGCGTCCAACAACCTAAAGGCATGGTTTGATTTTAACCATTATAACGCATTTTAAAGCAAAATAACAGACGCATTTACCACTTTCGGTTGACAAATTTTGATAGTTCAAAAATGGGGGAAGTGTATGGTCTCATGAGAATATTTTTAAAATATTCCCCTCCCGAACCCACCCCCAAACAAGCCCGTAAAAAGATACAGGCGGAAAAGAGAATATAGAAAAATCAAGTGCAGTTCAAGTTTTGGACTGCACTTTTTGTATATATACAGAAATCAAGAAAGAAGATGGAACGAGTGAAGCCATATGTAACAGAAGAACAAGTCAGAGTGGCCAAGGCGGTGAACACATTGTCTTTTTTACTGCGCCACCAGCCTGAGCAGTTCAAACGTGTAGGGCGCACAGAGTATGCGCACTGCGGCCATGACAGCTTGAAGGTGAGCAGCAATGGAAAATGGAATTGGCACAGCAGGGGCGTGGGAGGAACAACGGCGGTGCAGTACCTCATAAAAGTAGAGGGGTATGATTTTGTCCGTGCGGTGCAGATCGTCTGTGCGGATGCGCCTTTTCTTTCCTCTCCGCCTGTAATCGGGGAAAAGAACAGCGGGTTTGCACCACCGCCGCGCGGTGATAATTTCAAAGCATATCAGTACCTGGCGGGGCGCGGCATCTGTGATGAAGTCCTTGCATTCTGCTTTCATACAGGCCGCGTCTATGGCACAAACCGCAGGACAGCAGAACGGGAATACACGAACTGTGTTTTTGTGGGCTTTGACGAATCGGGAAATCCGGCCCATGCTGGGCTGCGGGGAACACAGGGATTTTTTCGCGGAAATGTAACGGGCAGCGACAAACGCCATCCATTCTGCATTCCGGCAGAAAAAGAAGGGGCAAGTACGCTTGCGCTGTATGAGTCCCCAATCGACGCAATGTCAGATGCGTCTTTACGCATCCGGCGCGGAGCAGCCTGGCGGGAGCAGCACTATCTTTCTCTGGACGGCCTTTCGATGCTGCCCATTGAGACCTTTTTGAAATCGCATCCCGGCGTGACACATCTGAGGATATGTACGGACAACGATAAAGCGGGGCGGGAACATGCCGCCCGGTTGGAAGAAGAATATGCTGCGCGGGGATATTTGGTGGAAAGCTGTATCCCGCATGGCGCGAAGGACTATAACGAGCTTCTGCAAAAGGAGCTGGCACGGGAAAGGGGGACAGAGCGGTGAACGTTTTGAATTGGCTGCTGGTTGCGGCCGGCCTGTTTATGGCCTTCATAGGATATGCCTGCATCGTTGTAGGTGCAAGAAGCGAAAGAGACGACTGGGAGGAACGGAAATGAAAACCATTGCAATTTCAAACCAAAAGGGCGGCGTGGGAAAAACAACAACAGCGGTATCCCTCAGCGTGGCGCTGGCCCGGCAGGGCAAGCGCGTGCTGCTGATCGACGCGGATTCACAGGCGGACGCCACAAAATATCTCGGTGTGGAGAATCCGGACGAGTTACAAAACACTTTGTCCACGGCGATGCACTGTATCATCAATGATCTACCATATAAAACAGGTGGATACATACAGAGCCATCCGGAAGGGCTTGACTTCGTTCCCTCCAGCATCGACCTGTCCAGCGTAGAAGTGGAACTCGTGAACGCGATGAGCCGGGAACGCATTCTGAAAACCTTTCTGGATGATGTTCGTGGAAAGTATGACTATGTGTTGATCGACTGCCCGCCGTCGCTGGGCATGATGCCTGTCAATGCGTTATCGGCAGCCGACAGCGTGCTGATCCCGGTGCAGGCGCAATACTTTTCCATGCGCGGCCTGCTTCAGCTCATACGCACCATCGACAAGGTGCAGCGGCGGCAAAACCCGCGTCTGAAAATAGAGGGTATCGTTTTGACTTTGGTAGACAACCGCACGAACCTTTCCCGTGATGTGAGCGCCATGCTGCGCGACGCATACGGAGCGAATGTGCATATTTTTAAGACAGAGATCCCCATATGCGTCCGGGCGGCGGAAAGCCCATCCTTTGGAAAAAGCATTTTTGACTACGACCCCAGGGGCAAGGCAACGCTGGCCTACGAACAGCTTGCAAGGGAGGTGCTGACGCTTGGCCGCAAGAAAGAGCTTGGGCGGGGCGGGTTTGCCCCCACTCGCTGACCTGTTCAGCACCAGCGATGAACGGGCGCTGGAGGCACAGACGCAGGAGCGTGTTATGATGCTGCCGGTCTCGGAGCTGCATGATTTTCCGGGGCATCCGTTTCAGGTACGGGATGATGAAGAAATGGAGAAGCTGGCGGAGAGCATCACGCAGCACGGCGTATTGATACCGGGCCTTGTGCGCCCGCGCGCAGCGGGGGGCTATGAGATCGTGGCGGGACACCGCCGCAAGTTTGCCAGTATGAAAGCGGGAATCCGGGAAATGCCCGTCATTGTCCGGGACATGGATGATGATACCGCCGTTATTCTGATGGTAGACAGCAATGTACAGCGTGAAAATGTGCTGCCCAGCGAGAAGGCGAGGGCGTATAAGATGAAGCTGGATGCTATCAAACGGAAAGCCGGGAGGCCAAGCAAAGAAAATTCTGGTCAACTTGACCAGAATTTTTTTAATCCCTACTCAGTAGAAAAAATCTCACAAGATGCAGGTGAAAGCACAAAACAAGTTCAACGATATATCCGTTTAAATGAACTCATTCCAGAACTGCTTGAAATGGTGGACGGCAACGAGATAAAATTCAATCCCGCCTATGAGCTTGCATTTTTAAGACCGGAGGAACAAGCCGTGCTTTATGACATTTTACAGGCGGAGGAAGTAACACCGTCACTTTCACAGGCCCAGCGGCTCAAACGTGCCAGCCAGGAGGGGCGATTGTCTGAACAGGACATTGCTGCGATCATGCGGGAGGAAAAGGCGCAGACCAGAGATACAGGAAAAGTAACTCTTCCGGCAAAGGAGATCGAGCAATTCTTTCCGAAAAGCTATACGCCCGCACAGAAAAAGAAGGTTATCGTAAAGCTTCTGGCAAGCTGGGCACGCCAGCGTGGAGAGCAGGTGCGATAATTTCTCTTTTGGTTATTGCTACATCATGGTATAATATAGGTGTTTCCCAGAATGTTGCATGAAAGAATGGTGACGGTGATGACGCGGAAGGAAGAAATTTTGTACATGCAAACGCGGCTCCTGCGTTTGGCTGCAAGCCACTGGAGCCATTCAGATGATGAAATACAATCGATTTTTGTAAAATACGGTGTGTATGAATATATAGAGGATGGATACGAGCTGTTTCATTTGGAGGGCGACGAAGCGGTGCTGCAGGAAATTGCAGAGATGCTGAAAAGAAAAGGTGTGGATTTGAAATGATCTTACATTCCGGAATAACACTTTATCATGGGAGCTATGTGGCAGTTGAAAAACCAGAGCTGGAGAGGTGTTATCCATATAAAGATTTTGGGCGTGGCTTCTATTTAACGACATCACAGGAGCAGGCGGTATCGTTTGTCCGCAGTTCTGTTGCAAAAGCAGCAGGCCGGGGAGATGTGCAGCCGAATACAAAATGGGGTTTTGTGTCCAAGTATATATTTCAGGCAGATATCAATATTAAAATTCATGAATTCCCAAATGCGGATGCGGCCTGGCTGCATTGCGTTGCTTCACACCGCCGTCCCACGTTATCTGTTGACTGGGCGGCTGAGTGGCAGGATTACGACATTTTGGCTGGAAAGGTGGCCAATGACAGAACAAACCCGACGATTACAGCATATTTGGCAGGGTTGTTTGGAGAAGTCGGCTCAATGCGTGCGGACGAACAATGTGTGTCGATGCTCATGCCGGAAAATCTGGAAAATCAAATCTGTCTGCGGACATCTGCCGCGTTGGCCTGCATTTCTTTTGAGGGGAGCGAAAAAGTAGTATGCAGATAAAGAAAGAGGCTCCATCGGCGGTAGAAGCAGCGATGGAGCTTACTGCGGTAATGGCCGTAAGTCAAATTGCGCAACAGGAAAAGAAGCCCGAAACAGAAGTGCTGAAAAGCTTTATGAATTCAAACACAGCGAAAATGCTTTTCGATGACGAAACGAAGCTCTGGCACAACGGTCCTGCATATGTTGCATATGAATATCTAAAAGAATGCAAAAGAAGAAAAAACAGCTGAAGTGCATTATCCTGTAGGAATGTATTTCATTCATCTATCTCAAGCGCCAGACCGAGGCGTTCCGAAAAGAGCATCCGATGGGATGA
>ERZ857984.2317-NODE-2317-length-12021-cov-5.587665_pt1 | contig 12021 bp, 9 predicted proteins | sample MGYA00519914_ERZ857984 | MGnify/ENA primary metagenome ERZ857984 (study PRJEB31778, sample SAMEA3449417) | human gut metagenome | biome: human gut; feature: human-associated habitat; material: faeces | place: United Kingdom | collected 2010/2012 ... | reverse complement strand
GCGACAAACATTATGCAGGATTTTCTTCCTTTGAGCTATTTCTTTCTTCTACTCCGCTGGGGGCAGTTGATTTTTCAATCGGCCCGGTCACGTAGGGCACGGAATAGAAATGGACGACGTTGGCCAGCACCAGCACCGCCGCCGTGCCGTAGATGAAATTCAGCGGGTTGCCCTCCATATTGAAAAAGAAGATGAAGGCGAGCCCGATCGAAAGCCCCGGCAGCGCGAGCGGTATCAGTGAAAAGAGGTTTTCGGCCTGCCGCAGCAGCCGGTTCGCCGCGCTCTTCTCCACCAGCCAGGCGTTCATAAAGACGAAGGCCGTGCCGCAGAACGCCGTCAGCAGCGCGGTAACGAGGCTGTTGAAGAAGGAGCTCAGCCCTCCCGTGGCGGGGCTGTCCACCGTGAAATGCTCGAAGGTCGGAACCATATTATAGGGCCAGGCCTTGATCAGCGAGGCGGCAAGCACCGCGGCGAAGAGCGTTATGATGAAGCCCGCGGCGAGGGCGCAGAAGAGCGTGAGCGCCGCGTCCCTCCCGCGATGAGGGATCACGCGGTAGGCCATGCTACGCGAGCTCACCGTCACGCCGTTGTCGCTCGCGGTGAGGCGCTCCGTGACGAACATCACCACCGCCGGTATCATCAGCAGCAGCCCGACGACCGAGCCCATGCCGAAATTCTGCTGCCCGATCACCTGTTTATAGATGTCGGTGGCCAGCACGCTGTAATTGCCGCCGACCACCTTCGGCGCGCCGAAGTCTGAGAAACAGAGGGTGAAGGCGACGAGAAAGGCGCTGACAAGGCCGAACTTCGCTCCCGGCAGCGTGACCGTCCGCAAAATGCGCAGCGGGGCGGTCCCCATCGCGCGCGCCGCTTCGTAAAGGCGGTTATCGGTATAGGAAAGCGTGATATAGAGGATCAGAAAGGCTTGCGGGAATGTGTAGACTACCTCGGAGACGATGATCCCAAGCGGCCCGTAGAGCGGCAGCTTCAGCCCCAGCATCGTGATCACGCCCTTATTCCCGATCAGGTAGATCAGCGCGATGCCGAACATCATGGTCGGCGCGCAGAGCGGCAGCAGCGCGATGAACTTGAAAAACCCCTTTGCCGGCACCTCCGCGCGCGTCAGCGCGTAGGCGTAGATAAAGGCCAGCAGCAGCGATATCAGCGAAACGACGGCGGAGATCGCCAGAGAGTTCCAGAGCGCGCCGACGAGGTGCGGCGAAGCAAAATATTCGCGAAAATTGGCAAGGCCGATATAGGCCCCGTCAAAATCGGTAAAGGCCTTCGCAAAAAGAACAGCCATCGGCGCGGCGACGGCTGTGAAAAGCAGGCACAAACTTATTATGAGAAGCGCGCTTTCCAAGCGGTTGGCGTTTTTGATCTTTTTCATCGTCAGGCGCTCTTGAGCATGATGACCTTATCCTGCGGGATATCGATATAGAGGCGGCTGCCGAGCCGCAGGACTCTGGCGTCGCTCTGCTGCGAGGGGATATCTATCATCAGGTGTCCCACGTGCGTATCGACCTCGAGGCGGTAAAAGGCGCCGCGGTACTCCACGTCACAGACCTCGGCCTGGACCGCGCTGTCCGACAGCGACTTGCTGAGACAGAGGCTCTCCGGGCGGATCGCCCTCCCCGCGCCGACAAAGTTAGCCGTGCCGACAAAATCGGCGACGAAGCCGTTGACGGGCGCGTCATAAAGCGCCTGCGGCGTATCCATCTGCTCGATGCGCCCCTCGTTCATGACGATGATACGGTCCGCCATCGAAAGGGCCTCCTCCTGATCGTGCGTCACCATGATCGTGGTGATCGCGAAACGCTGCTGTATACGGCGTATCTCCCGGCGCAGCCGCAGGCGCACCTTCGCGTCGAGCGCCGAAAGCGGCTCGTCGAGAAGCAGGAACTCCGGGTTAAGTACCAGCGCCCGGCAGATGGCCGCCCGCTGCTGCTGGCCGCCCGAGAGCTGCTGCGGATATTTTTTATTGTGGCCGCCCAATCCCGTCATTTCGATGATCCCGGCGACGCGCGCCGCAATCTCATCCTTCGCAAGCCCCTTATTCCAGAGGCCATAGGCGATATTCTCCTCGACGTTGAGATTCGGAAAGAGAGCGTAAGACTGAAAAACTATCCCAAAATTTCTTTCAGAGGGGGGCTCGCAGGTGACGTCGCGGCCCCCGATCTCTATCGTTCCCCCGTCTATGGCCTCCAGCCCGGCGAGCGCGCGCAGAAGCGTGCTCTTGCCGCAGCCCATGTAGCCCACCAGAAAGATCGGTTTCATCGTCAGAACAGGTTGAGTTGTTCGGGGTCCACCACTTCGTCGGCATCCCCCTTCGGGCGCTCGATCTCGAACGCCACGCCGCCCGGCGTGGCATCCGTCGGGGGAAGCCCCGTCTCCGAGCGGGTCGGCACGCCGCGTCCTGCCGGGGTGGAGGGACGTTCGGGCGCCGCAGGCCGGCTCTCCGGGGTGCTCTCCCCCTCCGGCCGGCCGTCGGCCGGGTCCGCCCCGTCGTCGAGCGGCTCCTCGTCGTCGGGCTCGGGAGCCGGTTCGGGCTCGATGAAGCGGAGCTCCGCCACATCGTAGGTCGTCAGGCGCTTGCCCTTGGCCCTGTGGCTCTTGACCCCCACGAACTCATCGACGTCGATCCGGTCGGCCGGGCGCGTGGCATGGGCGCCCTTGTAGGTGATCTCGAGCTGCGCACCCGCCGTATCGGTCACGCAGATGAAGTCGGCATCCTCGTCGAGGAAGGCCTGCATGCGGTCGGACATCTCGGCCGTGAAGCGCTTCATGTAGTAGTATTTCTGATCGCGGTCGTAGTAGCAGAGGCTGTAGACGCGGTCGGGTTCGTAGCGGCTCACGTGGATCGTCTCGTCGGGGAAGTGCTGCCCCAGGTCGTAGCCCGTGATGTAATACTGGTTCTTCGAGGTCCAGACGATCAGTTTGTCGTCGCCCTTGAACTCGCCGAGACATGTGCCGCGGCCGTCGGAGTTCAGGCGGCGGACATCCTCGTCGAACCAGATCGTCAGTCCGCCGAGGGTCGAGGTGCCCCGCTCCTTGAGTACGATCTTGTGGATGCCGTAGCGCGAGAAGAGGTTGCCCTGGCTCTGGCGGCCCTTGATGGCAAGGGTCGAGAAATCGAGATCGACGATCACCTTCTTCAGGCGCGGACGGGGCTTGAAGTAAACCTTCAGCACCTCGGCCTCACCGTTCGGATTCACAGACATATAGAGAATCTCACTCTTGGGCGTGCCCTTCGTGATGTCGTACTCCTTGTCGCGCGTGATGCCCTTGATGGCGCAGCGCTTCATCATCAGCGGGCCGTTCTTGCCGTCGCGGTAGAGAACGTTGTAGATCGTCCGCTCGTCATTGCGCTTGAAGACCCCGATGTAGTAGATCCCCTTCTGGAAGAAGGCCTTGTCCGAGACCTTCGTGATGACGTAGCGCCCCTCCTTGGTGAAGACGATCACGTCGTCGATGTCCGAGCAGTCGCAGACGAACTCGGCATCTTTCATCGACTTGCCGATGCCGAAGAAGCCCTCGGCGCGGTCCACGTAGAGCTTGGCGTTGGTCACGGCGACCTTCGTCGCCTCGATCGAGTCGAACTCCCGGAGTTCGGTGCGCCGCTCGCGCCCCTTGCCGTACTTGTCGCGGATACGCTCGTAGTAGGCAACGGCATACTCGGTCAGGTGGGCCAGGTGGTACTGCGTCGTGCGGATGTCCTCCTCGATCTGGCGGATCTCGTTGTCGGCCTTCTCCGTATCGTAGCGCGAGATGCGGATGAACTTCAGTTCGGTGAGCTTCTGCACATCCTCAAGCGTCACTTCACGTCGCAGCTGTTTCTTGAAGGGTTCCAGCCCCTTATCGACGGCAGCGTAGGCCTCCTCGCGGGTCTTGCACCCCTCGATGAGCTGGTAGAGGCGGTTCTCGATGAAGATCCGCTCGAGCGAGGCGGCATGCCACGCCTCCTGCAGCTCCCCGAGGCGGATCTCCAGCTCGCGGCCCAGCAGCCACTTGGTGTGCTCGGCCGAGCGGCGGAGGATCTCCTTCACACCCAGGAAGTGCGGTTTCTCGTCCCAGATGACGCAGGCGTTCGGAGCGATCGAGACCTCGCAGTCGGTGAAAGCGTAGAGGGCGTCGATCGTCTTGTCCGACGACTCGTCGGGAGCCACCTGGATCACGATCTCGACCTTGTCGGCCGTATTGTCATCGACCTTGCGGATCTTGATCTTGCCCTTGTCGTTGGCCTTGATGATCGACTCCTTGATCGACTCGGTGGTCGTCGTGTAGGGAATCTCCGTAATGGCGAGCGTGCGCTTGTCGATCTTCGAGATCTTCGCGCGGACCTTCACCGTGCCGCCCCGAAGGCCGTCGTTGTAGCGGCTCACGTCGGCCATGCCGCCCGTCGGAAAGTCGGGATAGAGGTCGAAGTCGCGCCCCTCGAGGTGGGCGATGGCCGCATTGATCAGCTCGATGAAGTTGTGCGGCAGGATCTTCGACGCCAGGCCCACGGCGATGCCGTCCGATCCCTGGGCCAGCAGCAGCGGGAACTTGATCGGAAGGGTCACCGGCTCCTCGTTGCGTCCGTCGTAGGAGCGCATCCACTCGGTGGTCTTGCGGTTGAAGACCACGTCGAGCGCGAATTTCGACAGGCGCGCCTCGATATAACGGCCCGCGGCCGCATCGTCGCCCGTCAGGATGTTGCCCCAGTTGCCCTGGCAGTCGATCAGGAGGTCCTTCTGCCCGAGCTGCACCAGCGCGTCCTTGATCGAGGCGTCGCCGTGCGGGTGGTACTTCATCGTCTCGCCGACGATGCCCGCCACCTTGTTGTAGCGGCCGTCATCGACCGTCTTCATGGCGTGGAGGATGCGCCGCTGCACGGGCTTCAGGCCATCCTCGACGTGGGGGACGGCACGTTCCAGAATCACATAGGAGGCGTAGTCGAGGAACCAATTGCGGTACATGCCCGTGAGCTTGCGCACACCACCCTCGTCCTGCATCAGCCGTCCGAACTTCCCGGCCCGGGCCGCAGCTGCCGGCTCCCCGGCCGGAGCCTCATCGACAGGCACCGCATCCTGCGGCGTGTCTCCGTCCGACGGCGCTCCGGGCGCCGCCGTGTCGGCCTCCCCGGCGGGAAGCCCCTCGCGTATCTCTTTCTCTTCTGCCATAGCGCATCAACTCAGTTTGAGGTCCTGCTCCACGAGGTCCTCCTCGATACGCAGGTTGTCGATGATGAATCCCTGCCGCTCGAAGGTGTTCTTGCCCATGTAGAACTCCAGCAGGTCGTGGATCGGGTCGTCCTTCGTCAGGCGCACCCGGTCCAGGCGCATGTTCTCGCCGATGAACTCCTTGAACTCCGTCGAGGAGATCTCGCCGAGACCTTTGAATCGCGTGATCTCCACCCCCGCGCCGCACTTCTCGATGGCGCGCACGCGCTCCTCGTCGGAGTAGCAGTAGTAGGTCACCTTCTTGTTGCGCACGCGGAAGAGCGGCGTCTGGAGGATATAAAGGTGGCCCGTGCGGATCACGTCGGGGAAGAACTGCAGGAAGAACGAGGTGAGCAGCAGGCGGATGTGCATGCCGTCCACATCGGCGTCGGTGGCGATGATCACCTTGTTGTAACGCAGGTTCTCCATGTCCTCCTCGATGTTGAGCGCCGCCTGCAGGAGGTTGAACTCCTCGTTCTCGTAGACCACCTTCTTCGTGAGCCCGTAACAGTTCAGCGGCTTGCCCCGCAGCGAGAAGACCGCCTGCGTGCGCACGTCGCGCGAGGCGGTGATCGAACCCGAGGCCGAGTCGCCCTCCGTAATGAAGATCATCGACTGCTCGGCCAGCTCGTTCTTGTCCGTGAAGTGGATCTTGCAGTCGCGCAACTTGCGGTTGTTGAGCGAGACCTTCTTGGCCGTCTCGCGCGCCTTCTTCTGGATGCCCGAGATGGCCTTGCGCTCCTTCTCGTTCTCGACGATCTTCTTTTGCAGAATCTGGGCCGTCTCGGAGTGCTTGTGCAGGTAGTCGTCCAAGTGCTTGGCCAGAAAATCGACGATGAAGTTGCGCAGCGGAACCCCCGGTTCGATCTCCTTCGAGCCCAGTTTGATCTTGGTCTGCGACTCGAACACCGGATCGGTCACACGGACCGAAATGGCGGCGATGATCGACGTGCGGATGTCCGAAGGATCGTAATCCTTGTGATAAAACTCCTTGATGGTCTTGGCGATCGCTTCACGGAAAGCCGCCTGATGCGTACCGCCCTGCGAGGTGTATTGTCCATTGACGAACGAATAGTAACTCTCGCCGTAACCCGTACCGTGTGCGATGGCCACTTCGATATCCTCGCCCGAAAGGTGGATCGGCGCATAAAGCGGCTCCTCGGTCATGTTCTCGCCCAGAAGGTCCAGCAAGCCGTTCTTCGAAACATAGCTCTGACCGTTGAAACGGAAGGTCAGCCCCAGATTGAGGTAAGTATAGTTGCGAATCATCTGCTCGACGTACTCCAGATTGTAGGAATAGTCGCCGAACACCTCCCGGTCCACACGGAAACTGATAAACGTACCGTTTTTCTCCTGCACGCCGCTCTCCCAGCGGTCGCTCTGCTCGAGCCCCTGCGCGAAAGTCACCGTGCGGGCCTCGCCGTCGCGCACCGAACGGGCGGTAAATTCGCTCGAAAGCATATTGACGGCCTTGACGCCGACACCGTTCAGTCCGACGGTCTTCTTGAAGGCCGAACCGCCGTACTTGCCGCCGGTATTCATCTCGCTGACGGCCGCAGCGAGGGACTTGAGCGGAATACCGCGCCCGTAGTCGCGGACAGTCACGATGTCGTCCTCGACCGTCACGTCGATCTGCTTGCCGGCGCCCATGATGAACTCATCGACAGAGTTGTCCACCACCTCCTTGATCAGGACGTAAATGCCGTCGTCGGCCTGCGAGCCGTCGCCCAGCTTGCCGATATACATACCCGGCCTCAACCGGATGTGCTCCCTCGGCGAGAGGGTCACAATGGCATCGTCGCCATAGCTGTTGCTGGTGTTATCTATCTTTTTATCGGACATAATCGTTTATTTCTGTTTCTTGATTTCGGCGAGCCTTACGCACATCGACGCCCGCACCTGCTCCATCAGCTCCTTCGGATCGGCAGCGGCGACCCGTTCGGCGCTCACTGGCGGCAGAATACTTACCGTCAATTTATTGCGCCAGTTGAACATCCCGTTGCGGCCGATCATTGTGGTCGTACCGTACAACACCACCGGCAGGATCTCGACGCCGGCCTCGCGGGCCAGCGTGAAAGCCCCCGCCTTGAAACGATGGATTGCGCCGTCGTGCGAACGCGTGCCCTCCGGAAAGATCGCCACCGAAGCGCCGCGCGAAAGCCACAGCTTTCCGTCGCGGATCACCTTCTCCATCGCGGCCGTGGCATGGCTCCGGTTGATGCAGATATCCCCGTGCAGCAAAAGGAACTGACCGAAAAACGGCACCTTGAAAACTTCCCGCTTGGAAACCCACCGAAAATTGAGCGGCACGAAATAGAGGGTCGGAATATCCAAACCGGCCTGGTGATTGACCACGATAACGTACGGTTTGCGACGGTCGATATACTCCCTGCCGGTAACCCGGAACTTCCACAGAGGCGGAACCGCATAGAAAATACGGACCAATATCCGGGACAGTTCGTGCACGATCCTCCGGGATTTGTCGAAAGGCCACGTCAAAAGCAACGCCACGGCGGACAATACCAGAAAAAAAGTGCAGATAACGAACAGGAAAAGGTAGAATAAAACGCTTAACATAAGGTATGGTCACAATTATCCACGATAATTCAAGGAACAAAAGTACAAAAATTTATCGGGTATTTTAACCGCGATCCCCGAAATTTTTATCAATACCTCCCTGCGGCAAAAAAGGGTTCGCACCACGGCCGAAGCCTTCGGAGGACCGGCGAAATCCCATTTACGACCTCGACACATAACGCGGTGCGGCGACCTTTCAGGATCGCCGCACCGCCGTTCACAGGCCGGAATCTCAAAACTTCACCTCCGGTACGGTCTGCGCACCTTCCTCGGCCGCAAAATAGGCTTTCTGATCGAAGCCGAACATGCCGGCGATCAGGTTGGCAGGGAAGCGGCGGATCGTCACGTTATACTGCCGGGTCGCATCGTTGAAGCGTGTGCGGGCCACGGCGATCCGGTTTTCCGTTCCTTCCAGTTGGGCTTGCAGCTCCAGGAAATTCTGGTTGGCCTTCAGGTCGGGATATTGCTCCGCAACGGCGATCAGGCGCCCCAGAGCCGATCCCACCTTCTGCTGCGCCTGCTGGAACTCGGCCAGCTTCTCGGGCGTCAGGTCCGCTGCATCCAGTTTGAACGACATGGCCTGGGCACGGGCCTCGACCACCTCGGTAAAAGTGGACTGCTCGTGCGCAGCATAGCCCTTGACGGTATTGACCAGATTGGGAATCAGGTCGGAACGACGCTGGTACTGCGCCTCGACATCGGCCCAAGTCGTATTGACGGTCTCTTCGGCCGTGACCATTCTGTTATAGGCCGAACAGGAGCCGCTGATGAACAGCACCACGAGTACGACCACTACGATCCAGATAACTTTTTTCATTTTTTTCTATCGTTTTTTAAGTGAATTTCCAAATTTACCAACGGGAACCGGCACCACCGCCGCCGAAGCTGCCGCCGCCGAAACCTCCACCGAAGCCGCCGCCCGAACCGTGTCCGCCGCCGAAACCTCCGATCCACATGCCGCCGCCCCTGCGGTGGTTGTTGTTATCGCTGCGCGCACTTCGGGACTGCCGCTTCACGACGAAACCGCATTTGCCGCAACGGTAAGTGTCTTCGAACAGATTATAATGATCCGTCTGCCCGACAAGGTTCCGCGATTGCAGCACCAACGCGAAAGCACGACACCGGGGACAACGTCTGGAACGGTAGAATCCGACCAGCATGACGCCCAGCGGCACGAAGACGACCAGAAAGACGATCAGGAAAACCGCCCACGCCGGCAAATCGTCCGTTGCCCGGAAATCGTCGTTGCCGCCCGAATCGAGCTCGCTGCCCTCAAGCACCGATGCCACGGCACGCAGCCCCGCCACCATGCCGGCGCTGTAATCTCCCTCCCGGAAATACGGCAGCATGTAACGCATCTGGATCCGCTTGCAAAGTGCATCGGGCAAGACGCCTTCCAGTCCCGGTCCGGTCACGAACCGCACTTCCCGGCGATCGACGACCAAGAGAATGCCCAGTCCGTTGTCCGAATCGGCGCGGCCGACACCCCATTGGGAAAAAAGCGTATGGGCGAAGGAGAAAAGATCATCTCCGCGAATATCCTCCACAGCGACCACGGCGACCTGGGCCAACGCCCGATGCCTGAGCGAATAGCAAAGCGAGTCGATCTCGGCGACTGCCGAAGGGGAAAGAACCCCGTCGGGATTCGACGTGAACCGATAACGGTTGCCGACCTGCACGTTGGGAATCTCCTCCACACCGTACGGCCGGGCTGCCGAACCCAGAAGCGGGAACAGCATTCCGAGGCAAAATATCGTCAGAATTATTTTTTTCATCGTCCTACTAAACCTACTAATGCAACTTATATTATATGCGCATTTCCGAAACCGGGAAGCCATTGCCGCTTCGCAAAACGGCCTCCCCGTCGCCGGCAAATGTACGAAAAAATCCGGCCTATCTACATCGGCCGTGTCAAAATCCGGAAGCTCCAGCCCGACATCCGCTCATCGACATGCGAGCAGAGCTGTACGCGTTCGCCCGTCAGGGCGTCCGCATAGCCTCCGGCGTAGATTCCCGTATCGAAATCGGCATGTACTTCATAAGGCGATACGTTCAACAGGGCGACTACCCGATTTTCCGGAGTTTCCCTCACGAAAGTCAGCAGGCAATCCTCGGCATTGTTGCGGATTTCGACGAAGGAGCCGCCCCGCTCCCCGGAAGCGAGAGCCGGAGCATCGTGCCGCAAAGCGATCAGCCGCCGGTAGAACTCCGTCGTTTCGTTCGGCTCGCAAGCAGGCAGCGGGTCCCGGTCGAAAAAGGCGAAAGAGTGGTCGTAACCGAACTCCTGCCCCGTGTAAACCAACGGCAGCGACTGCGGCAGCAGAAACGTCAGGGCCGTCATGACCCGCACGGCAGGCCCCAAGCGGGCGAATTCGCTCCCGCTCCAGGAGTTCTCGTCGTGATTCGAAGTGAACATCAGCCGCAAGGCCCAGGTCGGGACGTGCTCCCGATCGGCATAGAGATACTCCCGAATACGATCGACCCGGCACTTTTGCTGCGCCACGTCGTTCATCAGGTGATAAAGCCGCCAGGCATACGACGCGTCGAAAGCCCGGTCGAACAGGTAATCCTCCTCGGCTTCGGCCAGCAGGAACAGGTCGGGTTTCACCGCCCGCAACCGCCGTGCCGCCTCCTGCCAAAATTCGATGGGAACCAGCATCGCCATATCGCAGCGAAAACCGTCCACCCCGTGTTCCGCAAGCCAAAAACGCATGGCGTCGATCTGTCCCTGCCAGACGGCCCGATTGGTGTAATCAAGCTTGGCCGTGTCATCCCACCCGTTAGGAACGACGGGCCGGCCCGAAGCGTCCCGCTCGTACCAGTCGGCCGGACATTCCGCGAGCCAACGGGCATCGCGCGAAGTATGGTTGGCCACCCAATCGATCAAGACCTTCATTCCCAGGGCGTGAGCCCTCCGAACAAAAGCGTCGAAATCGGCCAGCGTCCCCAGTTCGGGATCGACGGCCCGGTAATCCCGAATCGAATAATAGGAGCCCAGCGATCCCTTGCGACCGACCTCCCCGATGGGATAATGAGGCATCAGCCAAACGGCATCGATGCCCAAATCCCGCAAAAAACCGAGCCGCTCCGCAGCGGCGGCAAGCGTTCCTTCGGGCGTCGCCTGCCGCAGGTTCATCTCGTACAACACGGCATTCCGGCTCCACACAGCATTCATCATATAATCAATCGTCTCTTTTAGCGTTATAAAATACAGTAATCGCAAATATAGCAAACAAAAACCTTTCCCATTCATATATTTTTTCTACCTTTGCATACCAAAATTACACGTGTACTACAAAACTATTTCGAAATGAAACGAATAAAGGCCTTCGCCCTCCTGCTCGGGGTCGTCGTTCTTGCGTCATGCGCCTCCCAGAAGCGCGTCATCTACCTGCAAGACACTCAAGCCGACGAGCAGATCAAAATCGCCCAGGATTATCAAATACGCATCAAGCCGCTGGACCGTCTGACCGTCGTGGTCAACAGCCGGGACCCGGAACTGGCTGCGCCGTTCAATACATCGCCCTCTCTCAACTCCCTGACCGGAACCCCTCTTTCGACCTATTCGTCGAACAGTGCGTCGTTACAGATCAGGACCGTCGATGAAAACGGCGACCTCGATATGCCGATCATCGGCCCCATTCAATGCAAGGGCAAGACCCGTAGTGAACTGGCCCAGGAAATCGCGGACAAAATCCGGGAAGGCGGATACATCAGCGACCCGACGGTCAATATACAGTTCGCCGACATGAAAATCTCGGTCATCGGAGAGGTCGCCCGTCCCGGACAGTACGACATCACCAACGACCGCATCTCCCTGTTGGACGCCCTGTCGCTGGCAGGTGATCTGACCATCTACGGCGTGCGCTCCGACGTCAAGGTAATCCGGGAGGAAAACGGCGTCCGCACCACAGCATCTCTCGATCTGACTTCGCAGGACATTTACGATTCGCCCTATTTCTATCTCCAGCAGAACGACGTAATTTACGTGAAGCCGAACAAGTACCGGGCCCAGGCCGGCGAAATCAGCCAGAACCGCAGTTTCTATATCTCGCTGATCAGTACCGCCGTGTCCGTAGCGACTCTGATCGTCACACTCACCCGTTAATTTTCACAACAAGGCATGACACCTAACAATATCAACCTGAACTCCGCGAACAGCGATACAAAGCAGGAGGAACACATTACTTTCTCGGTGCACGATCTGATCCAGACGGTAATCGCCAACTGGTACTGGTTCGTC
>ERZ857984.2295-NODE-2295-length-12093-cov-5.464778_pt1 | contig 12093 bp, 8 predicted proteins | sample MGYA00519914_ERZ857984 | MGnify/ENA primary metagenome ERZ857984 (study PRJEB31778, sample SAMEA3449417) | human gut metagenome | biome: human gut; feature: human-associated habitat; material: faeces | place: United Kingdom | collected 2010/2012 ... | reverse complement strand
GAAGAAGGCCACGCCCGCCGCGCCGGGGCCCGCGTGGGTGCCGATGGCGGTGCCGATGTGGCGGCACAGGGGGGCTTCCAGGCCCAGGTTCTGGGTGAGGTAGCGGTGGATGGGCTCCGCGGACTTGCGGTGGGCGGTGTAGCCGATCATGTAGGGCATGGTCTCGTCCAAGCCGCCCTCGGTGTCCATCAGCTTGAACAGCGCAACATAGGCGCCGGGCATGCCCCGGGCCTTGCCCACAAGGCCCACCTTGCCGCCCTGCACCGACACCACCGGCTTGATGCCCAAAAGGCTGCCTGCAAAGGCCTCGGCGCCGGAAAGGCGGCCGCCCTTGCGGAAATACTTCAGGTCGTCCACCACGGCGATGAGCCGGATTTTGTGTTTTTCCCGCTCCAGGGTTTCCACGATCTGCCCGGCCGGGGCGCCTTCGGCGCGCAGGCGCAGGGCCAGCCGCACCAGCAGCTGCTCGCCCAACGTGGCGTTCTGGCTGTCGACCAGGTAAATCTTGCCGTACCCGCAGGTCTCGGCGGCGATCTGGGCGGACTGGTAGGTGCCGCTGATCTGGCTGGAAAGCAGAATGGCAATGATTTCGTCGCCCGCGGCGCGCGCGGCCTCGAAGTGCTCCAAAAACAGCTCGGGGCTGGGCTGGCTGGTGGTGGGCAGCTTGCCGCACTGCACCAGCCTTGCGTAAAATTCGTCGGGGGTCAGGTCCAGCCCGTCGCGGCAGGTCTCGCCGTTTTCAAAGCTCACCTGCAGCGGCACCAGTTCCAGGTTCAGGCGGGCGGCCTCGTGAGGCAGGATGTCGGCGGTGGAATCGGTCAGAATGCGGATCATAAGCAAAATCTCCTTTTGGGGCGCCCGCGCGGCAAAAGCCGGAGCGGGCTGAATCGGTGCAGCCCGCCGCCGGGGCGGGCGCGCGCTTACAGCGCGGTGAAAAAGGTGTGGAGGGTTGAGAGCATGTTTGCCAAAGCCTCCATCTGCTGCTCGGTCAGCCGGGCGCTCACCTGTTCAATGAGCTGCTTGTGGAACGCGGCGTGGCAGCGAAGTGCGCCCTCGGCCCTGTCGGTCAGCTGCACGGTGACCTTGCGCTTGTCGGCGCTGTCGCGCAGGCGCAGAAGGAAGCCTTTTTGTTCCAGCGTCTTTACCGCGACGGTCAGGGTGCTGGCGGTGACCCGCAGGCGGGCCGCGAGCTCGCTCATGGTTTCGGCCCGCTCGCCGTTTTGCACCGCCTCCAGCACGTGCATCTCGCTGACGGAAAGGTTTTTATAAGGGCCCTTGGCAATGCTGTCCTCTTCCAGGTGCAGCACGTCGTTGAAAACATCCACCAAAAAGTGGTTGATTTTTTGTTCCGCGGGGGTCATGGTTTGGATCGCCTCCCTGCTGTATGAAATTTTGAAGTTCAAACAAACTGATTTTAGCGCGGCCGGCGGCATTTGTCAAGCTGTTTTGAAGTTCAAATGATTTTTGGGGAACACCGCGGCAGGAGGGAACAAAAAGCGGCCGCATGCACACCGCAAAAGCGGAATGCGCGCGGCCGCGGCAAAGCGAGGTTATTCCAGCCGGTACAAATACCCGGTGAGCGGGGCAAGGTCCAGGCGCAGGGTGCAGGCTTTGCCCATTGCGCCGCCGGGCTGGGCAAGGCGCAGGGCGGGGCGTGGTGCGCAGCCGCCGAACGCGGCGTCGCCGGTGCACAGCAGGGGCACGGCTTTGCAGCCCTGGGCCAGATAAAAAGGGTAGGCGGGGTAGGCGGTGTTCTGGGTGTTCAGCACCACCAGCAGGCGGCTGCCGCCCGCGCCGCGGCGCAAAAAGGCGTATACGCCCTCGGTTTGGGCCTGGCTGGTGACCCACTCGAACCGCTCGGGGTGATATTCGCCCGCGTGCAGCTCGCCCAGCTGCCCATACACCTCGCCCAGCCGGGCGATCAGGGCGCCAAGGGCCCGGTGGAGCGGATAGTCCAGCAAGCACCAGTCCAGCTCGCGGGCTTCGTCCCACTCGCGGAAATGCCCCAGCTCGCCCCCCATAAAATTCAGCTTTTTGCCGGGGTGCATGTACATGTAAAAATACAAAAGGCGGGCCTGGGCGAATTTTTCCTCGTATTCGCCCCACATCCGGTCCAGAATGGTGCGCTTGCCGTGCACCACCTCGTCGTGGCTGAGGGCCAGCAGATAGAGTTCGCTGTAAAAATAAGCCATGGAAAAGGTGAGCTTGTGGTAATGGGCGGGGCGCTCGGCAAAGGGGGTGGAAAAATAATCCAGTGTGTCGTGCATCCAGCCCATATCCCACTTGTAGTCAAAGCCAAGGCCGCCGTAGCGCACGGGGGCGGTCACCTTTAAAAAGTTGGTGCTGTCTTCCGCGGCCAGAATGGCGCCGGGCCAGCGGGCGTGCAGGCCCTCGTTCATGGCCTGCAAAAATTCCACCGCGCCCTGGTTTACGCCGCGGGCGCTGTCGCCCTGCCAGTAGAGCGCGCGGCTCACTGCGTCCATGCGCAGGCCGTCGCAGTGGTACACGTCCAGCCAGAAGGCGGCCGCGCTGGCCAAAAAGCTGCGCACCTCGCCCCGGTAAAGGTTGAAATTGCAGCTGCCCCACTCGCTGCGGCCCACGTCGCTGTCGTATTCATACAGCGGCCCGCCGTCCAGGTTTGCAAGCGCGTCGCCGTTCACTGCAAAGTGCACCGGCACAAAATCCATCAGCACCCCAATGCCCGCCGCGTGGCAGGCATCCACAAAAGCGGCAAAATCCGCCGGCGTGCCGTAGCGGCTGGTGAGGGAAAAATAACCCGTGACCTGGTACCCCCAGCTGCCGTCGAAGGGGTGTTCGGCCAGGGGCAGCAGCTCCACAAAATTATAGTGGTGGCGCTGCAGCCAGGGAATCAGCGCCGCCGCCAGCTCCCGGTAGGTATACCAGCGGCCGCCCGGGTGGCGCTTCCAGCTGCCCGCGTGCAGCTCGTAGATGTTCAGCGGCGCGTCGTACCGCTGGCCGCGGCGTGCCAGCCATTCGCCGTCGGAAAAAGAAAGGGCGCCCAGGTCCCACAGCACGCTGGCGCTGCCGGGCCGCAGCTCGGTGTAAACGCCATAGGGGTCGGTGTGCAGCGCCCAGCCGCCGCTTTTGCCCTGGAGATTGTACTTGTAATATTGGCCCTGCACCGCGCCGGGCACAAAGCCGCTCCACACGCCTGCGGCGTCCCGCGCGAGGTCCGCGCCCTGCCAGCCGTTGAAATCGCCGCAGACCTGCACCCGCGCCGCGCCGGGCGCCCAGATGCGGAAGGCCCAGCCCTGCTGCCCGGCCTCCCGGTGGGGGCGGGCGCCCAGGTGTTTGTATGCGTCAAAGCAAAGGCCGGTGTGGAATTCCCGGGGGAGAGGCGAAATGTTCATCAGGGGGGCTCCTTTCGGCAAAAGGGCAAAGTTTTTATTGCGCCGCAGCGAAGCGGAAGCTGTTTTTTATTTTACCCCAAACCCGCGCGGCGCGCCAGCCCCTTTTGGACAGGCGGCGCAGATCGTATGAAAACCTGCGCTCCGCCCCGCCCCCAAAGCGGGCTCAGGGGTTCAGCAGCACCGAGACCCAAAACCGCCCCTCCCGGTGCTCGAACCGCGCCGTGCCGCCGTACTGCCCGGCAATGCGCCGGATGGAGAGCACGCCGATCCCCTCGCCCTCCCGCTTGGAAGAGCGGAAGTGGTCCCCCTGGGGCTGGGGGGGCACAGGGCAGGGGTTGTCGGCCAGAATGACCAGGGCCGCCTGTTCGCGCCGAACGGTGAGATGGATGCACCCGCCGCCTGTTTGCCGGGCGCAGGCCTCCACCGCATTCTCCAAAAGGTTGCCGAACAGCATTGCCAGGTCGGGGTCCGGCAAAGGGCCGGGCAGCGGATAATCCACCTGCGCGTCAAAGCCGACGCCCTGGGCCGCGGCAAGCCCGGCATAATAGGTAAGCAGCGCGTTCAGCGCGGGGTGATGGGTGAAGACCAGGGGCAGGTCCGGCGGCATGGCGTGAAGGTATTGCCGCACAAAGCGCTCCAGGCCCGCCGTGTCGCCGGTGCGGAGATACGCTTCCAGCAGCGCCGCGCACTGGCGCAGGTCATGCCGGGCGCGGCGTGTTTCCTCCATGCGGGTCTGCAGGGACTGGAAGCGGAGGGATTGCAGCGCGAGTTGGTAATTTTCGGTTCGCAGGCGCAGCGCCAGTTCGCTTTGCTCCAGCATGCGGATGGTCAAAAACAGCACGAACAGCCCGCCCAGGCCCACGGCAAGCGCGTAGAAAAAATTGGAAGGGCTGCCCGCAAAGCTGAGCAGGCCGCCGCCGGCATAAAGGCTGTAATAGAAAAACACACAAAAAACGGCCGGCACCAGCCACAAAAAGCGGCACGCCGCCTCGTTTTCACTGGAATGCATGACCGGCTCGGCCCGCCGCACCGCAAACCACAGGGCGGGCGGAAGCGTGCCGAGAAATAAAAGGAACAAAACAGCGCTGGCCCCGAAGCAATAGGGGAAGGCCTGCAGCTGCCGGGCAAACAGCAGCTGCCCCAAAAAACTGGAAATGAGCGCGTTGAGGCTGGCGTAATTCAGCACCGAGAGCAGAATGAAAAGCAGCTTTTGCAGGCTTGCCCGGACCGTGAATTTGCACACGGCCAGATAGACCCCGATCCACAGGATGGAAAGCGCCGTTTCCGGCGCCCCGCCAAGGGCTGCAAAACGCCGCAGAAGGCCCAAAAGATACAGGGCGGCAACGCCTGCCGCCACCGCCCCTGCCGTGCGCAGCTGCCGGCGGAACGCCGCCGCCGTGAGCAGGGCAAAGGGAAACACCTCGAACATTTCATAGAGCGCCAGTTCACCCCAGCGGGCCGCGGTCATGGGTGTTCCCTCCTTGCCTTTTCAAACAGATAATCCTCGTATTGGCGCAGCAGCTTTGCGCGCTCTTTGCGGCGGAAGGGCACCCGTTCGCCGGTGTCCATTAAAAAGGCAAGCTCTTCCGCCCGGCGCACATGGGCCAGGTTGACCGCGCAGCCCCGGTAACAAAAAAGGAACTGGGGATAGGGCGCCAGCAGGCGCAGCAGGGCGGAAAAGCTGATGCGCACCCGCAGCGGCCGCGCCCCGGCCAGATGAAGCTGGGAATAATGCTTGTCGGCGTCGCAGTACACAAGCTCCTCCAGCAGGACCTGCGCTTCACCCCCGGCGGCAGGCACCAGCAAAAAGGGCCGCTGCCGGACCAGGCGGGGCCGGGCGCGGTCGAGAGCGAGGGCAAACGCCTCGAAGGAGTAGGGCTTTACCAGATACCCCGCCGCCTCCACGCTGTAGCCGTCCACCGCATAATCGCAGCTGGCGGTGGTAAAGATCACCACCGCCTCCCCGTCCAGGGCGCGCAGCGCCCGCGCGGCGGCAAGGCCGTCTGTGCCGGGCATGCAGCAGTCCAGCAGCACAAGGGAGAAACGCCCGTGAGCCAGCGCTGCAAGAAACTCGTTCCCGCTGGAAAAAGTTTGGATATAAAGGGGATCCCGCTCCCCCCGCCCGCTCCAATAGCGACGGGTCCATTCGGCGCTGCGCAGGCAGTCGGCGGCATCGTCGTCCACGATGGCAACGGTCATTTTGTTTCACCTCGGTTTTATTTTGAAAAGCGGGGTTCCGCTTGAAGCCAAAAAACGGCGGCTCGTGCCATTTGCTTGAAAGGGCCGGGCGCGGCGTGGTATCCTGATTGCAGAAAAACGGATCCGTTGCAGGTTTGAAGGGCTTCCGGCGCGGCCGCGCCGGGGCGCCCGCTCATTTTCATCAGAATGGAAAGGAAGGATCCCTATGTTATGTGGAGGCTGGAGCAAATTCCGCGCACTGGAGCCCGAAGACGCGAAGCTGTTTAAGGAGATCGTGACCCTGCAAGGGGTGGAGTACGAGCCGTTCGCCGTGGCTACCCAACTGGTTGCCGGAACCAATTATAAATTCCTGTGCAACGCCACCTCTGTGACCCGGCCGCCCCGTGACTTTTTGGCGGTGGTCACCATTTTTGTGCCGCTGGAAAAAACGGAACCGGCCGTCATCACCCACATTGCCGAGCTGAACGCGTGAGCACGCGCGGCAAAATGCAATGGAATGGCAATGACAAATAGAGAATAAAAAGGGTTTATGACCAATATTATACAATATTAGGGCGAGCTTTTCAAACCCTTGCGCTGCCGGGGCGGCAAGGGTTCCGGTTGCAAAGTGCAGATAAAAATTTTTTGCAGAGGGGCTTGACAGCCGCCAAAAGCGAGGTATAATAATCACAACACAAAGTTAACACGTTAAAGCGTTGAAGAGGAAAAGTAACCTGTGTCCAGCGCCCAGAGAACTGCCGGTTGGTGCAAGGCAGCGCGCGTTCAGGAACAGGCGAACATCACCTCTGAGCTGCCCACTGAAAGGCGTTTTGCGCCGAGTAAGCCCGGCCGGCCGGCAGCCGTTACCCTGCCGCCTGGTTAAAACCCGCAAGGGGGAGACCGGGGCAGAGTGGCTGCTGCCTTTGGGCAGGGGCAACGAGAGTGGTACCGCAGAGCGCTTTTAAAGGCCTTTGTCTCTTGATAAAAGAGACAAAGGCCTTTTTATTTTATCATTTGGGGGAATTTTGCAGCATGAGAAGCGACAATGTGAAACAGGGGCCGGAGCGCTGCCCCAACCGCAGCCTGTTCTATGCCCTGGGCTTTACCGACGAGGAGCTGGAGCGGCCGCTGGTGGGGGTGGTGAGCGCCTTCAGCGAGATTGTGCCGGGGCACGCCCACCTGGACAAGATTGCCCAGGCGGTGAAGGACGGGGTGCGCATGGCCGGCGGCACGCCGGTGATGGTGCCCGCCATCGGCGTGTGCGACGGGATTGCCATGGGGCACGAGGGCATGAAGTACAGCCTGCCCAGCAGGGAGCTGATCTGCGATTCCATCGAGACCATGGCCACCGCACACCAGTTTGACGCGCTGGTGCTGGTGCCCAACTGCGACAAGATCGTGCCCGGCATGCTGATGGCCGCCGCCCGGCTGAACCTGCCGGCCGTGGTGGCCAGCGGCGGGCCCATGCTGGCGGGCAAGCAGGGGGAGCGGCGGGTGAGCCTTTCGCAGATGTTCGAGGCGGTGGGCAGCTACAAGGGCGGCCTGATTGACGCGGCCACCCTGGACGACTACACCAAAAACACCTGCCCGGGCTGCGGCTCCTGCGCAGGCATGTACACCGCCAACAGCATGAACTGCCTGGCCGAGGCCATTGGCATGGCGCTGCCCGGCAACGGCACCATCCCGGCGGTATACTCGGCCCGGGTGCAGCTGGCAAAGCACGCCGGCATGCAGGTGATGAAGCTGCTGGAAAAGGGCCTGCGCCCGCGGGATATCCTTACCCCCGAGGCGTTTGAAAACGCTCTGGCCACGGATATGGCGCTGGGCTGCAGCACCAACAGCGTGCTGCATCTTTTGGCCATTGCCCACGAGGCAAAGGTGCCCATGGATCTGGAAACCATCAACAAAATGAGCGCCAGGGTGCCGAACTTCTGCCACCTGGCCCCGGCCGGGCCCACCCACATTGAGGATCTGTATGCGGCGGGGGGCGTGCCCGCGGTGATGAACCAACTGGCCCAGCTGGGCCTTCTGCACACTGGGCTGCCCACCGTGACCGGCAGGACCATCGGCGAAAATATCGCCGGCGCGGCCAACCGGGACCCCGATGCCATCCGGCCCACCGACCGGCCCTACAGCCCCACCGGGGGCATTGCGGTGCTGTGGGGCAACATTGCCCAAAACGGCGGCGTGGTAAAGCGCAGCGCCGTGGCGCCGGAAATGCTGGTGCACGAGGGCCCGGCCCGGGTGTTCGACGGCGAGGAGGGGGCCATTGCGGCCATCTACGCGGGGGAAATAAAGCCGGGCGACGTGGTGGTGATCCGCTACGAGGGGCCCAAGGGCGGCCCGGGCATGCGGGAGATGCTCAACCCCACCAGCGCGCTGGCGGGCATGGGGCTGGACAAATCGGTGGCGCTGATCACCGACGGCCGGTTTTCCGGCGCGTCCCGTGGGGCGTCGATCGGGCATGTGAGCCCGGAGGCCGCCGTGGGCGGCGAGATCGCCCTGGTGCAGGAGGGGGACCGCATTTCCATCGACATCCCGGCCGGGCGGCTGGAGCTGTTGGTGAGCGGGGAGGAGCTGGAGCGCCGCCGCGCGCGGTGGAAGGCCCCCGCGCCCAAGGTCCCCGAGGGGTGGCTGGCCCGTTACGCCCGGCTGGTGAGCAGCGCAAACACCGGCGCGGTGCTGGAATAAGCTTGCAGGAACGCGCGAAACGCGCTTTCAGAGAGGAGTAAAAGGATTATGGAAACATTGAAAAAGGTAAGCAAATTTGTGGGCAAATACATGGCGTTCATTGTGGTGGCCGTTGCGGTACTGGCCTTTTTTGTGCCCGCCTCGTTTTTGTGGGTGGGCAAGGACTGGAACTTTGTTACCAGGCTGGTGAGCGTGAACAACCTGCTGATGGTGGTTATGTTCGGCATGGGCCTGACCCTGAAGCTGGAGGACTTTAAGGTGGTGTTCACCCGCCCCAAGGATGTGGTGGTGGGCGTGGCGGCCCAATTTTTGATCATGCCGCTGCTGGCCTTTTTGCTGGTGAAGGTGTTCAGCTTGCCCCCCGAGCTGGCGGTGGGTGTGATGCTGGTGGGCACCTGCCCCGGCGGCACCTCCTCCAACGTGATGACCTTTTTGGCCAAGGGCGACGTGGCCCTTTCGGTGGGCATGACCGCCTGCTCCACCGTGCTGGCCCCCGTGCTCACCCCCGCGCTCACCTGGCTGTACCTGCACGAAACCGTGACCGTGGACCCGGTGAGCATGTTCACCAGCATTGTGAAGATCGTGATCGTGCCCATTGCCCTGGGCTTTTTGGTGAACAAGTTCTTCGGCAAGTTCACCCAGGCCGCGGTGGAGGTGCTGCCCCTGGTGAGCGTGGCGGCCATTGTGACCATTGTGGGCGCGGTGGTGGCCCCGAACCAGCAGAAGCTGTTCGCCAACGGCCTGCTTATTCTGGGCGTGGTGGTGCTGCACAACCTTTTGGGCTACGCCTGCGGCTACGGCGTGGGCAAGGCGCTCAAGCTGAACGACGCCAAGTGCAACGCGCTTTCCATTGAGGTGGGCATGCAGAACAGCGGCCTTGCCACAAGCCTTGCGGGCACCGTGTTCCCGGATCTTGCTCTGGCCACCGTGCCCGGCGCGCTGTTCAGCGTGTGGCACAACATCTCCGGTTCCATCGTGGCGAACCTGATGGCCGCCCGCGCCGAAAAGAAGGCGGCAGAGGCACAGGCCGCGCAGCCCGAGGCGGAAACGGCCCCGGCAGAAGCCTGAAGCACGGCGCAGAACAGCACAAAAAGAGCCCCGCGGCCGCGGGGCTCTTTTTTGTGCCTGAAAGTTACAAAACTGAAAAATTTGCGCCGGGATGCAATGGAACGGGCGGCCCCGTCGTTTTAATAACAGAAGAATGACTTTTTTGCCCGGCGCTGTGCCGGGCTGTACGCCTTTGGCAAAGGAGGCTTTGAGATGAAACGAAACCAATGGCTGGCCGGGATTCTGGCGGCGGGGCTGCTGTGCGCGCTGCCCCTGAGCGGCGCGTGGGCCGCGCCCCGCGCGCGTACCCGCGCGGCCGCTCCCGTTGACGCGGGAGCGGCGTCGATCACTTTGATGCTTGAAAGCCCTGAAAGCTGTACATACGGCGATACGGTGACCCTGAAAGCAACGTATACGCCTGCTGCGTCCGAAACGGTTCCGCCGGATGCGGAGGTCAGTTTTTTGTGCGGCACCAACGAGCTGGGCAAAGCGACGCTGCAACAAATCGGGGCAACAGACCAATACGAAGCCACGCTGGAGTATAAGACCGCCGCCCGAAAAGGGATCGTGGTGGGGCAGAATGCCATAACGGCCCAATATACGCTTGCCACGGGCAGCCCTGTTGCCAGCAGCCCGGCAAATGTTTCCATGCAGGCAAAGCCGCTTACCGCGGCGCCCAATGGCCCGGCAGCCTACAACGGCACCAATGTGTTTGAAAACGTGCCGCTCACCTTAACGGGCGTGGCGACGGGGGACAAGGTGGAAGCCAAGGCCGACCTGACCCTTGCCGGCAAGGATGTGGGCGATCAGACGGTCACCGCGGCGGCTGACCCGGCTGCCGCCAAAAGCGCCGCCTCCGGCACGGCCAAAAGCGCCGCTCCCGGCACGCAGAAGGATGCCCCGGCCGCGACGATCTCCCTGTCGGGTGAGCAGGCGGCCTTTTACGCCCTGCCTGCCGGCGCAGTGACGGGGAGCCTGACCATTGCCCCGGCAAAGCTCACTTTTGCGGCGGGGGCCGAGGATAAGCCCTACGACGGCACAAACACAGCCACCGCCAAAGAGGTGCAGTTCACCGGCCTGCAAAACGGCGAGAGCTTGGAAGCCGGCACCGATTATACCGTTTCCGCCCAGTTTACGGGCGACGATCATAATGCGGCAGGCGACCCCCAAAACGTGCAGGTCACCCTGACGCTGACGGGCAGCGACAAGGCAAAAAACTACGAGCTGAGCGCGGCCACGGCCACGGTCACCACAAGCGCGAAGATCACTCCCAAGACCTTGACGGTGGCTTCCGCAACCATAGCGGAAAAAGCCTATGATGGAAACAAAACAGCCACGGTGACGGCCGTCCAGTTCAGTGGTCTTGCCGCCGGCGAAGGACAGCCGGCCCTTACCACAGATTACACAGCCACCGCTGAATTTGCGGACGCACATGCGGGCCAGAACAAGGAAGTAACGGTGAAAGTGAGCGCGGTTCCGGGTGCGCTGAGCAATTACACCCTCCCCTCCGGCGCGTTTGCCGCCGCAGGGACCATCACACAAAAGCCCCTGAGCGCCGATATGGTGACGAATTGGAACCTTGGCACCTATACCTATAACGGCGCCGAGCAAAAGCCTGTGCCCACGGTCGCGGACCCGGGCGCATCGATCGGGAGCGGCGACTACGAGCTGGCCTATGCCAACAATGTGAACGCCGGCACCGCCACCGTGACGGTGAAAGCCCTGGCCGGCGGCAACTACACCGGCGAGGTGTCGAAAACCTTTGAGATCAAAAAGGCGACCCCCCTATTGAACATCACAATGGAGCGCAAAAGCGAGAGCGGCAAACCGCCGGTGCTGCGGGTCACGGTTTCCGCCGTGCGGGCAAGCACCAGCGCGGCCTGGCCCACCGGCAGCGTGGACATTAAGGCGCAGGCGGGCGGCGGCACCAGGGAGGGCGCGAAAATGTTTCAAGACGGAGCGCTCACCCTGGACCTGCCGGACCTGCCGGGCGCAGGCTCGGCCACGGTGACCGCAAATTACAACGGCGATTCCAATTACGAGCCCGCCACAGGGAACGCCACGCCCACGCTTGCGCCGGCCCCTGCCGCGACCGCCACGCCAAAGCCCGCCGCGACCCCCGGCCCCACCCCGGCACCGACCCCGAAGCCCTTCGACTGGTACCCGGCCCTGGGCAGCATCCAAAGCATAAAGAGCGGCAAGGTGACCATCGACGCGGGCAGCGAGATCGCGGTGCCGCACTTTATCTGGCAGGCGTTTTACGGCAAGGACATTACCCTCACCATCACCCAGGGCACGAACAAATTCGTGTTCAACGGCCTGGACCTGAAAGCCAGCGGCTTTGATGCGGACAACGGCCACAACCTGACCGACCTGACGGCCTACATCGGCCGCAGCTACGATAAGCCGAAGGCCACGGCTTCCCCTTCGCCCACGGCCAGCCCCAGGCCCACGGCATCGCCTTCGCCCGCGCCCACGGCCAGCCCTGCGCCCACCGCCGCCCCGCCGGCCAGCCCCGCGCCCAGCGCGCAGCCCGCCCAGGGGGGCGGGGCCTCCGGCTGGCTGTACTGGGTGATCGGCGGCGCAGCAGTGCTGCTGGTGATTCTGGGTGCGGCGTTGCTGATCCTGCGGCGCAAAAGCGCCGGGCAGGACCCCTACGGCTACAACGACTGAATGATTTAATAGGGATAAGAAAGCCCCCGGCGTTGCACGGGTGCTCATAAGACAGTAATTCTAAAAATTACGACTGGGGCATCTGTCATGCAGGGTTGGCAACGAAATAACGGGTATCCGGTGAGCGCCGGAT
>ERZ857984.2294-NODE-2294-length-12095-cov-12.350664_pt1 | contig 12095 bp, 6 predicted proteins | sample MGYA00519914_ERZ857984 | MGnify/ENA primary metagenome ERZ857984 (study PRJEB31778, sample SAMEA3449417) | human gut metagenome | biome: human gut; feature: human-associated habitat; material: faeces | place: United Kingdom | collected 2010/2012 ... | reverse complement strand
AGGTCAGATCGTAAGGTCTGACCTTTTTTTGTCTCCCGCAAGATCCGGATATCTCCTCGACGACTGATGGGGGAATGCTCTTTCGCGAAGGGGACTGTCCCGGAGCTGTCCTTCGGAGACAGGATTCGGAGACCGGAGCAAGGCCGGCAGCAGTTCGCGGTATTCCGCCGCTTGTCGGTTGCCTGTGCAGCCGGAGGACGGGGAATCCCTGAATCCTTGTATGCCCCGATCGCCTCGCAAGAGAAACGGGGCCTGCCCGATATCTCTGCCCCGCCGGACGGGGAATCGTTCTGAGCTTCGCCCTCGGCTTGCTGCAGGGGCAGGAATCTGTTTCGAACGGTTGTCGGGACGGTAAGACAGGAGGAGATACACCCGGGGAAATCCCCGGGTGTGTCGTTTTCAAGGTTTTGTACGGCGGTACCGGGCCGACCGGTGAGAATGTTTGTTGGCTCCCGTCGTGTCGGTTATTCAAGCAGGAGGGTTTTCCCCGTATGGCGGCTGTGCTCGGCTTCGAAGCAGATCCGGTGGCTTTCGACCGACTCCTCGATTGTGGTGCGGAACCGGTGTCCGCCCCGCTGGCTGATCGCTTCGACAAAGTCCCCGATCAGATTCAGGTCCGAACCGGCGTGGAACGGCGTTCCGGCCAGCTCCCTGAAGTCGATGATCTGCTCCTCTCCTCCGCGGAACTTTCGGATCCGCAGTGTGCGTTCGTCGCCCTCGATTTCGCCGTGCGTCATTCGTATGTGTGTTTCGCGCCGGTCATCAAGCGTGAAGGTCTCCATGGAAAGCGATATCGTGACACCGCTTGCCATCTCCATGGTGACGACCTGGTTGTCCACCACATTGTTGTCGCAGCGGAAGACGCAGCGCCCATAAGGTCCGTCGTGTAACTGCTGTTCGATTACCTCGTCGAGCGTTGCTCCCTCGGGTATGTCGAAGTTCGAGATCCAGTCACGCCGGGTGCGGTAGAGGTCTACGGCCGAGTAGGGGCATGTCGGTTCGACGGGGCACGCTATGCAACGTTCGGCCGAACCCTGCGGGGCATTCTCCCGGCGATACCACCTGAGCGATCCGAACGACGATATTTTCCGGCATTGCGACGATGCAAGCCACAGCAGAAAGTCGATGTCGTGGCAGCACTTCGAGATCAGCATCGGGTTGGCACACTCTTCGCGGCGCCAGAGTCCCCGCACGAAGCAGTGGGTCATGCGGTCTATGCCCACCGCGGCCGTATGGTTTATCGAGATGAGTTGTCCCAGTTCACCCGAATCGACGATCTCCTTGATCCGGACGAAATAGGGGTGATAGCGCATGACGTGGCAGATCCCGACGATCACGCCCCGCCTGCGGGCCGCTTCGGCAATCTGCCGGCATTCGTCGAGCCTTTGGGCGATGGGCTTCTCGAGCAGTACGTCGTAGCCCGCCTCGATGGCCAGCATGCAGGGCTCGAAGTGCGTGTCCTCGGGTGTCGCGATCAGTACGGCATCGGCCGACCGGGGCTGCCCGAAGAAGAGACGGTAGTCGTCGAAGCATTGCGACGGCGCGAGTCCGAATTTTGCGGCGACAGCCTCCCGGCGCAGCGGGTTGAGCTCCACGACGCCTGCAAGTTGCAGCCGTTCGGGGTGTCGGACGGCGTATTCGAGGTATTTGTTCGTGCGGTTGCCCGCTCCGATGGCGACGATCCTGACGGGACCATTGCCTGGGTTGGATCTGTTCATCTCTTTTCCGTGCGGTTCAATTCGCGGGATGCGGGGCGCTGATGTGGCATCCCGGTACGGTGCGGAGGGCGGAGGTTCTCCCGGATCGGTCTCCGCCCTCCGCCGAGGTTCAAAGTTCCTTGATGCGGATGTTGCGGAACCGGATGCCGGGGCCGTGGCCGAGCAGCCCGATGTGACCGCGTTTGTTGAAGAGCCCCGGGTGGTTCCGCCCGTCCACGGTGTAGGGGTTCCGCTCCGAGCCGTCGGGGGCCACGTTATGGCCCTTGCAGGCTTCGCGGATGTTGCCGTCGAGGATCACCTCGCCATTGACCGTTACGGTGATGCGGTCGCCTGCGGCGCGGATCTCCTCGGTGTTCCACGTCCCCTGTTCGCCGAAGACGACGTGCTTTTGCGCCGGGATGACCCCATAGACAGAGCCGTGTTGCTGGTAGATGTGCAGGTTTTTGTAGATCGGGTCATCATGGTCGAGTACCTGGATCTCCATGCCGTGGTAGGCGGCATCGACACCCATCGGGGTGCGGATTCCGATTCCGTTGTTCACACCCGGGCGGACGAACGAGAACTCGAAGCGCAGGATGAAGTCGCCGTACTCCTTGACGGTGTAGAGGTTTCCGCTGCCGCCGTATTGCGCCGTGACGTAGATCGTCCCCTCCTGCGGAACGTAGTTGGTCTTGTTGCCGGTCCACTTTTCGAGCGAGAGGCCGTCGAAGAGCACCTCGAAACCCTCGGCCGCCTCCTCTTCCGTCAGTTCGAAGCGCGGCACGGCGGCGTAGCGGGCCAGCAGCCCGTTGATCTCGTCCACCGCATAGCCGGCGTCGGCGTCTTCAGAGGCCAGCCCGGCGTAGACCGTGCGGGTCCGCTCGAGAGCTGCGACCACCGTTTCTCCGCCTGTGCCGGGGCTCTTTGCCGCGATTCTCCGCACGGCATCGGCCGCCGCCGCGGCTGTCGCGGGATCGTCGAGGTATCGGGCGGCCACCTCGACGGCCGGCAGCGAGGCGGTGCCGGCCAGTGCTGCAAGCAGCCGGTTCTTCACCTCCGGTGCAGGATCCGTTCCGAGTGCTTTCGTGCAGCAGGCCACCTGCTCCTCGGGCGTGCGGTTCGCGGTCACGAGTTCCGTGTAGCGAGTGATCGCCTCGTCTTTCCATTCGGGGTGCTCGGTGGCCAGCGAGAACAGCACCTCCGGCACGACAGGACTCTCTACCGTCAGCAGTGCCGCGAAAGCCGCCTTGCGGTCGTCGCCGCCGAGCAGGGCGTCGATCGCCTCCTGTGTGCCCGTATGTGCCAGCAACGGGTAGTAGCGCGCCTTTTCAGCCGATGCGGCCATCCGCTCCGCCGTTCGGGCGTATTGTTCCTCGGGGGCCATTTGTGCCAGGGCGTTCAGCAGTCCGGCCTGGATTTGCGGTGTTTCGCTCTCCGTGGCGTTGTCGAGCCGGTCGCAGAGTCTCGGGAAATCCGCCGCCGTCGTCACCCCGGCGAGGGCCGCCAGCGCGGCCTGTCGTACGGGTTCCTGTCCGGCGTCGAGCAGGGCGAAGACCCGGTCGGCTGCCCGGGTGATCCGCCGTCGGGCGACGAGCTGCAGGGCGTTGGCCTGCGTTACGGGATCGGCATCGAGCGCCGCGACGAGCCCGTCGTCCACCTGGCCGTTGAACGAGGCCAGTGCGGCTACGGCCTCTTCGGCCAGCGGGCCGTTCAGCCGGGCGATCAGCGCTTCGAGCGCCTCCTGGCCGCCGAGACGGCCGGCCGCACGCACGGCGGCTGCGGCGAGCCCGGGATCCGAGGCGTCGATGGCGGCCAGTACCGTTGCGGTCTGCGAAACGGCGTGGCGGTCGCCCAACCAGTTCACCACATCCGTGCGCGCCTCGGCCGTCAATTTCGGCCATTCGCCGACGATGGCTGCGCACAGCGCCTCGTCGGTGTAGTCCGCTGCAAGGGTGAGTGCCGCGCAGCGGTAGGCCCGGTCGTTGTCCCCGAGCGTCGCGAGCAGCAGTTCGGTACGCTGTTCGGGGGTGGTGCGGAGCAGGAACTCGAGCGCGGCCGTGCGGATGTTCGTGCGTACCGACTCTTTGGCCAGCGCACGTGCGGCCCGCTGCACGACCTTCGTGTCACCGCGTTCGGCGAGGTTGTTCAGCAGATCGAGGAAGGCTCCCGTCGCATCGCCCGGGGCGAAGTCGAAGTCGGCGGCAGCCGCCGCATCCCCGAGCACCCGGAGCGATGCCCGGCCGCCGCATGCGGCCAAAGCGGTGTAGATGGCTTCCAGGGTTGTGTCGTCGGTGGGGTAGTCGGCCAGCCACGCGAGGAGAATTTCCTCGGCCCCTTCGCTCGGCCGTTTCGCGGCGGCATGGGCCAGCAGCGCCGACGGACCGTCGGATTGCTGCATCAGTTCAAGAATTGCCGGCTCCGATCCGGGCGTCATGATCAGACCGCGGATGGCTGCATCGGCGAGCTGGTCGTCGTCGGCGTATTTGGTAAAGACGGGCACATCCTCGGCAGTGGAGCAGAGTGCAAGCAGCGAGATGAGGAAGGCGCGGTCCGCAGGGTCCGGGCAGGCGTCGATGCTCTGTGCGAGTCCATGCCGCACGGCATCGCGGGCCTCTCCGCGTTCTTGTTCCGTCACGTGATGGACCACGCCGCTCAGGGCGTACTCCACGGCGGCGTCGCTGCCCTGCCCGGCGGGGACGAGCATCCCGGCGAGAATCCGGATGCCTTCCGTGCCCGTTGCGGCCAGTTCGTCCATCAGGGTTCGGTAGTCGGCAGTCTGCCCGGCGGGCAGCTGCGCCAGCACGTCGGCCACGACCGTCTCGACGGTGCGCTGCCGGCCATCCTGTGCCCCCGCGGCAAACGGCAGCAGACACAGGAACCAGAAAAGTAGTATGGCTCTTTTTTTCATCGTTTCATGCGCTTTGAGGGTTGTCAGATTTTCCACGGCGACCGCATTGGCTGGTCGATCAGTCGGTTGGCGGCATCATCGCCGATGAAGAGCTGCGTGGCGGGATCGAAGTGCAGCGTGCGGTTGAGCCTCAGGGCGCAGGCGCCCAGATTGACCAGCGTCGAGCTGCGGTGTCCCTTCACCTCGTCCAGCGCGAAGTGCTCGCGCTTTCGGACGCAGGCAAGGAAGTCGGTGCGCTGCGGCTCGGGGTCGGGCATCTCGGCCAGCTTGTTCATCACGTCGGGGATCGTACACTCGAATCCCTTGTAGACCTTGCCCAACGGTCCTTCGATGTAGGGGACCTTGCCCGAGCTCTCGAATCCTTCGCCCTCGAGCACGATCTGGCAGCCGTCCTCGTATGTGTAGACGATCCTGCGCCAGATGCCTACCGCATCGGGGTGCTGCTGCGGGGCATCGACCTCGATCTTCACGGGCGACGTGTCGTCCTTGCCCAGCAGGTACTGCACCGGGTCCATGTAGTGCTGGCCCATGTCGGTGAGCCCGCCGCCGTCGTAATCCCAGTATCCGCGGAAGGTCTGGTGCGTGCGGTGGGCGTTGTAGGGCTTCGCAGGGGCCGGGCCGAGCCACAGGTCGTAGTCGAGGGCCGCAGGTACGGGTTGCGGTTCGAGGTGTTCGCGGCCCACCCAGTAGAATTTCCACGTGAAACCCGTGGCCCCCGAGATGGTCACCTTCAGCGGCCATCCGAGCATGCCGCTCTGCACGAGTTTCTTGAGCGGTTCGACCGTCGTGCCGAGTCCGTAGAAGGTGTCCGCAAAGCGGAACCACGTATTGAGGCGGAAGATGCGCCCGTAGCGCCTGACGGCCTCGACGACGCGCTTGCCTTCGCCGATGGTGCGTGTCATGGGTTTCTCGCACCAGATGTCCTTGCCGGCCTTGGCAGCCTCGACGGCCATGATGCCGTGCCAGTGGGGCGGGGTGGCGATGTGTACGATATCGACATTCGGGTCGGTGATCAGGTCGCGGTAGAAGTGGTAGGTTTTCACCTTTTGTCCGAGTTTGCGCTGAGCCAGTTCCGCTGCGCTCCGGAGGTGGTTGCTGTCCACGTCGCAGATGGCCACCAGCCGGCATTCGGGCGAGCTGGTGAAGTGGTAGCTGCTGCGGCCGATGCCGCCGACGCCGATGATACCCTTGGTGAGCTGGTCGCTCGGGGCGATGCGTCCGGGTCCGCCCAGCACCCACCGCGGGACGATGGTGAAGAGCGTGGCGGCACCCGCCGTTTTCAGGAAGTTTCTGCGGTTGATTCCCATGGCTTTCGATCTGTTTGCGGTTGGACTTGGGTGATCAGAGCGTCTTGAGGCGGAGGTTGCGCCACTGCACCTTGATGCCGCCTCCGTCGTGGATCTGCAGGGCGATGCGGCCCTGTGCGGCGCCGATCTTCGCATCGTGCAGGTCGGCCATCGCCTCGCCGTTGAGCCACGTCTGCACGTGATCGCCCTCGACGCGCAGGCGCAGCGTGTTCCAGTCGCGCTCTTTGAGCAGCGACTCCTTCTCGTCGGGGATCTGTACGAGCCAGCCGCGTCCGTAGGATTCGTAGATGCCGCCCGTATCGTTGCCCCTGGGGGCTACCTCGCACTGCCATCCGTGCACCTTCACGGGCGGCTCGATGAACGAGCGGAAGAAGATGCCCGAGTTGCCGTTGGCCAGCTGGCGGAACTCCACCGTGAGGTCGAAATCATCGTAGTATGCGCGTGTGGCAAGGTATCCGTACTGCTTGTCGGGACCGCTTTCGCAAACGAGGAGCCCCTGCGGATCGACATACCACTTCTCGGTGCCGTAGGCCTCCCAGCCCGTGAGGTCACGGCCGTTGAAGAGCGAAACCTCGCTGCCGGCCTTGCGGGGCAGCTCCTTGATCTTCAGGTTGCGGAACGAGGCCGGGTAGCCGTGGTCCTGCAGGCAGATCACGCCGCGACGGGCCAGTCCGTATTCGGGAGCGGTCTCCCATTTGCCGCTCGCCTTGCGGGCGAACCAGTCGTCGGTCCAGGCTTCGAATTCGAGGATCTTCACGCCGTTGAGCCAATGCTCGACATGGCCGTTGTCGAAGACGATGCGCGACGAGTTCCACTCGCCCTGCGGGTTGAGCCGCATGGCCGCGCGGTCCGGGAGGTGCATGGCGTAATCGACGCCCAGGCGCTGCCACTCCTCGAGCTTCGTCGGAGCGTTCTGCTCCTCCCAGCCCTCCTCGTCGATGAGTTGGTATTCGGGGCCGGTGACGTAGGGTACCTCGAAGCAGGGGTCCTCGACCACGTGGTAGAGCATGCCGCTGTTGCCGCCGCGCGAGAGTTTCCACTCCCAGTCGAGGATGAAGTTTTCGTACTGTTTTCGGGTGACGATATAGCCCGAAAGGTCGCTGCCGTCGCCGTTGGCCTGGATGCAGCCGTCTACGACGTGCCACGGTTGTGTGAGCGAATCCCCGTTGAAGTCTTTCCACTGGTCGAGGCTCTTCCCGTCGAAGAGCAGCTCCCAGCCGTCGGCGATCTCCTCTTCGGTGAGCGTGTTCTGCCGGGGGACGCAGGAGGTGATGAGTGCGGCGGCGAGGGCCGTGCCGCACAGCGAACCGAGGAGGTTCCCGAATGTCGGACGTTTCATAGGTGGTGTAGTTTAGGTTGGTTACGATGTTTGCCCGGACCGGCGGGTATTTCCGATCCCGCATATGTTACAAATTTAGAAAATCTTCCCCGCGAAAACAAGTGAATATCCGCCGAATTCCCGCTTCGGGACGATAAAAAAACGGGGCTCCGGCCGTTGGACCGGAACCCCGTATCGGTGCGGGAAGCAACCCTTCCGTGAAGGCTACTTGCCCATGTACTTCTTGATGTAGTGGTGGTGCGAGCCGAAGCGCTCGAAAGCGGCACGGTCCAGCTCCTCCTGGGCCGACGGGTGGGCCACCGAGATCAGCAGGCGGGCACGCTCCTGGAGCGTCTTACCGTAGAGATCCACGGCGCCGTTCTCGGTGACGAACCAGTGGATGTGGTTGCGCGTGGTGACCACACCGGCACCGGCCGTGAGCACCGGGGCGATCTTCGAGATGCCCTTGTTGGTGATCGAAGGCATGGCGATGATGGCCTTTCCGCCCTTCGACAGCGAGGCTCCGTAGACGAAGTCGATCTGTCCGCCCACGCCCGAGTAGAACTTCGTGCCCAGCGAGTCGGCGCACACCTGGCCGGTGAGGTCCACCTGCAGGGCCGAGTTGATGGCCGTCACGCGGTCGTTCTTGGCGATCACGTAGGGATCGTTCGTGTAGCCCACGTCCATCATCATCACGGCCGGGTTGTCGTCGATGAAGTCGTAGACCTTCTGCGAACCCATCAGGAAGGTCGAGACCATCTTGCCCTTGTCGATGTTCTTCGCCTCGCCGTTGATGACGCCCTTCTCGACGAGCGGCAGCACGCCGTCGGCGAACATTTCGGTGTGGATACCGAGGTTCTTGTGGTTTCCGAGCTGTGCGAGCACGGCGTTGGGAATGGCGCCGATACCCATCTGCAGCGTGGCGCCGTCCTCGATCAGCGCGGCGCAGTGCTTGCCGATGGCCGTCTCGATCTCGTTGGGCTCGGTGAAGTGGGCCTCCATGAGCGGGGTGTCGTCCTCGACGAAGAGGTCGATCTTCGACATCGGGATCATGGCCTGGCCGAACGAACGGGGAACATGCTTGTTCACCACGGCGATCACGTGGTCGGCGCACTCGACGGCGGCCAGCGTAGCATCGACCGACGTGCCGAGCGATACGAAGCCGTGCTTGTCCGGGGTCGAAACCTGGATCATGGCCACGTTGCACGGTACGGCGCCGCAACGGTAGAGACGCTGCGTCTCGCTCAGGAAGATCGGAATGTAGTCGGCATATCCGCTCTGGGTCACCTTGCGGACGTTGCCGCCCACGAAGAACGAGTCGAGCTGGAAGATGCCTTCGAACTTCTCGTCGGCATAGGGGGCCGGGCCCTCGGTGTGGAGGTGGTGGATGTGTACATCCTTCAGTTCACCGGCTTCGCCGCGCTTGCACATGGCGTTGATCAGGCACTGGGGAGCCGAAGCTACGGAGCTCAGATGCACGTGATCGCCCGACTTGATGACCTTGACGGCCTCTTCGGGGGTGGTAAATTTGATTTGTGTGTTCATTGGTGTGTGTTTGGGAAATTGGTACTATTTGCGTTTTACCTCAACCTGTTCGTAACCTTCGACGATGTCGCCCACACGGACGTCGTTGAACGATTCGATGTTCAGACCGCAGTCCTGTCCGGAGGTAACCTCCTTGACGTCGTCCTTGAACCGCTTGAGCGATCCGAGTTTGCCGGTGTAGATCACGATGCCGTCGCGGATGACGCGGATGGGGGTCGAGCGCTGGAGCTTGCCTTCGCGCACGACGCATCCGGCCACGGTGCCCACCTTCGAGATGCGGAAGATCTCCATCACCTCGACCGAGGCGACGATCTCCTCCTTCATCACCGGTTCGAGCATGCCCTCGATGGCGTCCTTGATGTCGTTGATCGCGTCGTAGATGATCGAGTAGAGGCGGATTTCGATCTCCTCCTTCTCGGCCAGCTTGCGCGCGGCGGCCGACGGGCGCACCTGGAAGCCCACGATGATGGCGTTCGAGGCGGCGGCCAGCAGCACGTCGGACTCGGAGATCTGTCCCACGGCGGCATGGATCACGTTCACCTGGACAGTCTCCTTCGAGAGCTTGATGAGCGATCCGGACATGGCCTCGACCGAACCGTCCACGTCGCCCTTGACGATGATGTTCAGCTCCTTGAACGAACCGATGGCGATGCGGCGTCCGATCTCGTCGAGCGTCACGTGCTTCTGGGTCATGATGCCCTGCATGCGCTGCAGCTGCTCGCGCTTATTGGCGATCTCGCGGGCCGAGCGGTCGTCGTCCATCACGTTGAACAGGTCACCGGCCTGCGGGGCGCCGTTCAGACCCAGCACCTGCACCGGTGTCGAGGGACCGGCCTCGGTCACCTTCTTGCCGTTCTCGTTGAACATCGCCTTCACGCGGCCCGTGAACGTGCCGGAGAGGATGACGTCGCCGATGCGGAGCGTTCCGGCCTGCACGAGCACCGTCGAAACGTAGCCGCGGCCCTTGTCGAGCGTCGATTCGATCACCGTACCCACGGCCTTCTTGTTCGGGTTGGCCTTCAGTTCGAGCATTTCGGCCTCGAGCAGCACCTTCTCGAGCAGCTTGTCGAGGTTGATGCCCTTCTTGGCCGAGATCTCCTGATCCTGGTATTTGCCGCCCCACGACTCGACCAGGTAGTTCATCTGCGAGAGCTGCTCCTTGATGTGGTCGGGGTTGGCATTGGGCTTGTCGATCTTGTTGATGGCGAAGACCATCGGCACACCGGCAGCCTGGGCGTGGTTGATCGCCTCGATCGTCTGCGGCATGACGTTGTCGTCGGCCGCGACGATGATGATCGCCACGTCGGTGATCTTCGCACCGCGGGCACGCATGGCCGTGAAGGCTTCGTGGCCCGGCGTGTCGAGGAACGTGATCTTCTGACCGTTGAGTTCGACGCTGTAGGCACCGATGTGCTGCGTGATGCCGCCGGCCTCGCCCTCGATGACGTTCGTCTTGCGGATGTTGTCCAGCAGCGAGGTCTTACCGTGATCGACGTGTCCCATGACCGTGACGATCGGCGGACGCGGCACGAGGTCCTCCTCCTTGTCTTCGTGGTCGTCGGCGATGGCCTCCTGAATCTCCACCGAGACGAACTCGACCTTGTAGCCGAACTCCTCGGCAACGACCACCAGAGCCTCGGCGTCGAGCCGCTGGTTGATCGACACCATCAGTCCGAGGTTCATGCAGGCGGTGATGACCTCCGTCGGCGAGACGTTCATCATCGTGGCCAGCTCGCTCACGGTGACGAACTCGGTCACCTTGAGGATCGAGCGTTCCTGCTGTTCGCGTGCCGACTCCTCGCTCATGCGTTCGGCGACGGCTTCGCGTTTCTCCTTGCGGTATTTCGATGCCTTGGTCTTGGCACCCTTGGCCGTCAGGCGGGCCAGGGTGTCCTTTACCTGTTTCGAAACCTCCTCGTCGCTCACTTCGGGGCGGACGATCGGTTTGGGGGTGTTCTTGTTCTTGTTGCGGCGGCCTTCGCCCGGACGGGGCTGGTTCTGCTGCTGGCCGCGGTTCTGCTGCTGGCCTCCCGGACGGTTGTTGCGGTCGTTCTGTCCGCCCTGTCCGCCCTGTTTGCCGCCGCCCTGCTGGCCTCCCTTCTGGGCCTTCGAGACATCGACCTTCTCCTTCTGGAGGCGCTTGCGCTTGTGCTTGCCTCCGGGAACGAATCCCGAGACGTCCATCGTGCCGAGCACCTGCGGGCCCGTGAGGGTCACCGTAGCCGGACGGAAGATGTTGTCCTTCGGGGGCTCGGGTGTCGCGGGAGCCTGCTCGGCGGGAGCCGGTGCGGCCGGTTGGGGCGCCGGGCGCTCCTCCGTGCGGGCCTCGGCCTTCGTTTCGGCCGGAGCCTCCTCCCGGGCGGGAGCGGGTGCCGGCTGCGGTTCGGTCCGGGGCGTCTCAACCCGCGGCTCGGGAGCCGTGGCAGCCACATGCGGCTCGGCGGGGGCCTCCTCTCGGGGAGCCGGGGCCGTTTCCGCTTTCGGAGCGGGCGCCGGGGCCGGCTGGGGCGCCGGGGCGGCCTTGGGTTTGGGCGAGAGGTCGATCTTGCCGAGGAACTTCGGCTGCTGAATCTCGTCCTTGACGCTGATGACGTTGCTTTTGATGACAACCTCCTTCTCTTCCTCGCGCTCCTGCTTCCTGGCTTCTTCGAGGGTTACGGTCGTCTGCTTCAGGGAGATGCGTTCGCGGATCGAATCACGTGCGCTGGCGGCGCTGCGGTTCGCCCCGAACTCCTTCTCCAGAACGGCGTAAGTCTCGGCATCGACCAGCGTGTTGGGCGATCCGTCGCTCTTGATGCCCTTCTTCTGCAGGAAGTCGGTGACGGTGTTCAGCCCCACCTTGAACTCCTTTGCAACCTGAATGAGCCTTAATTTTCTTTCATTACCCATATCTTGTGTTTTCCTTTCTTGCTTATGTTACTCTTCAAATTCGGCCTTCAGGATTTCGACGACCTTCTGTGCCTGTTCCAGCTCCAGGTCGGCACGGGCGGCGATCTCTTCGACGGGCAGTTCCAGCACGCTCTTGGCCGTGTCGCAGCCGCAGGCTTTCAGGGCGTCGATCACCCAGCCGTCGATCTCGTCGGCAAATTCGGTGAGTGCAACGTCTTCCTCCTCGATTTCGCGGTAAACATCGATATCGTAGCCGGTCAGCATCTTCGAAAGCCGGATGTTCAGGCCGCCCTTGCCGATGGCCAGCGACACCTGGTCGGGCTTGAGGTAGACCGAAGCGGTCATTTTCTCCTCGTCGATGGTGATGCTCGAAATCTTGGCAGGGTTCAGCGCGCGCTGGATCATCAGCGACGGGTTGGCCGTGTAGTTCA
>ERZ857984.2289-NODE-2289-length-12122-cov-5.153311_pt1 | contig 12122 bp, 13 predicted proteins | sample MGYA00519914_ERZ857984 | MGnify/ENA primary metagenome ERZ857984 (study PRJEB31778, sample SAMEA3449417) | human gut metagenome | biome: human gut; feature: human-associated habitat; material: faeces | place: United Kingdom | collected 2010/2012 ... | reverse complement strand
AGCACCTGACGGGATGCCGCCACTTCGGCCAGCCACGAGGCCAGCTTGTCGGCAGCGAGGAATCGTATGGCGCTCATTGCGTTTATGCTCCCTCGATGTGATGTTCGTGAATGTTCTTTTCTTCCAGCTGGAAGCCGAGCAGCGGCGGCACGGCGTCAACGTCCATACCGGGCGCGTATTCGAACAGCTTCTTCACGACGCGGCCCATCTGGAGCTTGAGGGCTCCGACCGGGATGCCCATCGGGCAGGCGCGGTTGCATTCGCCGCAGCCGGTGCAGCGTCCGGCGAGGTGCATCGCGTGGATGAGCTGGAAGAACATCTTCTGCGTGGGGCTGTCTTCCTGCGTGAGCCAATGCGGTTCGCGGCTGTCCGCCACGCAGTTGTCGCGGCACACGCACATGGGGCAGGCGTTGCGGCAGGCATAGCAGCGGATGCAGCGGTCGATGTGGCCCCGCCAGAAGCCCATGCGGTCCTCGAGGCTCAGGCCGTCGAGGAAGGTCATGATGGCGGGCATGGCGGGCTGCGCGCCGTCCGGGATGTTCGTGGGCGAGCCCGCGAAGTGATCGTGGATGACGGCGTTGGGCACGGTGCAGGCGCGGCATTTGTCCTGCGCCACGTCCTGCATGGCGAACTCGTAGTCCTTGCCGTCGGCGCGGACCTTGAGGGTGGCGCCGGAGCCGGTCACGGATTCGACCTCGGTGACGTCGCCGATCTTGGCGAGCACGCGGTTGATGTCGATGGTTCCGTTGCAGCCCATGCCGAAGACGACCACGTCCTCACGGTTGATGAGGTTCTCCTGCAGGAGTTCCACGACGCCGCGGGAGTCGCAGCCCTTGACCACGATGCCGACCTTCTTGCCCTTGAAGAGGGGCAGGTAGGTGGCGAGGGAGTGGACGTTGAGCGGGCCCCAGATGAGCTTTTCGACGTCTTCGGGCTTGCGCATGTACAGGGGCGTGGCGTGCAGGCCGTCGAAGCCTTTCTGCCAGCCCATGACGAATTCCACTTCCTTGGCTTCGAGCGCGGCCTTGATCTGGTCCTTGAGCTCGGTCATGGCCGCGGGATTGACGCCGCAGCCGAGCGGGCGCAGAGGCGCGGGCAGGTCAAGGTTGGGCATGACGTACATCGGCTTCGCGTCTTCGAACTTGGGCGCGGGTCCGAGCTTGTGGACGCGTTCGGTGAACGCGGTGACCACGGCCTGCCAGCGCTGGCCTTCGGAGGCGGACACCCACGTGTACTCGAAGCGGCGGGGATCGATGCCGATGATGGGCAGGAATTCCTTCAGCGTTTCGAGGCGGCGGCGGGCGTAGTAGTTGCCTTCCGAATAGTGGCAGTCACGCGGGTGACAGCCGGACACGAGCACCCCGTCGGCGCCGGAAAGCAGGGCTTTCAGCGGGAACAGGGGATTGACGCGGCCCGAACAGGGGACGCGGATGATACGCAGGTCCGTAGGCTGGGTGAAACGAGCGACCCCGGCAGTGTCGGCGCCGCCATAGGAGCACCAGTTGCAGAGGAAGCCTACGATCCGGAGTTCTTTGCCTGTCAGAACCGACATAGAGCGTCTACCTCCGCAAGGATCTGGTTGTCAGTGAAGTGGGAGAGCTGGATGGCGCCCTGCGGGCAGGTAGCCGTGCAAAGGCCGCAGCCCTGGCACACGGCCTCGATGGTCTGCGCCTTCTTTTCGCCGCGAATTTCCTTTTCGACGATGGCCTGGAACGGGCACACCTTGATGCACTTGCCGCAGCCGACGCAGCGCTTGATGTCCACGACGGAGATCTGCGGGTCGCTTTCGAGGAGCGGCTTGGAGAGGAGGCCTATCACCTTGGCGGCGGCGCCGCTGCCCTGCGCGACGGAGGACGGGATGTCCTTCGGGCCCTGGGCGACGCCCGCGAGGAACACGCCGGCGGTGTTGGTCTCCACGGGGCGGAGCTTGCAGTGGGATTCCATGAAGAACCCGAAGCCGTCGTAGGAGATGTGCAGGGTTTCGGCGAGCTTGTTCGCGCCCTTGGAGCCTTCGATGCCCACGGCGAGCACGACCATGTCGGCCTTCACCTCGACGGGTTTGCCGAGCAGGGTGTCGGCGCCGCGGACGATGTACTGCCCGTGCCCGTCGGGCTGGATGGCGGACACGCGGCCGCGGATGTACTGGGTGCCGTATTCCTCGACGGCGCGGCGCGTGAATTCGTCATAGAGCTTCGCGTTGGAGCGGATGTCCATGTAGAACACGTAGGACTGCGAGTCGGGGATGTGGTCCTTGGTCAGGACGGCCTGCTTGGCGGTGTACATGCAGCAGAAGCCGGAGCAGTAGGGGCGGCCGATGGATTTGTCGCGGGAGCCCACGCACTGGATGAACACGACGCTCTTGGGTTCCTTGCCGTCGGACGGGCGCTTGATGTGGCCGCCGGTCGGGCCGGAGGCGGACATGATGCGTTCGTACTGGAGCGAGGTGATGACGTCGGGGTACTGGCCCGCGCCGTATTCGCCGTAGACCGTCCAGTCCATGAGGTCGTAGCCGGTGGCGGCCACGATGGCGCCCACGGTTTCCGTGACTTCCTCATCCTTCATTTCGTAGTTGATGGCCCCGGTGGGGCACACCTTGGCGCACACGCCGCATTTGCCCGAGGTGAGCTTGCGGCAGAATTCGGCGTTGATGGTGGCCTTCTTGGGGATCGCCTGCGGGAAGGGGATGTTGATCGCCGTGGTGGGGCCGACGAACTCGTTGAACTTGTCCGGGGTCTTCTTGGCGGGGCACTTGTCCATACAGGCGCCGCAGCCGGTGCACTTTGCGGTGTCCACCTGGGCAATGCCCTCCACAATGTGGATGGCGTCGAACTTGCAGGCCTTTACGCAGTCGCCCAGGCCGATGCAGCTGAACACGCAGGCCTTGGGGCCGCCGTGCAGCGCCGCGGCCGCGGCGCAGCTCTGGATGCCGCTGTAGTCAAACCGCTGGCCGCACACGCCGGGCTTGCCCTGGCAGGCCGCCACAGCCTTGACCACGGCGGTGGCGCCGGCGTCCACGCCCATCACAGCGGCCACGGCGTCGGCCGTTTTGGCGCCGCCGGGCACGCACTTGTTCACCGCCGCGCCGGCCTCCACAATGGCCTTGGCGTAATCGGCGCAGCCCGCGTAGCCGCAGGCGCCGCAGTTGGCGCCGGGCAGGCAGCCGTTCACCTCACCGATGCGGGGGTCTTCCTCCACGTGCATGAACTTGGCGGCCAGCACCAGGATTACCGCGCCCAGAAGGCCCACGACGGTAACGATCGCAATTGCTAATCCAATAGTCATGTTCCAGCCTCCCTTACACAGTTCCGAAGATGCCTTCGATCAGGCCGCCGAAGCCGCCGAAGGAAAGCGCGGTAGCAGCCGCGGCCACCAGGGTGATGGGCAGGCCCTCAAAGCATTTGGGGGGCTGGGCCTCCTCCAGGCGCTTGCGCACGCCGGAAAAGATGACCATGGCCAGCATAAAGCCAAAGCCGGCGCCCAGGGCGCACACGATGCTCTCCAGGAAGCTGTAGCCGTTGTCGATGTTCAGCACGGTCACGCCCAGCACCGCGCAGTTGGTGGTGATCAGGGGCAGATACACGCCCAGCGCCTTGTGCAGCGGGGGCATATACTTTTTCATAATGATCTCCACCAGCTGCACCAGCACGGCGATGACCAGGATGAACACGATGGTCTGCAGGTACCCAAGGTCCCATTTCAGGCCGCCGTTGCCGTCCGCCGGGGTGAGCAGGTAGGTCTGGATGGGCCAGGTCACGGCGGTGGCCAGGGTCATAACAAACACCACCGCGCAGCTCATGCCAAAGGCGGAGTTCAGCTTTTTGGAAACGCCCAGGAAGGGGCAGATGCCGAGGAACTTCACCAGAACGTAGTTGTCCACCAGGATCATGGTGAAGAAAATGGAAGCGAGCTTCACTGCCATTATTCACAGCCTCCTTTCGCGCCGCAGGCGCCCTGGGAGGGGCAGCCCTCGCAGCCGACGCTGCGCTTTTTCTTGTTGCCGGTCTTGTTCTCAATAAAGATCACCAGCGCCATCAGGATACCAAAGGTGAAAAAGCCGCCGGCGGGGGTGGTCATAAAGGTAAAGCGCTCCACGCTCTCGGGGATGATGGTCATGCCGAACCAGCTGCCCGCGCCGATGATCTCGCGGATCGAGCCCATCACTACCAGGGTCAGGGTAAAGCCCAGGCCCATGCCCAGGCCGTCGATGGCGGAGTCCAGCACCTTGTTTTTCGAGGCGAACATCTCCGCCCGGCCCAGAATAATGCAGTTCACCACGATCAGCGGCAGGAACACGCCCAGCGCCTTGTCCAGCGCGGGCACGTAGGCCTTTACCAGCATCTGCACGATCGACACAAAGGTGGCGATGACCGTGATGTAGGCCGGCAGGCGCACCTTGTCGGGAATCACCTTGCGCAGCGCGCTGATCACGATGTTGGAGCAAAACAGCACGAAGGTCGCCGCAATGCCCATGCCCAGGCCGTTGAACGCCAGGGTGGTAACGGCCAGGGTGGGGCAGGTGCCCAGAACCAGGCGAAGCACCGGGTTCTCCTTGATGAGGCCGTTGGTAAAGATTTCACTCTTTTTCATAACTCGAACAGCCCCCTTTCTCAGGACGCAGCCGGGGCGCTGCTGGCCCCGCTGGTATCAGCCGGCTGGCTGGTTTCTTGGCCGTTTTCGGGCGCGCTGGCCGGTGCGGAAGTGTCGCCGCCGGGCACAGGCCCGCCCTCGCCGCCCGCGGCGGGGTTCATGGCCGCCATGGCCTGCACGCACTTGCGCACAACCTTTTTCACGCCCACGGTGGTCTCGGTGGCGCCGGCAATGGTGTCCACGCCGTCCAGGCCCGCCTCATCGGCAACGCCGGTGAACTGGCCCAGGAAGTCCTCGCTGCCGGCCTGGTCGCCGATGCCCGGGGTCTGGTGGGAAACATCCACCCACATGCCGGTAATGGCGCCGGTTTCGTCAAAGGCCACCGCCACGGTCAGGGGTTCCGGGGTTCCGTAGCCGTCGTGGGTGTAGCCGGTGCCGCTGCCCACAAGCACGGTCACGCCGCCGTTCTGATAAGCGGCGTCCAGGCCCTCGGGCGTGTCGATGGCGGTGGGGGCGCCGCCGGCCAGCTCGGCCAGGGCCTCCTCCAGGGTCATCTGCGGGGTTTCTTCCTCAATTACAGCCGCCTGGCCCAGGGCCACCTCGTTGAAACAGTTCACCGCGGTGTTGATGGCGGCCACAGCCGCCTTGGAGGACACGGTCGCGCCGCTCAGCGCGTCCACGCCCTTGCCGATCTCCTGGGTGCCCGCAAGGCCGATGAACTGCTGGGCAAAGGCGGTGCCCTCGGCGCTGCCGTCCACCAGCTTCTGGCCATAGCCTGCGGTCTCGCTGTTCTCCATGAACTGGATGCCCACAATGTTGCCCTCGGCGTCAAAGCCAACGACCACCGGCACATCGCCGCCAAAGCCCTTTGCGCTGGCCTTGATGGCCCACCCCGCGCCGTTGGTGGCCTTCATCACGGCCTGCACGTTGGTGGTGGCAAAATCGGTCACTTCTTCAAAATTGTCGGCGCCCGGCACCACCACCAGATAGGCCTGGTTGGCCGCGGCAGCCTGCTGCTCTGCAATGATGGGGGCGGTGAACTGGTTGGTCACCGCCAGGCCCGCGCTGGCGATCACACAGATCACGACCAGCACCACCACAGGCTTCAACATATCGTTCCAGGTATTCTTTTTCATGCTGCGTGCGCCCCCTTCTTTTTCTTACCGGCGCCCAGGGGTTTTTGCCGGGTCAGATCGTTCAGGTACGGCACCAGCAGGTTCATGAACAGGATGGCGTACGAAACGCCCTCCGGCATGTTGGCAAAGGTGCGGATGCCGAAGGTCATCAGGCCCAGCCCCACGCCAAAAATGAGCTTGCCCTTCAGGGTGAAGGGGCTGGTCACATAGTCGGTGGCCATGAACACGGCGCCGAACAAAAGCCCGCCGGCCAGCACCTCGTGCAGCACCAGCATGGCGGCGTCGCCGGCGGCCATGCCGCCGTCCGCAAACAGGTGATACAGCAGCGAGAACACCGCGTAGCTGCCCACATAAGTAAGGGGGATGGAGGGGCTGATGGTGCGGCTCGCCACCAGCCAGGCAAAGCCCAGCAGAATGGCCAAAGCGCAGGTCTCGCCCAGCACGCCGCCATGCACGCCCAAAAACAGGTCGGTCAGGGGGTATTTGCCCAGCAGCGAAGCGCCGCTGCCGTCGGCCACCTGCAGGGGGGTGGCGCCGGCCGCCGCGTCGATGCCCAGTTTGCGGAACGCCAGCACCGCCTTGGTGGGGTACACCCATTTGGTCATGCTGCCGGCAAACCCGGTGAACAGCACAATGCGGCCCACCAGCGCGGGGTTGGCAAAGTTAAAGCCGATGCCGCCGAACAATTGCTTTGCGATCACAATGGCGATGAACGCCCCAATGATGGCGATCCACAAGGGAATGCCCACGGGCATGTTCAGGCCCAGGATGATACCGGTCACCACGGCGGAGAGATCCCCCACCGGGATGGGCTTTTTCATCAGCAGGCAGTACAGATACTCAAAACCCACGCTGGCGGCGGTGGTGATGCCCACCACCAGCAAAGCGCGCCAGCCGAAGATCAGGGCGCTGGCCGCCACGCAGGGCAGCAGGGCCACCACCACGCTGCCCATCAGGCCCCGGGTCGACGAGCGGTCCTGAATGTGCGGGGAGGCAGTTACGGTCAAACGGTTTTCCATGTTATTTCTTTGCCTCCTTTGCTGCAAAATCCTTGGCCAGGCTCATGGTCTGGGTAACCGGGCGCTTGGCCGGGCAAACATAGCTGCAGGTGCCGCACAGCATGCACAGGTCCACGCACAGCTTGTCCAGCTCCTCGGTATCCTTGCGGGTAAACGCCCCTGCGATCTGCACGGGGGCCAGGCCCATGGGGCAGCCCTCAATGCAGCGCCCGCAGCGGATGCAGGGCTGGGGGGCCGGCATGGCCGCCTTCTGGGCGGTAAAGGCCAGCAGGCCGTTGTTCTGCTTGAGCACAGGCTCGTCCATCGTGGCCACCGCCACGCCCATCATGGGCCCGCCCATGATCACCTTGCCCAGCTCCACGCCCTCCTTCAGGCCGCAGAACGCAAACACCTCCTGAATGGGGGTGCCGATCAGCACCTCCACGTTCTTGGGGGCGGCAACGGCGTCGCCGTCCACCGTCAGGCGCTTGGTCACCAGCGGCATGCCGGTGGCCAGGTATTTGCCAATGGTCGACACGGTGGTCACGTTCAGCACGATCACGCCCGCGTCGCAGGGCAGGCCGCCCTGGGGCACCTCGCGGCCCGTGGCGCTCTCGATCAAAATCTTTTCTGCACCCTGGGGGTAGCGGGTCTTGAGGGGCTTCACCGAAACGCCCTCCACGCCTTTGGCCAGGCTGCACATCAGGTCGATGCACTCGGGCTTGTTGCGCTCAATGGCAATGATGCAGCTCTTGATCTCCAGATACTTCATCACCGCCTGGATGCCGCTCATCACGGTTTCGCTGTTCTCCAAAAACTCGCGGGCGTCGGCGGTCAGGTAGGGCTCGCACTCGGCCCCGTTGATCACCAGGGTATCCACCGGGGTTTTGGGGCTCAGCTTTACCGCAGTGGGAAAGCCCGCGCCGCCCAGGCCCACCAGGCCGCAGGCCTGCACCGCCGCAATAAAGCTGGCCTTGTCGGTCACAACGGGCGCCTTCACGGCCGGGTCCACGGTCTGCTCACCGTCCGGCTGAATGACCACCGCCGGGCAATCCGCGCCGCTCGAGAGCCGCACGCTGTCCACCGCAGTCACGGTGCCGGACACGCTGGAATAGATGTTGGCGCTCACGAAGCCCTGGGCCTCGCCCACCAGGGTGCCCACCATCACGGTGTCGCCCTTTTTGACCACCGGCGCACAGGGCGCGCCGATGTGCTGACGCATGGGCAGAACGACCTTGCTGGGCACGGGCATTTTTTCCGTGGCCAGGGCAGCCGTTCCTTTCTCATGCGGCACGCCGGCGCCACGCGCCGCGCGTTTGAGCTGTTTCAACATGGATTGAACGTTCCCCCATTTCTCAAAACTTACTCCAGGGCACCGGGCATGCAAAATCAGAGTGCGCCCGCGCCCACTCCATTTTATTTTACCATCTCGATCGCACAAGTCAACAGAAAACCCGCAACTCGAACCGAGTATTTTTTTGGTATTTAAGGCGTTTTCCCGTGCGGTTCGGGTCGCCAAAAAGGGTTTGCACAAAAGGGCCGCCGTGTGGTATACTAAATAAAACAGAATGCACTGTGCGCCGTGCCGGCAAGCCGCCGGCTGCGCACCGCATCCATAGAGGAGGTCGTTCTCTTGAAACTGCTCGGCAAGATCCTGTTGTTCCTATTGGCGGTGGGTGCCGCCCTGTTCGGCCTGGCTGCGCTGCAGCAGGAGGCCGGCCCCCGTTACATCTCGGTGTACGACACCGACGAGGACGAAATGCCCTACTGACCCCGCAAAAAACACAGCACCCCGGCCCGTTTTGGGCCGGGGTGCTGCTTTTTACGGTTTCTTTTTCACAGCCGCAAGCTCAATGTAGCCGCGCTCGCCCACCGGCTCCAGCTGGATGCGGGGGTTTTTGTCGTCCCACACATAGCCCAGCGCCGCCGGGTCGTACCGCCCGATCGCCCCCTGCACCTGCTCAATGGCGGCGCAGTAGTCCTCCTCGGCAAAAGGTTCGCCCTGAAAGCGCAGATAGCTTGCCGCGGGCAGCTCCAAAATCTCAAAGCCCTCCGGCACCGGGCCGTCCCAGCCCGGCGCCAGCTCCGCCCCCTGCACATATTCCGAGGTTCCAGGCGCGATCAGGTGTTCCGGCAGCCACAGGCTCACCGGCTCGCTTCCCAGGCTGGTCAGCAGGCCCCACACCTCGCACCCAACCTCTTCACAGTAGGCAAAATAATCCCGCGCGGCTACCCCGCGCCGGATCAGCACCCTGCGCGCCGGTTTTTCCACCAGCTGCACAAACACAGTCTTCGCGTTTTCCATTTCGTTCTCCTTTCGCAGTTCACGGTATTTCACGCCGTAAGGGGTGAACAGCCACAAGGGCACCGGCGCGCGCGCATACTCGCCGGGGTTGCACCCGAACGCCCGGTAAAACGCCCGCTGGTATCCGTCCACGCTGCCGAAACCCAGCTCAAACGCCAGCTCCGCCACCTTCACCTGCCCGTCGCGCAGCCGCAGCGCCGAGCGCGAAAGCCGCAGCCTGCGGATATACTCGGCCGGCGTCATGTTTACCCAGCGTACAAACAACCTATAGGAATACCAGGGGGAATACATCGAAACCCGCGCCAGGTCGGCCAAACCCAGCTCTTCGCCAAGATGGGCCTCGATATAGTCCTGCATGCGCTGCACCGCCAGGATCTGCTCCTCCATCGCCCTCACCTCCTTACGCTCTCAGTTTACCGCACCCACTCCTCAAAACGCTCGACCTTTTTTGCCATCCTGCCACATTCCCTTTTTTAATAGAATGCCCGGCGCCGGCGTTCAATCCTCCGCCGCGCACGGCAGCCGGTTGACAAGCGGGTTCCATCCGGCTTACACTGAAAAAAGCACCCGCTCCCCGCCGGGTGCGCAAAGGCAGAACAGAGGCGCGCCATGGACGCACAAGGCATGTTGAAAATCCTCTCTCTCATTGGGGCCGAGCTGGATCGCGGCCGCATTACCTGGGCGGTAAGCGGGTCGCTGGCGCTGTATCTCAGGGGCAAGGCTCCCCTTTTTCACGACATCGACCTGCTGGTAGCGGAGGCGGACGCAGCGCGGGCCAAGGCGGCCCTTCTGCGTTTGGGCAAGCTGCAGCCGCCGAACCCAAGCCCCCAATACCGCACCCGGCACTTCTGGGAGTTTATCGTCCAGGGGGTGGAGGTGGACGTGATGGCGGGCTTTGCCATTGTAAAGGGCGGCCGGGAATACTATTTTCCCTTGGAGGCCGGGGCCGTTTTGGAGCGGGTCCCGGTAAACGGCGCTGCGGTGCCCCTGCAGCCTCTGCCGGAGCTGCGCATCTGGTACGAGCTGATGGGCCGGGCGGAAAAAGTTCGCATGATCGACGGCGCACTGGGCGCAGAGCGCACCGGCGAGCCCTCTTGCTGAATTCCGCGGGTGCCGCACCGCCATAGGCCCTTTGCCACAGCTCTTTTCAAGCGCATGCAAAATGGCGCCCTTTTCACGGTTGCACGAGCCGTAAAAGGGCGCCGTTTTAATGGTTTTATGTCGGCCTGCAACCTGCGGCTAGGGCCGATAGCCCGTTTTATCCCGCTCGGTAATCGCCCTGAGCACCTTGCACGGCACGCCCGCAGCCACCACATTTGCGGGGATATCCCTGGTTACAACGCTTCCGGAGCCGATGATGGTGTTGTCGCCAATCGTTACACCCGGGTTGATATGCACCCCTGCACCGATCCAAACATGGCTCCCGATCCTCACGGGCCTCGCATAGCAGGCGCCGCTCGCCCGCTCCCACGCGTCCGCCGCGTGGTTCGAGGTGTAAACTCCCACCCTCGGCCCGAACAGAACGTGGTCGCCTATCTCGATCCCGCCCCCATCCAGCATCACGCAGTCAAAATTTGCGTAGAAGTGGCTGCCAATCGAGATATTATACCCGAACTCACAGCGGAACGTGGGTTCAAAATGCACCCCGGCCCCCATTTCCTTCAGCAGCCGCTTCAGGATAGCCTCGCGCTCCTGTTCCGGCCTGCCAAAGCTGGCATTGTATTCGTTCGTCAAAAAAACGGCCCGCTCACGTGCTTCCATCAATTCTTTTGTTAGATCATTGTACATCCCGCCGCTCAAGATCAGCAGCCTCTGTTCTTCCAACGTCATATGCCGCCCCGTTTCATTGGTCTGCCTCCTTGTCATCCTGCGGGATAAACTCCAGATGCTCCAGTGCATAGCGAAGCGCCATGCACATCAATTCGTTCCGGGATCGGTCACTTTTCGCCGCAAGCACGTCAAATCGCTCCTGCAGCTCTCTATCCATCCGCAGTGTCATCACAATTGATTTATCTTCTTTTCTGTCATTTCTTTTTGGTGTTACAACAAATTTGTCCCCCATAATCTCACCTCATTGCTTATTTTGTAATTAAAATCATAATACAGTTATATTGACATTTATATATCTCAAATATATAATACATATATGTAACACAATATGGGGGGTGGGAAAACTTATGGACAATCTCAAAATCTCCAAACACACAGACGCGGTTATGTTCAGCGTCCGCATCGACCGCGCGCTTTTAAACGCCTACGACGACCTCGCCCTTAAAACCGGCCACAGCCGCAACAAGCTCATAGCCCTTGCGCTGGAATATGCGCAAAAAAAGTTCGTGGTGGAGGGCGAAGAGCCGCCCCCGCCCGCCGCCGGGCCCTGACGGGCTGTTCGGCGCCTTCTCTGTTCCCGCCCCGCCCGGCGCAGCCTGCCGCGCCCGCGCAGCCGAACGCAGGGGCGGCGGGGCCCCTGCCGGGGCGCCGCACAAAAAACAAAACGGAACGGCGGGGCAAATGGCCCCCGCCGTTCCGTTTTGCTTTAGCCGTTCAGCACTCCGGCCGCCCGGGGCCGGTAAATTCAGCGCGGCGTTTCACGCCACGTAAAAATACACCGCCGCAAAGTGGCAGGCGCTGCCCGCCAGGATGCACAGGTGGAACAATTCGTGGAACCCCCACCGCTCGCTCAAATTGGGGCGCTTGAGCATATACATCACTGCGCCCACCGAATAGCACACGCCCCCCGCCGCCACCAGCGCCAGGCACCCGACGGGCATGGCCGCGAACGCGGGCAGATCCACCACAATGGCCCACCCCAGCGCCAGATACAGCGCCGTGCCGATCCACCGGGGCGCGTCCAGCCAGGCCAGCTTGAACACAATGCCCAGCACCGCCAGCACCCACAGCGCCCCCAAAAACAGCGGCAGCTTGGCCGGGGTCATGAACCGGATGCACAGCGGGGTGTAGCTGCCCGCGATCAGCACATAGATCATGGCATGGTCCAGCTTGCGCAGCCGCCGCAGCCTGCCCGCCGCGCACAGCGCCGCGTGGTAGATGCTGCTGGCGGAATACAGCGCCACCAGCGACAGCCCAAACAGCGCG
>ERZ857984.2288-NODE-2288-length-12139-cov-6.016965_pt1 | contig 12139 bp, 9 predicted proteins | sample MGYA00519914_ERZ857984 | MGnify/ENA primary metagenome ERZ857984 (study PRJEB31778, sample SAMEA3449417) | human gut metagenome | biome: human gut; feature: human-associated habitat; material: faeces | place: United Kingdom | collected 2010/2012 ... | reverse complement strand
CGGGCAGCGCCTTGAACCACACGTTCTTTTTGCTGCACACCAGCACAAAGGCCGGGTCGCAGCCCTCGGCGGGCCGCCACAGCACCGCCCAGTCCGCCCCCGCCGTTTCCAGCGCCGCGCGCGCCTGGCCCGCAGCCTGCTGCACTGGGTCGCCCGGGTATTTTTTCTCCAGCTTTGCGTCCGGCCGCACCCTGCCCGCCTTTTTGGGGTGGGCGTAGCTCTGGCTGCCGAAATCGTATACCGTGCCGGCCAGCTCCTGCCCGGCCAGCTTTTCTTCCAGCAGCGCGCCGGTGGCCACGTCCGCCGCCACGAACAGCTTGTCCGCCCCGGCCAGGGCCTCCAGGGCGGCCTCGGCAAGGCCGGTCTCGCCGGTGCCGAACACCGCCGGGCCAAACTCCTTTTTAAAGTGCTCCTCCCAGGTGTTGCACAGCACCTGCGCCGCCGCGCCGGTCTCCGCGCGGGCGTTCACGCACACCGCGTACTCGCCGTCCCTCATCAGCAGGTTCAGGCCGGGGCAGCCCCCGGCCGCGGCCGCTTTCAGCACGCCGGTCACGCGGGCCTCGCCCGGGCCGAACAGGCGCAGCACCGTGCTGCGGGTCACTTGTGACATCTCGCTTTCCCTCCGTCAGGTCGTTCGTTTATGGCTTGCCCTTTTCCGTTTTGCCCCACGCCTCGGCCCCGGGAATGGGCAGGCCCGCGGCCAGCCGCCGGGCGGCGTCCAGGGCCGCGCTGGCGGCCATCCAGCGGATGGACTCCCGGCTGCGCGGGCCGAACCGAAGTTCCTTCACAAAAACCGTCTTGCCTTTTGCCGCGCCCAGCCAGACCAATCCCACCGGCTTTTCCTCGGTGCCGCCCCCCGGGCCCGCCACGCCGGTCAGCGCCACCGCAAGCGAAGCGCCGGCCGCTTTTTGGGCGCCGGCCGCCATCTGGGCCGCCACCTGCGGGCTCACCGCGCCGCACTCGGCCAGGGTCATGGGGTCTACCCCCAGCAGCTGGCGTTTGGCCGCGTTGGCATAGCTCACAAACCCAAAGCCGAACACCTCGCTGGAGCCGGGCACCGCGGTGATCCGCTGGGCCACCAGCCCGCCCGTGCAGCTCTCGGCCGTGGCCACGGTCAGGTTCTTTTTTGCCAGGGTTTTTACCAGCACGTTTTCCAGGCCGTCTTCCCCCTCGCCGTACACCGCGTCGCCCAAAAGCGCATAAAATTTTTGGGCATAGGCGCGGCACATGGCCTTTGCCTCCATGTTGGTGGGGGCGGCGGCGGTAATGCGGATGTGCACCTCGCCGGTCTTTGCGTAAATGGCCGCGGTGGGGTTTTCACTTTGGAACAAATGCCCCACCAGCTCCTCGGCGTGGCTCTCGCCAACGCCCGCCACCCGCAGCACCAGGCTGTGCAGCACCCGCTGCTGGTCCCGCTGCAGCATGGGGCGCACCGCCCCGCTCCACAGCGGCTCCAGCTCCCGGGGCGGGCCGGGCAGCAGCACCGCGTACTTTGCGCCCTCCCGGAACCACACCGCCGGGGCGGTTCCGTTGGGGTTTGCAAACCAGCCGCCCTTTTGGGGCACCATGGCCTGCTTTTCGTTGTTTTTCGGGGTGGAGCGGCCAGTGGCCAAAAAATAGGCGTTGATGCTCTGCATTACGCTGGGCTCGAACACCAGCTCGTCATTAAAGCAGCGGGCCACCGTTTCCTTGGTCAAATCGTCCGCCGTGGGGCCCAGCCCCCCGGAGAAGATCAGCAGGTCGCTGCGGCCCTTTGCCTCCCGCACCAGCTTTTCCAGGCGGGCCGCATTGTCGCCCACCACCTGCTGGTGCAGAAGGTCGATGCCCAGCTCGGCCAGCTCCCGGGCCAAAAACCGGGCGTTGGTGTTCAAAATATCTCCCAGCAGCAGCTCGGTGCCCACACAAATGATCTCGGCAGTCATCCTTCTTCGCCCCTTTCCGGTCTTTACAGCTCGAACAGCGCCCCGCCCCGGCGGGGGGGCTCCATCTCGATGCGAATGCGCTCCACCTCACGCGCGGCGGTTTCTTCCAGCCCGGCCAGGCCCGGCATGGCGGCCTCGGCGGCCTCGATCTCGGCCAGGGTGGGCTTTGTTTTGGGGTGGGGCGGGGTGAAAATGGTGCAGCAGTCCTCGTAGGGCAGGATGCTGGTCTCAAAGGTGCCGATGCGCCGCGCCGCCTCCACGATCTCGGTCTTGTCCAGCCCAATCAGGGGCCGCAGGATCGGCAGGTCCTGCGCCGCGTCGGTGCAGGCCAGGGCCATCAGGGTCTGGCTTGCCACCTGGGCCAGGCTCTCGCCGGTCACCAGGGCCTTGGCGTCGATCTCCTTTGCCACCCGGTTCGCAATCCGCATCATGCTGCGGCGCATCAGCACCGTGAACAGCACGTCCGGCGCGTTGTCGCGGATGTATTCCTGGGGTTTTGTGTAGGGCACCACGTACAGCACGCAGTTGCCCGTGTAGCCGCTCACGATCCGGGCCAGGTCGGCCACCTTCTGCTTGGCCGCCTCGCTGGTGTAGGGCGGGCTTGCAAAGTGGATGTGGTGCAGCGCCAGGCCGCGCCGGGCCATGAACCAGGCCGCCACCGGGCTGTCGATCCCGCCGGACAGCATGTTGATCGCCCTGCCGCTGGTGCCCACCGGCAGGCCGCCCGCCCCCGGCGTTTTGGGCCCGTGGATGTAGGCGCCGTAATCCCGCACCTCCACCATCACGGTGAGCTCCGGGTGCTTCACGTCCACCCGCAGGTGCGGGTGTTTCGCCAGCAAAAAGCCCCCCAGCTCCCGGCACAGCTCCGGGCTTTTCATGGGGAAGGATTTGTCCGAGCGCTTGGCCTCCACCTTAAAGGTCCTGGCCTTTTGCAGCGCCCCGCCCAGATACTCCTCGGCGGCGGCCTGAATGGCCTCAAAGTTTTTTTCGCACACGGCGGCGCGGCTCAGGGCCGCCAGGCCGAACACCTTGCGCACCCGCTCGTACGCCTCGCCCACATTGGCCTCGGCCTCCTGGTCCCGCGGTTCCACGTACATGGTGCTCTGGGCCTTGTACACCTGGAACCTGCCCAGCTCCCGCACCCGGTAGCGCAGCGCCTTGCTGAGAACAGCCTCAAAGGTGGCCCGGTTCAGGCCCTTCAGGGCCATCTCGCCCTGGTAGCACAGAATGATCTCTTTCATCAATCTCGTTCCTTCCCCCGCCCGGCCAAAGCCCGGCGGGCCTTTTTTACTGGAGGCGCGCCAGGGTGGCAAGGCCCTCTTCCAGGCCGGCCAGCAAAGCGTCCACGTCCGCCTCGGTGTTGTCGCCGCAAAAGCTCACCCGCAGCGCGGTGTCAATGGCGCGCGGCGGCAGGCCCATGGCGCCCAGCGTATGGCTGGCCGCCCCGCGTGAACAGGCCGACCCGCTGGACACATACACGCCCTTGGTTTCCAAAAAGTGCAGCATGGTTTCGCTCCTGACGCAGTTCGTGCTCAGGTTCAGCACCTCGTTCACCGCGTCGGCGGGGCTGTTCAGGGTGACTTCGGGCAGCCTTTCCAGGCCCGCCCGCAGCCGGGCGTTCAGCGCCGCCACATGGGGCGTGCGCCGGGCGGCGTTTTCGTGCATCAGGCTGGCCGCTGTGGCAAGCCCCACCGCGTAGGGCAGGTTTTCGGTGCCGGGGCGCACCCCCAGCTCCTGCCCGCCGCCCACGCCCTTCTCCTGGCCCCCGCCAAGGTAGGGCGGCTGGATGTTGTGCCCCCGCCGCAGGTACAGCGCCCCCACGCCCTTGGGCGCGTGGATCTTGTGCCCGCTCACGGTGTAGCTGTCGATGCCCGCAAGGCTCACCGGCACCCGCATCCAGGCCTGCACCCCGTCCACATGCACCGCGGTGCGGGGGTTTTTCGCCTTGATCCTTTGGGCCAGGGCCGCGGCGTCCACCTGCGCGCCGGTCTCGTTGTTCACCTGCATAAAGGCCGCCAGAATGGTGTGCCGGTCCACCGCGGCCAAAAAGGCCTCCCCGTCCAGGCTGCCGTCCGGCCCGGGGGCGATGAACGCCACCTCAAAGCCCTTTTCGGCCAGCCGCTGCATGGGCAGCACAACGCTGGGGTGCTCGAACCCGCTCACCACGATCTTTTTGCCCCAGGCGCTGCGGGGCTCCACCGCCCCCAGAATGGCAATGTTGTTGCTCTCAGAGCCGCAGCCGGTAAAAAACACCTCCCCCGTCCCGGCCCCCAGGGTGGCGGCCACCGCCGCCCTCGCCCGGTCCAGCAGGCGGCGGCTGGCCTGCCCCGGGCCATACAGGCTCGAGGGGTTGCCCCAGTGCTCGGTCATGGTTTTGTAAATGGCGTCGGCCACCTGCGGCGCCACAAGTGTGGTGGCCGCGTTGTCGAGATAGTGCAGGCTCTCGTTCTGTCGCATGGCGTACCTCATGTTTACCTTTTGTAATATCGCATTCCGTTATTACAGATTGTGCCGTTCCGCGCCCCGGTTCCGGCCGAAAAGCGGCAAAAATACAGAATATATTATACACCAACCACCCCCGAAGCACAACCGGAAAGCGCTGGCGGCCCTGTTGTAGGAAAGTGTTGATTTTAGGTCTGATAAACTAGACTTCGTTAAATAGCACAAAAGAATCCCCACACTTTTACGGTGTAGGGATTCTTTGGCTTGAATCACATTATACCAATAAGGCGTAACTAAATCCGCCCGATAAATTCGAATTTGCTATTTCTCGTCATCCTTTTTATGAACCACAATAACGACAGGTTCAAATTCACATAATGTTTTTTCAGGGGCTCTCTCCCCTTTAGGGTTCTCTATGCCGGTTACATCATAGTATTCATCGCTGTACTGTATCTCGCTACAATCGAAGTCCTTTTGAATCGACTTAACATATTCAAATGGATCGTCCATCGGTAATAACCCCAGCCCATCCTGAAGCATCTTTACAGCCGCTTTCTGCTCACCTGTGTAATTTTTTCTTTCATTCGCAATATGTTCGTTAAACTGATTTTTGCTCATCCATACAATTTGTTCTACCGGATTGACCGTACCACAAGCCAAGATTAAACGAATGAAATCTTCAAAATTTGCCGCCAACGGATATACGTTCTGTTCTGCACAGGTTTCAGGGTTACAAGCAAATACCGTTTCCCCATACTCCGGCAAAAAGCAGTACAGAATACATCCTTCAAGTCCTATCGGCTTCGCATTGACTGGGTAGCAAAAGTATGGTTCTGTAATATCCCCATATTCCAAGCCTAAAAGCCCTTTATCTATGGGAAGTGCCATATACTTTTCATAAACTGTGCCCATCAACCCACCTCCGCAACTTCCGATTTGTCCGGTGCGCCTTATCCGCCAAATACGACCTGCTTTTTGTATTTTATCATATGAAAGTGTCCCTCTCAAGGCTGTTTGGTGAAACCGATGGGGTTTTTACCAGCAACACTTATCTACAACAGGGACGCGCTGGCTTTCCCGCTGTGGGCAGGCGCCTGCCCCGGTTCCATCCCCGGTCCCGTTGCGCGCAATCCCACGCTGTGATAAGATAAAACCAACAAAAATCAATTCAAAAAGGTAAACTCACACTATGAAAAGATATGCTGCATTTCTGCGGGGCGTCAATATCAGCGGCCGGAATAAGGTTCCAATGGCCGCATTAAAAGCGGGGTTTGAAGAACTGGGGTTTGCACAGGTCAAAACCTGCCTCAACAGCGGCAACATCGTTTTTTCAGCGGAGCAAAAGGGCGAAGCCGATTTTTCCGCGCGGCTCGAAACAATGCTGAAAAGCAAATTTGATTTGGAGATCCCTGTTTTTGTCATGGAAATGCAAGAGCTGCAAGACCTTCTGCGGCACGCGCCCCCCTGGTGGGGGACAGAAGATAGGCAGCTGTACCATAACCTGATTTTCATCATGCCGCCCATGACCTTTGGGGAGCTGTTCCGCGAAATAGGCGAGCCGAAGCAGGAACTGGAAAAAATTGAGCCCTATCAAAAAGCGGTCTTCTGGTCTTTCAGCCGCAAGGAGTATCAAAAAACAAATTGGTGGTCCAAAACGGCAAGCGCAAAGAGCGGCCGTTTGCTCACAATCCGAACGGCAAACACGGTCAGAAAGCTCGCCGGCCTGTAATTGCCCTGCAAAACCCGCCTTCCTTTGTTTTTGCAGGGTGGGCCGAACGCCTGCCCTCTGTGCTTTTCCGCCGCAAAGCGGCGCCGGGCCGGGGGCGGGGCGTTTCAAAGTATGACTTGTGGTTTTGCGCTTGTAACCTGCCGCCGCTTCTGTTAGGATTATGATATACGCAAAAGCGCAGCGGGGCGCCGGGTTCTGTGCCGCACAACCCTGTGCGGCGGGCCGCCGCGCCCCGAAAACCGCCACGAAAGGATGGGATCTCCACACATGAAAACGGATATCCAGATCGCACAGGAAGCCTCGCTCAAGCCCATTGCCGAAATCGCGGCCCAGCTGGGCCTCGCGGAGGATGAAATCAGCCTGTACGGCCGCTACAAGGCCAAGATCGACCACCGGCTGGCAAAACGCTCGGCCGGGCAGGGCAAGCTGATCCTGGTCACCGCCATCAGCCCCACCCCGGCGGGCGAGGGCAAGACCACCGTCAGCACCGGCCTTGCCGACGCGCTGAACGCCCTGGGCAAAAAAACCATGCTCTGCCTGCGGGAGCCGAGCCTTGGCCCCGTATTCGGCATCAAGGGCGGCGCCGCGGGCGGTGGCTATGCCCAGGTGGTCCCCATGGAAGACATCAACCTCCACTTCACCGGCGATCTGCACGCCATCGGCGCGGCCAACAACCTGCTGGCCGCCCTGGTGGACAACAGCATCTACCAGGGCAACCCGTTGAACATCGACCCCCGCCGGGTCACCTGGAAGCGCTGTGTGGACATGAACGACCGCCAGCTCCGCTTTGTGACCGACGGCCTGGGCGGCAAGGTGAACGGCACCCCCCGCGAAGACGGCTTCGACATTACCGTGGCCAGCGAGGTCATGGCCATCTTCTGCCTTGCCACCGACCTGGCCGACCTGAAAGCCCGCCTCTCCCGCATCGTGGTGGCCTACACCTACGCAGGCGAGCCGGTCACCGCCGGGCAGCTTGGCGCGGCCGGCGCCATGACCGCCCTGCTCAAGGATGCGTTCGATCCCAACCTGGTGCAGACGCTGGAAAACAACCCCGCCATCATCCACGGCGGCCCCTTTGCCAACATCGCCCACGGCTGCAACAGCGTCATGGCCACCAAGCTGAGCCTTTCCCTGGCAGATTACGTGGTCACCGAGGCGGGCTTCGGCGCGGACCTCGGCGCCGAAAAATTCCTCGACATCAAGTGCCGCAAGGCGGGCCTTTCCCCCAGCGCCGTGGTGGTGGTAGCCACCGTGCGGGCGCTCAAGCATCACGGCGGCTGCCCCAAGGACCAGCTGGGCGTTCCCAGCGTGGAGTACTTAAAAGAGGGCGCGGGCAACCTGCGCCGCCACGTGGAGAACATGCAGAACTACGGCCTGCCCGTGTGCGTGGCCATCAACGCCTTCCCCACCGACACCCCCGAAGAACACGAGTGCCTGCGCGAAATCTGCGCCGATCTGGGCGTTCCCTGCGCCCTCACCGAGGTGTTCGCCAAGGGCGGCCAGGGCGGCCTTGCCCTGGCCCGGGCGGTGCTCAGCGTGCTGCAGCCCGGCGCCCAGGTAAATTTTGCTTACCCGGACGATGCGCCCTTAAAGGCCAAGGTGGAAGCGGTGTGCAAAAAGGTCTACCGCGCGGCGGGCGTGACCTTCAGCGCCCCCGCCCAAAAGGCCCTGGCCGAGATCGAGGCCATGGGCTACGGCGGGCTGCCGGTGTGCATCGCCAAGACCCAGTATTCCTTCAGCGACGACCCCAAGCTGCTGGCCGCGCCCGAGGGCTTTACCATGACCGTGCGGGACGTCCGCCTCTCGGCGGGCGCGGGCTTTGTGGTGGTCATCATGGGCAGCATCATGACTATGCCCGGCCTGCCCAAAAAGCCGGCGGCCGAATCCATTGATGTGGACGAAACCGGCCGCATCACCGGCCTGTTCTGAGCGCCTTTTCCACACGCCAAAGCCCCCGTGCAGTGTGCACGGGGGCTTTTTCTCAGCTTTTATAATAGGGGCTGCCCGCAAGGTACGGGTTCGAGGCGCTGTAGACCGTGTGGGCGGCCAGGTAGTTCACCCAGGCGCTGTAGCCCGCGGCGTTCATGTGCAGCCCGTCGGCCGAATAGTCCTCCCGCAGATCGCCGTTTTCGTCCGCCAGCACGCTGTACAGGTCCACAAAGGGGCAGTTTTTTTCGTCCGCCAGCCTTGCCAGCTGGTCGTTCACCCGCAAAATGCGCTCTTTATAAAGGCCCGCGGCCTTTTGGGTGTATTCGGGCCGCACCGGCGTCATGGCCTGCACATAAATCGTCACGCCCTCGCCCAGCGTCTCGCGGATCAGGTCCAGCATCTGGCCATAGTAGGCCAAAAACGCGTTCTCCTCGGCCTCGCCATCCCGCGCCAGGGCGTTGGCCCCCAGCAGGATATACAGCCGCTTGGGCGCGCGCTCGGCGATCTTGTCCAGGGCGATCTCGTCGGTCTCGGTGGCAAAATTGTGCAGGCTGGTGCGGTTCAGAATGGCGCTGGGCCCGGCGCTGCGGTAGCCGTACACCGCCGCGACCCCTTTCACCGGGTTTGCATAGGTGTCCAGCCCCTCGGTCACGCTGTCGCCCAAAAACACGGCGTCGGCAAAATAGCTGTTGTCCACAAGGCCCCGCTCGGGCAGGGTCAGGGCGGCGGCCCCGGGGCTCACCACGGTATACCCTCCGGTCTGCCGCACCGGGCCCACGCTCTGCCAGGCCGTGCCGCCCTGCTCCACCTGCATGGGCAGGGGCGCCAGCACGCTGCCCACAAGGCCGGTCTGGCCCTCGCTGGCAGCCGGGCCCGAGGGCGCGCCCGATCCGCCGCCCCGGGCCCGCTCAATGGCCCAGGTGATCACCCAGGCAAGCCCCAAAACAGCCAGCGCCGCCAGCAAAAACGCCAGCAGGCGGCGCAGCGCCCTTTTGCGGCGCTTTTGCCTGGTCTGCTGCCGGAATTCACGATAGTTGCCCATTCTTTCCTCTCCCCGGCGCGGCCTTCCCGCGCCCTGTGCTGTATTGCCCGCGCCCCTGCCCCGTCAGGAATTTGTGCTGGGGAAATAGGGCCGCAGCGCGCCTGCCACGCTGCTGATCGGCATGGTCTGCAGCCAGATATGCCCCGGGCCGGTGAGCACGGTATTAAAGAGCCCTTCGCCGCCCAGCATCATGTTTTTCAGCCCCGGCACCGCCTGGATATCGATCTGGCAGCTTGCGCTCATAGCCGCCAGGTATCCGCTGTCGATCACCATCTGCTGGCCGGCCGCCAGCTCATATTCCACCACGTGGCCGTCGAACTCGGCAAACACCACGCCCTGCCCGGCCACTCTCTGCAAAATAAAGCCCTCGCCGCCAAACAGGCCCGCGCCCGCCTTCTTCTGAAAATGGACCGACAGCTCCACCCCGGTCTCCGCGGCCAAAAACGCCTTTTTCTGCAAAATATACTCCTGCCCCCGGGCCACAGTGAAGGCCTGAATGCTGCCGGGAAAGCTGGATGCAAACGCAATGAGCCCTGGGCCGTTCTGGGCGGTGTATGTATTCTGGAAGATCGAGTCCCCCGAGAGCATCCTCCCAAACGCCTTGCCCAGCCCCCCGCCGGAGGTGGTGTCCATTTTCATGTTGGGGCTCATCCACGCCATCGAGCCCCGCTCGGTAATCATGGCTTCTCCCTGCTCCAGGCTGCAAATGACCACGGGTAAAGTATCGCCCTGAATCTCGTACTGCATACTCTTTCCTCCTTTTTTTGCCGGGCGTGCCCGGCGGGTTTGTTTTTAAAAGGCAGGCGGCCCACACAAAACCGGGTCGCCTGCCTTTTACATCCATATAAGGGCCTTACTCGCCCTTGTAATAAGGGCTGCCGGGCAGGTACGGGTTATCCGCCGCGTAAGCGGTGTGCTTTGCCAGGTACTCGGCCATCACGGTATACGCCTCGGCTTTCAGGTGCACCCCGTCGGCGGCTGCAAGCTCCGCCCGCAAATCGCCGTTCTCGTCCGCCAGGGCTTCGTACAGGTTCACAAAATAGCAGCCCTTTTCCTGCGCCAGGGCGGCAAGCTGGTTGTTCACCCGCTCGATGCGCTCCTTGTAAAGGCCCGGCTGCGAAACCCCGGGCCGCACCGGCGTGACCGATTCCACATAGATCTTCACCTCGCTGCCCACGGCCTCGCGGAACATGTCCAGCATCTGGCCGTAATAGGCCAAAAAGCTCTGTTCCACGGCCTCGCCGTCCCGCACCAGGGCGTTTGCCCCCAGCAGGATATACATCCGCTTGGGCTGGGAGTTCACAATGGTGTCAAAGCCCACCTCCTGGCCGCGGCCGCTGCCCTGGCCGGGGTCCAGCGTCTGCTTGTTCACAATCGCGCTGGGCCCGATGCTCTTATACGCGCACACAAAGGCATGGGCCTTCATGGGCGACTCGTAGATGTTCCAGCCCTGGCTCACGCTGTCGCCGATCAGCACGGCCCGGTCGAAGTAGGTGTAGTCCACCACACCGTTCTCGGGCAGGGCGATCAGCCGGTAATCCGGGTTGTTCACCGAATAGTTCAGGGTCTGCTCCACCGGGCCCATCTGGTTCCAGCTGGTGTCGCCCGGGTCCTGCGCCGGTGCCGGCGCCTGGCTGGCCGCGCCGCCGCTCTCGGGCGCACTGGCCGCGCTCTGCGGCTGCGAAACGCTCTGCGGCGCAGAGCTGCCGGAGGCGCCGCCGGGCGCCCCGCCCTTCATCAGCCGGGTGATCAGGAAGGCCAGCCCAAGAATGACCAGCACCGCCAGCAAAAACACCAGCGCACGACGCAGCACCCGCTTGCGGCGGCGGCGCTTTGCCTGTTCACGAAATTCCCGATAGGTTGCCATTCTTCCCTCTCTCCCCAGGCGCACCGGGCACCTGTTTTCTCCATTGCAGGGGCCAAACACGCCCCCGGCTCCCATGCAAATCTTACATGTGTATCATTATACCCCAGCCCGTGCCGGGGCGCAAGCCGGGGGGCAAAAAAGTTGGCCCCTGCTGCTTAGTATCGCCGGTTCGCGGCGGGATATGCTTTTTTTCGCCCTGCGGGCCCTGTGCTATATAAACGAACCGGCGGCCCCGGCTCTTTCAGTTTGATTGTGATAGATTGCTTTTTTTTGTTCAAAAATTGCCGAGGGTGCGCCCTCCGCTCTTGACGAAACGCCGCTTATCCCCCATACTAACGTATAGAACGGCCCAGCCCCGCCGGGCGGGTGCAAACGGAAAGGCCCCTTTTAAAAAAGGGCGCCGCGCGGCAAAACGTCCGCTTTCCCGCTCGCTCCGTCCCCCGCCGCCGGGCAAGTTGAGATGCAATTAAGGAGGGTGCTTTATTATGGCAATTTTGGTATGCGGCGGCGCCGGCTACATCGGCAGCCACACCTGCGTGGAGCTGCTCGCGGCGGGTTACGACATTGTGGTGGCCGATAACTTTTATAACTCCTGCCCCGAGGCGGTGCGCCGGGTCAAGCTGATCACCGGGCGCGAGTTCCGCTTTTACCAGGTCGACCTGACCGACGCGGCCCAGGTGGAAACCCTGTTCGCCGAAAACCCGGACATCGACGCCGTGATCCAGTTCGCGGCTTACAAGGCCGTGGGCGAGAGCGTTTCCAAGCCCATCGAGTATTACTCCAACAACCTCTCCACCACCCTTACCATCCTGGCCGCCATGCGCCGCCATGGGGTAAACAACATCGTGTTCTCCTCCTCGGCCACCGTTTACGGCGACCCCGAAACCGTGCCCATCCGGGAGGACAGCAAGGTGGGCGGCACCACCAACCCCTACGGCACCAGCAAGCTGATGAACGAAATGATGCTCACCGACTGCTGCAAGGCTTACCCCGAGCTGAATGTGGCCCTGCTGCGCTACTTCAACCCCATCGGCGCGCACGAGAGCGGCCTGATCGGCGAGGACCCCAACGGCATCCCCAACAACCTGGTGCCCTACATTGCCAAGGTGGCGGTGGGCGCGCTGGAAAAGGTGCATGTGTACGGCAACGATTACCCCACCCCGGACGGCACCGGCGTGCGGGACTACATCCATGTGGTGGACCTGGCC
>ERZ857984.2275-NODE-2275-length-12228-cov-2.906843_pt1 | contig 12228 bp, 7 predicted proteins | sample MGYA00519914_ERZ857984 | MGnify/ENA primary metagenome ERZ857984 (study PRJEB31778, sample SAMEA3449417) | human gut metagenome | biome: human gut; feature: human-associated habitat; material: faeces | place: United Kingdom | collected 2010/2012 ... | reverse complement strand
TTTATGCCAGAATTCAGGAAGAGATCGGGGCAGGAAAGAGTACAGGAGCAGCGATCAAATCTGGATTCGGAAAGGCAGCATCAGCGATCATCGATGGTAACGTTACAACATTGATCGCAGTATTAGTTTTATGGTTTAAAGGATCAGGAACGGTCAAAGGATTTGCTCAGACACTTGGAATGAGTGTATTGATCTCTATGTTTACAGCGCTTGTGATCAGCCGATTCCTTGTATATGCGGCATATCATTTTGGACTTCGCGACAAGAAATGGTATGGAAAACCAAGAACGATCAAAACAAGAGATTTTGTCCGTACAGGTAAGAAATACGTTGCAGTTGCAGGTGTGATCATTTTGATCGGACTTGCTGCACTTCCAATGAATCGAAGCAAGATTGGATCAATCTTGAATTATGATCTGGAATTTTCAGGTGGTACAGCATCTACGATCACATTCAAGGATGACCAGAAAGTCAATGATTCTCTGGAAAAACAGGTTGTGAAAGCTTACGAGAAAGTCAGCAAGTCAACCTCTGTTCAGAGTCAGAAAGTAAAAGCAAACAATCAGATGGTTGTAAAAAGTGTAGAATTGAATCTGAGTCAGAGAAAACAGATCGAAAATACATTAAAGAAAGATTATAAAGTAAAATCTGTAACAACAGAGAATATCAGTTCAACGATCAGTAATGAAATGCAAAGAGATGCATTTATTTCCGTTGTGATCTCAGCAATCTGTATGCTGATCTACATTGCGATTCGATTCAAAGACGTGAAGTTTGGATCCAGTGCGATCATCGCATTGATCAATGACGTATTGGTCGTATTTGCAGCATATTCTGTTGGAAGATTATCTGTTGGTGGAACATTTATCGCATGTATGTTAACGATCATTGGATATTCTATCAACTCAACGATCGTTATCTTTGACCGTATCCGTGAGAATCTGAAACTTCAGACGATCCGGACAAGAGATGATATCAAAGCACTTGTGAATCAGAGTATTTCAAGTACATTGGTTCGTACGATCAATACAAGTTTGACAACATTTGTTATGGTGTTAGCGTTATTCATCTGCGGAGTATCCTCCTTAAGAGAATTTGCATTAGCATTGATGGTGGGTGTGATCGGAGGAGCGTTCTCTTCTGTATTTTTAACTGGACCACTTTGGTATATGATGAAGACGCGAATTGGATCAGATGTGATCAAAGAAAATCAGGCAGCCAGTCAAGCACAGCCAGAGAAGATCGCAGCAAATCCAAACCGCAAGAAAAAGAAGAAAAAGAAAAGAAAATAAAACATTCAAAAAGAGTATTCAGTAAATACTGGATGCTCTTTTTTATGAAAAATGGAGTAAGATGATGGAACAGTGGTATCTGTATAAGAAAAAGGCTAATTTTAATCAGATTGGAGAAAAATTTAACATAGATCCAGTGATCGCACGGCTGATCCGCAACAGGGATGTGGTTGGGGATGAACAAATACAGCAGTATCTGTATGGAGAACTTTCAGATATTTCAGATCCTTTTTTGATGAAAGGCGTCAAAGAAGGAGTTGAGATTTTGAAGCAAAAGGTACAAGAAGGGAAAACGATCCGTATTATTTCAGATTATGATGTAGATGGAGTTGTCTCAAATTACATTTTGTGGAAAGCGATTCATGATCTTGGTGGAAAGATTGATTTTCAGATTCCAGACCGCATGAAAGATGGCTATGGAATTAATGAAAATATCATTGAAAAAGCAGTGGAAGACCAGATTGATACGATCCTTACCTGTGATAATGGGATTGCAGCAGCAGATGCAGTTGCATACGGCAAAGAACATGGACTGACAATGATCATTACGGATCATCATGATGTGCCATTTGATACCGATGAAGCAGGAATGAGAAAAGAGGTTCTTCCACCAGCAGATGTAGTGATCAATCCAAAGCAAGAAGCATGCAATTATCCGTATCCGTTACTTTGTGGAGCAGGAGTGGCTTTTCAGTTTATGAGGGCATTTTATCAGGCAATGGAAGAAGATGAAAGCCAATTGGAAGAGTTGTTATCCATGCTTGCGATCGCGACTGTTTGTGATGTGGTAGATCTGACAGGAGAAAACAGAATCTTTGTCAAAGAAGGATTACGCCGAATCAAAGATACACAAAATATCGGGTTGAAAGCATTGCTGAATGTGCATGATCTGATGGATAAACAGATACAGTCTTATGCACTAGGATTTATTGTTGGACCATGTATCAATGCGAGCGGACGTTTGGAATCTGCTGAAAAAGCATTGAATCTATTTCTGGAAGAAGATGAAGAGAAGGCAAAACAGACAGCAGAAGAATTAAAAGAACTGAATGATCTTCGGAAAACTATGACAGAAAATGGTGTAAAAGAGGCACTGGGACAGGCGTTCGAATATGAAGCAAAAGGAGATAAAGTGCTTGTATTATATCTTCCAGAATGTCATGAAAGTATTGCAGGTATCATAGCAGGAAGGATCAAGGACCGCTTAAACCATCCAGCATTTGTCTTAACAGATGCAAAAGAAGGAATCAAAGGTTCTGGACGTTCCATCGAAGGATATTCCATGTTTGAAGAGATGATGAAAGTCAAAGAGGTGTTCACAAAGTTTGGGGGACATCCAATGGCAGCAGGATGCTCTTTGAAAAAAGAAAAATTACAGGAATTCCGCAAAAAGATCAATGAGAACTGTACCCTTGAGAAAAAAGATTTTGCAAAGAAAGTACAGATTGATATTGATATGCCAGTTGATTATATTACCATGGATCTGATCCATCAGTTATCTGTTTTAGAGCCATTTGGAAAAGAAAATAAAAAACCATTATTTGCACACAGAAAGTTAAAAGTGGAACGTGTGAATGTTTTTGGAAAAAATAGAAATGTGATAAAATTAGCATTAAAGAGTAGTCAGGGAACTAGGATTGATGGTATGATTTTTGAGGATGAAGATGAATTTCGAGAGAAAATGGGAACATCAAAGTATATCACATGTACATATTATCCAGTGATCAATGAGTATCAGGGATATAAAAGTCTTCAGATCAACATTCAAAATTATTTTTTTGTGGAGGAATAGCATGAGTAAGATAAAATTAGTAGCAATGGATTTAGATAATACACTCTTAGACAGCGAGAAACAGATTTCAAAACACACAGAAGAAGTTCTAAAAGAAGCGATCAGAAGGGGTGTTTATATAGTTCCAGCAACAGGACGTATTTTTAAAGCAATTCCAGAATTTTTAAGAGATATTCCAGGCGTTCGATATGCTGTTTGCTGTAACGGGGCAACTGTTTATGATCAGAAAGAAGATAAGATCATATATACAAATCATCTACCAAAAGAAACGGTATTTTCGTTGTTTGATATTTTGGAAAAATATCATTGTACACGTGATATTTATCAGAATGGGCAAGGGTATATGGAACGATGCTATTTTGACCATCTTGCAGAGTATGGTGTATCAGATCATGTATTAAAACTTGTGAGAGATACAAGACTGCCGCTGGATGATCTGCGAAAGTACATTGAAGAGCATCCGCTGGGAATTGAGAAGATCAATGTATTTTTTGATGATATGGAAGAGCGGGAAACGGCAAGACAAGAATTAATCGAGAAAAATATTGCGAGTGTATCAAGTTCTCTGGGAAATAACATTGAAATAAATCAGATTGGATGTGATAAAGGAGATGGACTTTTACATCTGGCAGAGCAAATTGGACTATCTATGGATGAAGTGATGGCATGTGGAGATGCAGGAAATGATACGATGATGATCAAAGCTGTAGGAACCGGTGTTGTTATGGAAAATGGACAACCTGATCTGAAAGAGATCGCAGACTTTGTGACAAAGACAAATAATGAAGATGGTGTTGCATATGCAATTGAAAAATTAGTCTTTGAAGCATAAGATGTGAAAAAAATGTGAACATAGATCATGACCATTCATTTTTATTGACGAGGGTATCCAAAGTGGTATAATAAGTATGTTTAAATAGTTAGGGGGAACAATGAAAGATGAGAAAAACACGTAAAACAGCAGCTGTAGTAGCTCTGTATACGTTTTTGATGCTTGGATCAGTGTCTGTGGTCAGAGCAGATCAGCCAGTCACAAGAGAGCAAATAAGCAGTGAACAGACTGAGACCAAGACAGATTCTTCTGCCCAGACGACAGAAAGTGAAGCAACGACAGAGACAACAACACAGACGACTCAGGCAAAGCCGACAACGGAAGCAACAACGCATACGCATACAACGGCTGCAGCAACACATACAAAGAAACATACAGCAACAACACATACAAAGAAACATACAGCGGTAACGCATACAAAGAAGCAAAAGACAAAGTCTGATCAAGATAAGAAGAAAGACAAGAAAGATAAAAAATCTATCATTCCAAAAGTATATAATGATCATAGTCTTGAGATGAAAGATAAGAAAGAGACGATACAGGGATTTATTTACTTTAATCAGGCAGATGCAGCATGGAATGACAATGGATATCAGATCAAAAGCAGTGGATGCGGACCAAGCGCTATGGCAGTTTGTATCAGTTCGCTGACGAATAAATGGGTAACTCCAGTTGATACAACAGTATGGGCATATAAGAATGGCTATTACAGTAGTGCTGGAGCAAGTCATGAGATGGTCCCAGCACTGGCACAACAGTATAAACTGGAATGTCATGGACTTGGAAGTGATGTCAGCAAGGTTAGAGATGCATTGAAGAAGAAGCATCCAGTAGTAGCACTGATGGGGCCAGGATATTTTACGAAGAAAGGTCATTTTATCGTATTGGTTGCGATCGATGATAATGATCAGGTAACGGTTGCAGATGTTGGAAGCAGACAGCGTACACAGTACAAATATCCACTAAAAGAAGTGATCGCACAGACGAAGTCAGCATCAGCAGGAGGTCCATGCTGGGAGATTTATTCTGATCAAAAGATATCTGCGAAGGCTGATAAGAAGGCAAAGCAGCTGAAAGCTGAGAAGAAATACAGAAGCAAAGAATTTAAAGCAATGTATAATGAGATCAAGTCAGTATTGCAGAAGAATTATCAGTTAGCGGTTCCACTAAAGAAAGGAACACTAGTTAGTGAAGAACAGTTTGTTACGATCACATCCTTAGGAATCAACGATAAAGTTTCTGTAATGGATGCGAGCAAGAAGCTAACAAGTGATGTCGACCTTGACACAGTAGTAGATGAGATTCAGGCAGAGGCAGTCAAAGATTCTTTTTGGAATACGATCATGATCGCACCTGACAAAACTAATTTAACAGATAAATAAAATAGTATATATTACATAAAGAAAAGCACAGAATCATTGAGTATGATCAATGATTTCTGTGCTTTTTCTATTCTAAAAAATAGGAGGAAAGAAAAATGAAGATTCAAAATATGATCAAAAAAATAATGATTGCTGTATTATCTGCAGCAATGATGCTTGCACCTATCGTTAATATCAAAGCGGCATCAACAGATGTGGTCGATACAAGCAAAACCGGGTCCATAACGATCCACAAATATGACATGACAGCAGCAAAACAGGCCGGTGTTAACACCAGTCAGTTTACACCAACAGGAAAACAGGACGCTGCTGCGGAAGCAGCCTTGGAAAAATATGCGATCAAAGGTGTGGAATTTAGTTACCTGCGAGTTGGAGATGTTGAACAGCAGAGTGAGAATGGAAAGATTCAGATGATCTATGAACTTCCAACCACAATACAGCAGATTTTGGGTTTGACATCTTCTGATGCAGCTAAAACAGAAGGAAGTAAGACATATTTTACAAGCCAGCAGATCAATGAGAAACTTGCCAAGGCATTAGAAGATAATACGGTAACGAAAGACAAATTAGAAGATTACATGGGAAAGAATGGGACAGCCATGGATGAGACTAATGCTAATGGTGTGACAAGTAAAGACAAATTGCCACTGGGTCTTTACCTGATCGTTGAGACAAAGGCACCAGAAAATGTAACTTACACAATAAATCCATGGTTTGTACAGTTGCCATCCACGGATTCTAAGGGAGATGACTGGTTCTATGATGTGATCTGTTATCCAAAGAATGAAACTGGAAATCCAACACTTGACAAAAGAGTACGCAATAATCCAGATCAGGACAATGTAACAACTGCCAATACAGACAGACTGGCAGATTTTACTTCTGCAAGAAATGAATATAAATATCAGAGTACCGTGACAGCATCTAAAGCAGAAAGACTGGATTATCAGTTCATTTCCAAATTGCCACATATCACATCATCAACAACCTACCTGTCAACTTATACATTTAACGATACGATGGCAAAAGGAATGACATATGGGAAAGATGCCGTGATCGCAATCTATGAAACTAAGGATGCAGCGGACAGAACAAATGTGAATAATGTTGAGAAGAGTGGAGCATTGGCTGTATGGAAGAGTTCCGACACGGATCCAAAGTTTGCAGCAACATACGGAAAATCTGGAGACGATCCTGCAATGAAGATTGAGATGACAAAAGCAGGACTTAATGAGTTGAATAAGAAATATTCTGATAAATATATCGTTGTATATTATACAGCTAAGGTGAATACAGATGACAGCGTTATTCTTGGTGATAAAGGAAATCCAAACGATGTATCCCTTATGTGGAAGAGAACAAATACGAATTATTATGATATTTTAAAAGACAAATGTATCGTATACTCTTACGGATATGATCTGACAAAGAAATTTTCTGACAGCAAGGGAGATGCAACAAAGGTTAAATTCGTTGTAAAAAATAAGACAGATAATTACTATCTGGTAGCAAGAGCAGATAGAGCAGGTGTTTATCAGGTAACAGGAAAGTCTGCAAAAGAAGCTGATGCGACTCAGTTTAGTCCGTCTTCTGATGGAAAACTTGTGATCAATGGGATCGAAGGAGATGAATATGGATTTACAGAAACACACTCCGATGCAGGATACTCCCTGTTAAAGAAAGAAGTGATCGTTAAGGTCAAAGAGACAAAAGCAGATATCACACCAACCGAAGCAAACATCACAGGGATCCAGAGTAAGTCTGATGCAGATTCCACAGCAAATGATGGAGTTCCTAATGGTGCGGTATTAAAGAATGATGTGACGGTTCAGACTACAGCAGCGAGTGCGACTGTGGATGAGACAAAGGCAACGATGACAAAACACGATGATTCTGGAAATGCATATATCAATATGCAGATCACAAATCAGAAGCAGTTCATGCTGCCAATGACAGGTGGGGCAGGAAACTATCTTCTGATCATTGCAGGGGTTGTTGTTGCTGGATGTGGGATCTTGATCTTGAACAAAAACAGAAGACGATCACAAAGATAAAATGAAACAAAAGATCATACCGATTCTGGTTATTCTGGCCGGCTTTTTTCTGCTGTCTTATCCATTTGTAAGCAACTATCTGTTTGAAAAGAGTGCAGGTTCGACAGTGGAAAGTTATCAGGAAAAGGCAGCCGGAATGGATCAGGCGATCATAAAAAAAGTAATGGATGAAGCAAAACAGTATAATGGGGAATTGATGCGATCTTCAGTACAGTTGACTGATCCGTTTAAGGTAAAACGTTTGGATGGAGAGATGGTTCATTATAATAGAATATTAAATATTGATGGATCATCGATCATGGGATATTTAAAGATTCCTTGCATTTCAATTAATCTGCCGATCTATCATGGGACAAGTGGGACAGTTTTGGAACATGGGATCGGACATCTGGCTACATCTTCCTTTCCGATTGGAGGAAAAGATACCCATGCGGTGCTGACTGGACATACTGGGCTTAGTTCTGCAAAAATCTTTACAGATCTGACAGAGATGAAAAAGGGAGATTTCTTTTTTATACATGTATTGGATAAAAAGCTTGCTTACCGTGTGGATCAGATCACAGTCGTGGAACCACAAGATACAAAGGAACTTCAGATCATGGAAGGAAAAGATCATGTAACATTGGTTACTTGCACACCCTATGGAGTTAATGACAAGCGTTTATTAGTCCGAGGAGTTCGCACAGCTTATCATGCAAAAGAGGAAGAGATAAGAGCAAGAAATCATCATTCGCAATGGATGGAAGTTTACAAACGGGCCATCTTTGCGGGACTATTGATCATTTGTGTATTGATCGCAGCCAGAAAAGTATATGAAAAGATGAAAAGAAAAAGCGGAGAAAGGAGATATGGGTGAAACAAAAGATCATAAATATTGTTGGAATCTTTTTTCTAGTGATAGGGATCACGTTACTGCTTTATCCGGAGATCATATCATATCTGAAACAAAAACAATCCGATCAGATGGTGAAAGAACTGATACAGGAGAAAAGTAAAAGAAAACAAGATGATCCCATGTATCAAAAAGCGGTCTGCTATAACAGAAAGATATTTAAAGAAAAACAAGCAGGACTAAAGGATGTATTCAGTTACCGCAGTGCACCGATCGTCTTAAGAAATGAAAAGAATACCTTCGGTTACATTAAGATACCGAAGATGAAACAGAAACTTCCATTATATTTGGGAGCGACGATGGAAAATATGAGAAAAGGAGCAGCGATCATGGGACAGACATCCCTGCCAGTAGGACAAAAAGACAGCAACTGCGTGATCGCTGCACATCGGGGATATCGGGGAATTCCGTATTTTCGGGACATCGAACAGTTAAAAACAGGCGATCAGGTGATCATTAGGAATCTATGGGAAGGACTGGATTATCGGGTTACAAAGATTAAAGTGATCGATCCATATGATATGGACAAAATTCTGATTCAAAAAGGGAAAGATATGGTCACACTTTTAACCTGTCATCCGTACCGAGGACATGGAAGATATCGGTATGTGGTGTACTGTATGAGGAATCATGGACAGAAGATCAGGAAACAAAAGGAAGATAGATAAAAATAGATGGAGAGGAGGATATGATGAAGAATGCAAAAAAGATCCTGGAAAGAAAACGAAAGATCATAGTGGTATTAGTGGTCATGGTTTCATTTGTTTCTGTTCTGGCATGGTATCAGATGAAGAAGGCACATGCTTATCAATCATATAATACAGGAGGAAACAAACATTTTAAAGATGGACATTTAACAGTGAACATCAATGGACCAAATGGGAAAAGCGATAGTCTGACAATGTATATTCATAGTGATGAATATGAAAAAAATAAAAATGTCAGCGGTGGGACATTTAATAATTCCAGACATCCATATACGGTAACGACGTATTCCGGTGGAGGTGGAGATTATAAGCTTACAGTGAATAAACAGACGATATATTCAGAGAAGAACAGTAATAACAACTATACGCTTTTAACGATCAAAGTCTGGTATCTGTTACCAGCCCATGAACAGCATCGTTCCTGGGAATGGGTAACGGTGGATAAACCAACATTTTCAGATCCAAGCAAGGATATAACGCTTTATTGCGGAGGAAATGATGGATTTTGGGAAAATTCCTATCATGATACTCAAGAACATTGGAAATCAGTAAATATCCATGTCAGTACTGGATTGGTCGGAGTGGCCTCTGCTGACAGAGATGGATGGAAAACTTATGACTGGTGTTCTATAAATCTGAATCTGGAAAAGCCAAGCCGCAGCATTTATTACAACGGAAATGGTGGAGATGGTGCAGATGTAACATGGAATTTTACGGATGGAGATTATTTTTCGTTTCCAACGGTATCAAGAAGAGGTTATACCTTGGAAGGATGGCTGGATGAAGGAACAAAATGGATGTCCAATACAGGCTGGCTGGTATGTGGTAATTATACAGAGACAGCCCAGTGGACAGCGAATACATACACTGTAAACTATGATGGAAATGGAGAAGATTCTGGATATGTGAATGATGGGACAGCCACGTACGATCAAAATTACAGCTTTGCTGAGAATGGATACACGAAAAAAGGCTATGCCTTTGTTGGATGGAACACAGATAAACATGCGGCGACAGCACGGTATTCTTCAGGAGAGACGATCACATGGAGTAACACGGAGGGTATAACACTTTATGCTGTTTGGTCCAAGAACTCTTATGAAGTAACATTTGATGGAAATGGTGCATCAGGCAGCAAAAAGACTGTGGAATTAAAATATGGACAGGATGATATCCTGCCAGCAAATACATTTGAACGGCCGGGATATACTTTCCTTGGATGGAGTGAAGATCCGAATGCGATCAAAGCAAAATATACCGATAGACAGGCAGTCAATACTCTCTGCGATGCTGGACAGACTTGTGAATTGTATGCTGTCTGGAAGAAAACAGATGGATCATTCGACACACACAACATTATTCATGATGACGGCATGTTTAATGGCTCGATCGAACTGGAAGGGCAGAATGGAACTGGATTTTCGAGAGACCACGTAGATTCTGAGTATGGAAGGATCGACAAGGAAGGGCAGCCAGGATATTTCACAAACCGTTACAAGTAAAAAGGAGGAAGAAAGTTTGAAACAAATGAAGACGATCTGTAAAAAGATATCGGTAAGTATTCTTACCCTCCTGATGATCATGACAATGTATCTGAGTGGTTCAGGAGAATCACTGTTCCTGAAGAATAGAGACGTCAAGGCTTTCACAGGAAAAGCCAAACTGGTGATGAGCCAGGCATTATCAAGTAATAAGATCTCAGAGATCGATCGTCCTGCATCAGAAGGTCTGTGGAGTATGACAGCTGACGGACACAGAGTGTTTTGCTTAAACTCTGGAAAGACCATGTGTTCTGGAGATACCTTAAAATACAAGACGATCAATGCAGCAACTTATGAAAAAAAGGGAATTGCAAAAGCATTAAACTGGTATTTCAGGTCAAGCGGCAAGAATACAAAAGATCTGTCATTGTGTCAGGCATACATCTGGGCATGTGGACATGGAGCGAATAAGCAAAATACCGTTTATCAGGCAGGAAAAAATGTGGACAGGGGTTATTCGCAGAAAGATGCAAAAAAGTTCTGTAAAATGATCAGTGATCAGGATCCAGAAGGAACGATCTATTATTATACAGTGAAGAAATGTGTGAAAAAGAAGAAACTGGATTCCCATCAGGTTTTGTTCGGATTTCGTCATACACCTCCAGATATTGAAAAAGCGAAAACGAGTGCAACAAAGTCAGGAACCAGCCCAGATAATGTAAGGATCAAGATCAAAAAGAAAGATGCGGAAACAAGAGCAGGGCTTTCTGGAGCAGTATTTCAGATCTATATGGATGGGAATTATCAAGGAAGTGTAACAACCGATGACAATGGAGAAGCTTCTTATACTGTTCAAAGAACGGTAAGTTATAGTGTGACATCAACGAAAAAGACTTATGTAAAGAATTGGAACGATCTTTCAAAAAGTCAGCAAAAAGAAGCGACAGATAATGGCTGGTACGATTCTTCGGCAAAAGCATATGCTGTGGCAATGCAGGAAGCACAAAAACTTGCAGAGCAGAAGATTTCAGCCTTAAAGAGTGCCTCGGTCCACACTTGGATGGTCAGGGAAACAAAATCCCCATTCGGACACCTGATCCCAGATCAGACAGATCAGAGCAAAGTGGAACAGGGTGGAGTCAGATCATTCACATTTAACTACACCAATGAATTTCAAAAGAGTGATCTGGAGATCTTTAAACAGGGAACTGTAAAGAATAAACGAGGGAATCTAGGAGTTGAAGCAAACTTGCAGAATGCTGTCTATGAGCTATATGCTGACCATGATATCACAGGCTCCGATAACAAGAGTGTTGTCTATAAAGCAGGAACACTTGTGACACAGATGGTAACTGATGCGAATGGTTATGCAAAAGTGACAGATCTGTATCCGGGATATTACCGTTTACATGAGAAGTATGCTCCGTTGGGATATAAGGTATCTAGTAATGATATATCAGTCACGGTCGATAAAAATACATCCCAGTATCTGAAAGAAGAGCAATATGAAGGAACAATACAGGTTGTAAAGACGTTTGGCGGGGAAAATGTTCCAGAAGCACAGGCAGTTTTTGAGGTTTATGATTCCAAGAATAACTTAAAACAGACGATCACAACGAATGACAAAGGGATCGCAGAAACAGATTTACTTCCTTAAACTCTGCCAGAGCGTCTATAGCCCTTTTGCTCATAAGTCTGTAATCAGCGTGATTATATGTTATCTCAACGCCCATATGCTCCAAAAGCTTGTAATATGCCTGAGCAGTTCCACGCTTGAAAGCGGTATCCTTTTCTCT